>PDWJ01004212.1_pt1 | contig 21337 bp, 20 predicted proteins | sample 1430881 | NCBI WGS metagenome assembly PDWJ01 (sample SAMN01162460, study PRJNA174530) | Oral metagenome, whole genome shotgun sequencing project. | biome: Marine environment; feature: Marine mammal; material: Swab sample of the gingival sulcus; isolation source: swab sample of gingival sulcus... | reverse complement strand
TTTTCCATTTGTCGCACTTTAAAAGTCCAAAGTCGCACTTTTTGCCCAAATCCATGATTTGTCGCAGACAACCGCTTTCTTGTCGCAAATCCTTCGCGCTAACCCTAACCCATTGATTTCCTGCCCGTTATTGCCCGGCAATGCCCACTATTGCCCACATCCCCCGTTGTCGCACTCTCTAAGTCCCTGCACACCGAGTAAGCTCGCGCCCATCTGGTGTGAAGTGCGAACATGCCCTTTCTGGACTATCCGCATAGCTCGCTACCTGAATGCGGATAGGCTAAAACAGCCTTATTTAGTCAGCCGCCGCAAAATACAGACAATAAAAAAGCCCGCAGTTGTGCGGGCTTTTTTATCTGTCTTGAGAGGCGGCGATTACTTGATCTTCGCTTCCTTGTACATAACATGCTTGCGAACGACGGGGTCGTACTTCTTGACCTCCATCTTCTCAGGCGTGTTTTTCTTGTTCTTGGTCGTGGTGTAGAAGTGACCCGTACCGGCAGAGGAGTTTAAACGAATTTTTTCACGCATGGTCAGGCTCCTTATACTTTTTCGCCGCGTGCGCGGACATCGGCGAGGACGGTGTCAATGCCGAGCTTGTCAATAATGGCTGACAGGGCGCTTTCCAGTAACTTGGCATACTTTAGACATGGCTATAATCCAGCTAAGTGTCTGTTCAAAAATAGGTCGCGCATCATAGCCAATAATAATCGTGGACTCAAGGCCGAATAGCGAAAAAGTTGCCGCATGGGCGAGGAAAGCCGCCAAATCCGCCGTATGGGCGGGTTTTTGCCCTGAAAACCGCATTGTGCTGGCGCTATATACTGTATCCCGGCTTTACCCTGAAGCCCATACGAACCATGACATTGCCTGTGGAGTAGGGTGTAATAGCACCCTGCCAACCACGAGCCGTTCAGACCGATGGATATTGTTTTTGTTAAAGACTTACGCATAGATACCGTGATTGGTATCTACGACTGGGAGCGCACCATTCGCCAGGTTATCAGCATTGACCTGGAGATGGGTACCGATATTGCAGCGGCAGCCAACAGCGACAATATTTCCGACACGCTGGATTACAAGGCCGTGTCCAAGCGCGTGATTCACTTTGTCCGCAACAGCGAGTTTGAGCTGGTGGAAAAACTCGCCGAGCAGATTGCCCGAATTGTTCTCACCGAGTTCAACACCCCCTGGCTGCGCCTGAAGCTGGGCAAGCCGGGGGCGGTGCGCGGCTCGGCGGAGGTGGGAGTAGTGATTGAGCGGCGCAAGGAAGACTATGTGCGCACCCGCCAGCGCGCCTACGTCAGCATAGGCTCCAATGTTAACGCCAGAGCAAATATCCAGGCCGCGCTGAAATTGCTGGAGAAAAACTTCGGCCCGTTGACGCTCTCACACTGCTATCAAAACCCCGCCGTTGGCTTTGCGGGCGAGGATTTTATCAATCTGGTCGCGGGCTTTGACTCGGCGCTGGGCGTGCAGGGCACGGCCTCCAAGCTGCGCGATATTGAAGCACAGCTGGGTCGGGATCGCAGCCGCCCCAAATTCTCCGCCCGCACGATTGATTTGGACTTGCTGATTCTCGACAACTGCGCCGCAACCCAGGCGGGCATCCGCCTGCCGCGCGATGAAATTCTCCAATACGCCTTTGTCCTCTGCCCGCTGGCCGAGCTGGTGGGCGAACTAAAACACCCCGAGGAGCAGAAAACCTATGCCCAACTGTGGGCAGAGTTCAGCGGCGATAAAGACTGCCTGACGGCGGTATCGCTTTCTCAACAAGCACCCGCCTGACGCGCAGATGGCTGCTTGACACGGCGCGCCTTGCATACGATATTGCCTGCGGATTTTTACCAAAAATAATAGAGGACTATTAACATGACAGACCCACAAACCCCGGAACACACAGCCGATACCGCAGTCACCACCACACCATCCAGCGAGATTGCGCTGGGCGAGGTTCGTAAACTATCCATTGGCGCAGGCTGGTCGTGGATTGCCCAGGGCTTTACGCTGTTCAAGCAAAGCCCCGGTATGTGGATTGGCATTTTGCTGGCCTTTATTGTGATTAGCGTGGTGGTCTCGCTGGTCCCAGTAGTTGGTTCGCTGGCCATCTCTGTGCTGTCGCCAGTACTGATGGGTGGCTTGATGCTGGGCTGTCGCGACCTTGAGCGAGGCGAGGACTTGCAGTTCTCCCACCTGTTTGCCGGCTTCTCCACCCAGACCGGGCCACTGGTGATGGTCGGGGTGCTGTATCTGGTGTTTGCCCTGCTCGCCGTTATTCCCGGCGGCGCTATTATGGCCGTCGGCGTAATGGCGGAAAGTGGCGCAGGTGACCCCAGCGGCGCGAGTCTGATATTTGTGATAATCGGCGTGCTGCTGATGCTGGCATTGATTATTCCCGTGTTAATGGCCTACTGGTTTGCTCCCACTCTGGTCGTAATGCACGGGTTGACCGCGTTTGCGGCGATGAAGCTGAGCTTTAAGGGCTGCCTGAAAAACATCCTGCCCTTCCTCTGGTATGGCATTGTCGTCACGCTGTTATACATATTGGCGCTGATTCCGATCGGTTTGGGTTTGCTGGTACTGGTACCTACACTTATCGCTTCCATGTACACCGGCTACCGCACCATCTTTACTGACTAACGCTTATGCGGATAGCTTGCAGGGAAGCCTTGAATAAGGGTCTCCGCAGGCTATCCGCATAGCAGATTTATTTGGCCTCCCTCCCTCTCCCCAAGGGAGAGATGTATTCGCGCCTTGTCTCAACCAACCCTACTGCGCCGCCAGGCCGATATTCTCGCGCAGGTACTGCCGATAGAAGCGGTCAATTTTTTTGATGTATTGACGCGTTTCCTTGAACGGGGGAATGCCTTGGTATTTTTTCACATTGTGCGGCCCGGCATTATAGGCGGCCAGCATCAGTTGCTCGGTTTTGAATTGCTGGCGCATTTGGTCGAGGTAGCGCACCCCGGCGGCAATGTTCATACGGGCGTTAAAGCTGTCTGATACGCCCAGCGACTCGGCGGTGCGTGGCATCAGTTGCATCAAGCCACGAGCGCCCGCGCGCGAGACGGCGCGGCGATCAAAGCAGCTCTCGGTGCGGATAACCGCCTTGATAAACAGCGGGTCAAAGCGGTACTCGCGGGCGTACTGGCGAATCAAGCTCATATAGCGCTGGGCGCGCGCTTCGAGCTTTTTCGCTGTCATCCCCCGGCAGGAGCGGCTGGCCGTCGGGCGGCCAAACTTGTCGATAAAAGTCCACTGCTCGCCGTGCATCTGCTGGTTGGTAATCCAGCGCGTGCCGTCGGCTTCTTCATAGAGGTAGGTTTCTGCCAGCGCCGACAGCGGCAGCAGTAATAGCAGCAGCCATTTAATCATTATAGCCCCCGCTGATGCGCTGGACGCCGTGCCACTCGTCCACCTGGGCGCGCGGGCGCGGTGGCGGCTCGCTCGCTGTGCGACCATTGCTGCCGAGATAGAGATAGCCAAGCAGTTGTTCATGCTCGGCCAGACCCAAGGCGGCAGTGACATGGCGGTCGCGGGTATTGATGCCACTGAGCCAAATGCTGGCATAGCCCATGGCATGGGCGGCCAGCTGGATATGCTGACCGGCAATGCCGGCGGAGATAATCTGCTCCTGCGCCGACACTTTGGGGTTGCTGTCTTGCAAGCGCGCAATCAGAACGATAATCAACGGCGCACGCAGTGGCTTGTTGCGGTAGTTTTCCAGCTTGTCGGCGGGCACCGTCGGCTCGCGCTTCAGGTAGGCCTCGGCAAATACATCGCCCAGCGCCTGGCGTGCGCTGCCGCGCACCAGCAGAAAGCGCCACGGCTGCAGGCCACCGTGGTCGGGCGCGGTGGCAGCGGCGGCAAACAGGGTTTTCAGCTCAGTGTCGCTGGGGGCGGGGGCTTGCAGCCACTTGGCAGGCGGGGAGCTGCGCCCCAGTAAGTTGTCTATTGCGTCCATTGGCTCTGGATTTTCAGCATATAATGCTTAATCATACCCGTTGCGGCCTCGGCACGAAATGTATGTGCAGAGACTTCTTGCAGAGCGTCTGCACATGCACCTTGATTTTAATCACCACCAACCGAGGCACAGACCATCACCATGAGCGAAGAAACTCCCAGCCCAGCGCTGCACGGCGAACAGCAGCAGGCTTCACTCAGCCTGGCTGCGGTGCTGAAAGAAGCGCGAATCAACGAGGAAAAGCTGATTCACTTGCAGACCATGGAGATGAAGCTGCTCAGTGCCGACTCCTTCTACGAGGTCTGCCACACCCTGACTGATGACTACCGCCGCCAGTTTAACCTGCGCGCAGTGACCCTGACGCTGATTGATCGCGGCCAGCAGTTGCACCGCTATTTGCAGGAAACCGAAGCCGAGGATGCCAGCCACAAGCTGGAAGACCTGGAGCGCAACGTCTTTTTTGTCAGTGACTACGAGGACATTGCCCGCCTGCAAAGCCTGCGCCACGCGCCCGTGCTGACGCAGGTGGACGAACCCTATGAACGCTTCTTCGGCGAGTATATTGAAGATGTTGAAAGTCTGGCGCTGTTGCCGCTGGTGCGCAAGGGCGAGCTGATTGGCTATCTGGCACTGGGCAGCGTCGACCCCGACCGCTACAACGCGGAGATGGCCACCGACTTTATCCGCCGCCTCGCCTCGATTGTCGCCGTGTGCGTGCAAAACGCCATCCATCTGGAACAAGTCAAGCTGATGAGCCTGGTTGACCCGCTCACCGGCTTGCGCAACCGCCGCTATTTCTTCAAGCGCCTGAGCGAGGAGCTGCGCCGCGCCCAGCGCCACGGCGAGCAGCTGAGCTGCCTGTATATCGACATCGACAACTTCAAATCCATCAACGACCAATACGGCCACGGCGCGGGAGATGCCGCCCTGATGCAGGTCGCCGTTGTGATTGACAAGATGATGCGCGAGGCCGACATCTGCGCGCGCATTGGCGGCGAGGAGTTTGCCGTCATCCTGCCCGCCACCACGGAGGATGGCGGAGTCAACGCCGCCGAGCGCCTGCTGCAAAGCCTGCGCCAGACTCCCTGCGCCCTGAGCCGCACCGTCAGCCTGACCGTCACCGCCTCCATCGGCGTGGCGAGCTGCAACACCGACAAAGAGTTCGCCGAAGCCGACATACTCGGCAACCAACTGCTGGCGCACGCCGACCAGGCCTTGAGTCAGGCCAAGACCAGCGGCAAGAACCGCCTGCAACGCTACTCGCAGCTTTAAGGCGGATATGCGGCGCTCCCCATGCCCCAATGGGTCAGGCATAGCTAATTTCCGCACTGTATGCGGATAGTCTCCCACAGCCTATCCGCATAGCTCCCGCTGTACGGTTTGCCAGTGGCCTTTGCCGCAGGCAAGTGCTACTGTTCGGGGCATGAGTCTGAAAAAGCGATTGCTGAACACCTTAATCTCCCGCGATGTCCGGGCGCTCGCCGAGCGCATGGAATTTGGCACCGGCGAGTCCGGCTACGACCCCTGGGGCTTTCATCTGGATGAGGCCATGCTGGGTTTGAGCCTTTCCAAGTGGCTGTATGAGCGCTACTTTAAAGTTCAGTGTTCCGGCATAGAAAACGTGCCCGCCAGCGGGCGCTGCCTGATTGTCGCCAACCACAGCGGCCAGGTGTTCCCGATTGACGCAATGATGACCTCCACCGCCGTCGCCCTGCGCGAGCAGCACCCGCGCGCGGTGCGCGCCATGGTTGAGCGCTTTTTCCCGACCACGCCGTATCTGGGCGATTTTGTCTTCCGCATGGGCATGACGCTGGGCGACCCCGTCAACTGTAGCCGCCTGTTGCAGCATGAGGAGGCAATTATCGTCTTCCCCGAGGGCGAGCGCGGCTTTATCAAAAACCCGGATCAGAAATATCAGCTACAGCGCATGGGCAACGGCTTTATCCGCATGGCGGTGGAAAACGACACGCCGATTATCCCCGTGGGCATTGTCGGCTGCGAGGAGCTGACCCTGAACTTTGGCCGCGAGGAAACCCTGGCGCGCAAGTTCGGCCTGCCCGCCCTCCCCCTGTCGCCACCACTGGCGCTGCCGACGCGCATTTACCTCAATTTTGGTGAGCCGCTGCGCTACCCGAAGGCCGATTACAGCAATAGCGAATACGACGACATGGTACTGAACGTGCGCGAGCGCCTGGAACAGCTGATTGCCAAGGGCTTGTCCGAGCGCACCGCCATCTACCACTCGCCGCTGTCGGCTGAATAATTACCAGCCTGGCTGCCTCGCCCTGCGCTTTTGCTTGCAATTTGTGTGCGGTGCTGCACAATTCGGAAAAATCACCACTGAACAGATATAGACATGGACCCCATCACCGAAGTACGCAAACGCCCGATTCAGGAGCGCAGCCGCAAACGCGTAGAGAAAATTCTCGGCGTCGCCGCCACCCGGATTAGTGAAGTCGGCGCTGACCAGCTGAAAATGAGCGATATTGCCAAGCTCGCCGAAGTGCCGATTGGCTCGGTCTACCAGTATTTTCCCAACAAGTCCTCCATCATCCGTAGCCTTGCCGAGGATCATCTGGACAAGCTGCGCAGAGTGCTGATTGACGGGCTGACCAGCCTGGACAGCCAGACCGATGCGGACGAAGTGGAACAGCTGGGCAAGATAATTGATAACATTATCGACACCTACTATCACTTCTACCGCTTTGAGCCGGCCTTCCACGCCCTGTGGGGCGGCCTGCAAGCCGATGCCATGCTCAACGATCTGGAAGTACAGGACACCAGGGAGAGCGCCGATTTACTGTTTGAAGTGCTCAAGCCCATCTACACCCAGATTGAAGACCTGGACTATCTGCGCAATATGGCGCTGGTTATCTGTACGCAAATTGGCGCGATATTGCGCTTTGCCATCCAGCTGCCGGAAGCCGAAGGCAGCGCGTATGTCGCCACCTTTAAAGACCAGCTGAAGATGATCGCCCAGGGGCTGGGACAGCTCTGACCTGCTTCTGCAAGGGCGCTTAATCTTAATAACTGGCAACCCGGTACAGCACCGAGTCGGCATAGCCGGTTTGTACCGGCAGCACGCCACTGAGCATTTGGTTGACGGCGATATCGCCGCTATCGACAATCAGCGGGCGACCCTGCAGGGCTTTCAGCTTGGCCTTGGTCGCAACCAGATGCAGGCTGTTGCGGCCTATCCGCATTAGCAACTCGGGGCTGAGTTGCTGGTTGCCACGGCCAATAATATGCCCCTGACCGCCGATGGGGGTGATAACCAGCTGCGTCTCGTGGCCTGCGCTGAGCGCCAGTAACTGCTGCGCGGTGCAATCGCTGGCGAGCAGCTCGCCATTTTCAATCACATCCACGCCCAGCAGGGTATTGTCCAAGCCCAAGTAATCCATAATCGCCGCCACGGTACTGCCCGAACCCATAATGTAGCGCACATCGTCGCGCATCTGCTCGGCAAAGCCGGCGGCGATATCGTCCAGCACCAGCGCTTCAACTTCTGTGCCCGAGGCCTTAACCGCCTGCACATAGCGGTGCTCGCAGGGCACGCACAGCTCGCCGTAGTATTTTGCCCGGACTCGCCCCTGGCGAAACGCGGCCTCGTCAATATCGCGCACTTCCTGCGCGGCAAAGCTCACCAGCTCGCCGCGCACCAGCTGCGCGACCACCTCACCCGCCGCGCCGGGGGTGACGGCGTACACCCCGGAGTGAATTTTCACCCCCGCCGGTATGCCCAGCACAGGCTGGGTTTTGTCCACGGCGTTGCATATATTCCTCGCCGTGCCATCGCCACCGGCAAAAAGTAGCAAATCTACCCCATATTCTTGCAAGGCCCGAGCTGCGCGCTCGGTGTCTGCGCCGCTAGTCTGTTCTGTCGGCTTTGTCGGCTTTGCCCCCAGCACCAGCGGGGCAAAGCCCGCCTCGCGCGCCACCTGATCGCCCATGCTGCCCGACCAGGTGATAATCTCTATCGGCAAGCCCTGCAACACGCGCAGCGCCTGCAAGCTGCGCTGCTGGGCGCGCGGTGTTGCCCCCAGCGCCAGCGCCTCATCCAGACTGCTGATGGCATCGCTGCCCTTTTGCGCAATCGCCCCGCCAACCCCGGCCAGCGGATTGACAATCAGCCCCAAGCGAAACACCGTCTCCCTGCTCATTTGCGGTTTTGCTTGATCAGTTCGTAGGCGGCGGTAATTTCCTTGCTGCGCTCGGTGGCCATTTTTACCATGTCCTCGGGCATGCCCTGGCCGGTGAGCTTGTCGGGGTGAAATTCGCTCATCAGCTTGCGGTAGGCTTTTTTGACCTCGGCATCGCTGGCGCTGCGATCCACGCCCAGGGCTTTATAAGCTTCAGCCAATGCGGATAGGCTGCTGGAGGCGCGATTTTGATGCCCGGAGAAACCGCTCTGTGATTGTGTGCGCCGCAGCAGCGCCTCAAACTCGCTCGCGCCATAGCCCAGGCTGTTGGCAATCTCCTGCAGCAGGGCATGTTCGGCGGCATCAAACACCCCATCCGCATGCGCAAGGCCAAGGAGAAAAATCAGCAGCATCTGCCGCAGGTTCAAGGTGTGGCCGCACACCGCATTAAACTCCTGCAACAAGGGCTGCATGGCAAAGCCCGGCTGCGCCCCGGCGCGGAAGTAGTCAATCGCCTGCTGGCGGTGCTGCTCGGTCATGCCCAGCTGTTCAATCACCTGCTCGGTATGGGCGATTTCAGCCGCCGAGATATGCCCGTCGGCCTTGGCCAGCCTGCCCATCAAGCTGAATACGGTTTGCAGGAACACTGCCTGGCGCTGCCCGGCGGAGAGTGGGTTGACCGCACCTGAACCAAAGCGGATATAACGCTCAATTCCCCCGGCCACAAACCAGCCCAAAAACGCCCCAAAAATACCGAGCAGATTAAAGCCGATAAAGGCACCAATAACGCGAACAAGCATGGCGGCAACTCCCATTCATATGCAGCCACCGCCGGTGCGGTAGCTGCTGTGTTTTGTTTTCCCAAGCCGGGCAGAATCGCGCATAATAGCGCAGATTATCTTGCATTTGTGCCCGCAATACCGCTGCTGGTACAGACTGCCCGCATTTGCTCCTTGCAATGCACAAACCCGCCACGACCCTGTGGCTTGTCCACATTCACTGGAAACACCATGAAAAAATTGCTTGCCGCCCTTATTCTGATTCCCGTATTGGCCGTTGCCGCCATTAACCAGTTTGCCCCCGGGCTGCTTTTCTCTACCATTATGTCGGCCACCCGCGCGGCGGCGGGAATGCAGAGCCGGGAGATTGTCGTCGATGGTCACCGCTATCGCTATCTCGATAACCAGCGCGAGGGCAAGCCGACCATTCTGTTTATTCACGGCTTTGCCGCCGACAAGGACAACTGGACGCGCATGGCGCTGTTTTTGCGCAAGGACTACCGCCTGGTGGCGATTGACCTGCTCGGCCACGGCGAATCCGACCAGCCCATGCAGCCGGTCAGCTACCGCATTTCGGCACAGGTGGAGCGCCTGCACCGCGTAGTGCAGGCCATCGGCCTGGGCAAGCTGCATCTGGTGGGCAACTCGATGGGCGGCCATATTGCCGGCTTTTACGCGGCGCGCTATCCGGAGCAGACGGCCTCGGTGAGCTTTTTAAATAACGGCGGCATTATCAGCCCCGTGGCGACCGAGGCCTGGCAGGCCATCGCACGCGGCGAGCCAAACCCGCTGGTGATTCGCCAGCCCGAGGATGCCGAGCGCTTCTTTGCCCATGTGATGGCCGCGCCACCGTTTATGACCGGCGCAATCAAGCGCTACTTTGCCGAGCAAAGCATGGCGCGGCAGGCGTTGAACGACTATATCTTCACGTTTATGCAGGGCGAGCATTTTGAGAACCTCGCCACCGAGCTGCCCAAGATCAGCGCGCCTGCACAGATTATCTGGGGCGAGGATGACCGCTTGCTGCATGTCTCCAGCGTGGCGGTGATGGAGCCGCTGCTCCAGCACTCCAAGGTGCTGATACTGCCCGAAACCGGCCATGCGCCAATGCTGGAGCGCCCCAAAGCCGTGGCCAGGGCGCTGGATGCGTTTATCCGCCAGCCGCCGGACTGAGGTATTACTGACGAGTCTGGTAATTCGCCACTTCTGAAACCCGGTGGTACTGCTCCACCTGTTGCTGGAAGGCGTTAAAGGACTGGTAGACTCTGGCGAACTGGGCATCATTTTGCACCTGTTCCGCAATCACCTGCCGGGTAATCACGCGCAGCTTGTCGGTGACTTCGCGAGGGAAGGCGCGCACATCCACGCCGTGTTGTTCGACCAGCTCAACCAGCGCGGCATTGTTGCGCGCGGTGTATTCATCCAGCATGTCCTGATTGACCTCGCGCGTTGCCACTTCGACGATGGCCTGCAAATCCGCAGGCAGGCGATCCCAGGCCTGCTGATTGACGGTAAATTCCAGTACCGAGCCTGGCTCGTGCCAGCCGGGGTAGTAGAGGTATTTGGCAGCCTGATAAAAGCCGAAGGCCAAGTCATTGTACGGCCCTACCCACTCGGTGGCATCAATCACCCCGGTTTTCAGCGCAGTAAACAGCTCGCCGCCGGGGATGGCAACGGCAGTGCCACCAGCGCGGTTGAGCACTTCCCCGCCGAGGCCGGGAATGCGCATTTTCAAGCCCTGCAAATCCTCTATCGAGTTGATTTGCCGATTAAACCAGCCGCCCATCTGCACGCCGGTATTGCCGCCAGCAAAGGGAATCAGATTAAAGGGCTGGTAGATTTCCCGCCACAGCGCCAGGCCGCCGCCGTAGTGCAGCCAGCCATTCATCTCCTGGGCGTTCATGCCAAAGGGGATGGATGTGAAAAACTGCGCGGCGGGGATTTTGCCTTTCCAGAAGTACGCGCCGCTGTGCCCCATCTCCACGCTGCCGCTGGAGACGGCATCGAACACGCCCAGCGCCGGAACCAGCTCGCCCGCGCCATATACCCTGACCACCAGGCGCCCGCCACTCATGCGCTCGACCTGCCGCGCAAAGCGCTCCGGCGCGGCGCCAAGGCCGGGGAAATGTTTCGGCCAGGAGGTGACCAGCTTCCACTCAAAGTGCTGCGCATGCGGCAATGCGGATAGGCTGTCCGATGAGGCTTGCTGACCGGCTTGCTGGTCGGCTTGCTTGCTGGCCTGGTAATTCTGCGCGCGCTCCAGCGTGTAGAGGCCAAACAGGCTAACAACAGCGGCGGTCAGCGCCAGAATAATAGCGGGGGTCGGGATTTTCACAGCGGCAGCTCTCGGTGATTGAAGCGCTGATTATGCCGAATTTGCCCGCATTTCCCAAGCCGGGACAAGGGTATGCCAGCAGACTATCCGCATAAGTCTCCCTGTTATGCGGAAACTAGCTACATCCATGTAGCATGTCCGCATAAGTCGCTTACTGCGGCTCCAGCTGCTGCGCGTCTGCGCCCCAGCTCGGTATCAGGCTGTGGGGAATATCGAGCTGGTCGAGTATTTTGCCAACGATAAAGTCAAAAATATCGTCCAGGGTTTGGGGGTGGGTATAAAAGCCGGGGTTGGCCGGCATAATCACCGCGCCGGCGCGACTGAGTTTGAGCATATTCTCCAGATGCAGGGTGGAGTACGGGGTCTCGCGCAGCACCAGCAGCAGTGGCTTGCGCTCTTTCAGCGCAACATCGGCGGCGCGGTGAATCAGGTTGTTGCTGATACCGGCGGCGATAGCGCCGAGCGTGCCCGCCGTGCACGGGCAAACCACCATCGCATCGGCAGCGCCGGTGCCGCTGGCTATCGGCGCGGTCCACTCCTCCTTGTCAAACACCACCAGCTGCCCCGGCGCAGTGGCAAAGCGCTGGGCAAAAAAGTGCTGAATCTCTCTGGGGCGACCGGGCAGTTTTAAATCGGTGTCCATGCCAATCACCACTTGGGCGGGTTTGGACAACATCAGATAGACGCGGTGTCCCTGCGCCAGCAGCACTTCCAGCAGGCGCAGGCCATACTGGGCGCCGGAGGCACCGGTCATCGCCAGGGCAATGGTTTTGCGCTCAGACATGGGCAGAGAGCCTCGCGCTGGTCAGGGACAAGCGGTAAATCAGGGTTTCAGTAAATGCCTTGTAATAGTGCAGTTGGCACTCAAGGCTGACGCTGTCCATCAAGGTGGCGTTGACCTTGAGCACTACCACATCCGAGGCGGCAACCACCGAGGCGGTGCGCTTGGTGTGCGCCAAAAAGGCGATTTCACCAAAGCAATCGCCCTCGCACAGGGTATCTATTTTCTTGCCGGCCTTGCGCACCTCTGCCGAGCCCTTGGCGAGAATATAGAAAGTATCGTCAATATCACCTTCCTTTATCATTATCTCGCCGGGGTTAAACGACAAAATCGTACTGGCGTGCAGCACTTCATCAATTTCACTGTCGGCAAAACCGTTGAAGAAGCTGAGTTTTTTCAGCGTATCCTGCTGCACACGGCGCATCACCTGCGCCTCGGTGTAGCGCAGCTGGTCAAAGGTCTTGCTCAACACGGTGGCCAGCTCGTCGCAGTCCTTGTAGCGCTCGGCAGGTTTTTTTGCCAGACAGCGCGCCACCACATCGGCCAGCCTGCGGGGCACATCGGGGTTGAGCACATCCGCCCTGGGTGCCTGGTTGTGCTTTACATCGTACAGCACTTGCTGCACATCGCTACCGGGAAACGGCGCTTGCCCGGTCAGCAGCTGAAACATCACCGCACCCAGCGAGTACAAGTCACTGCTGGCACCCAGCGCCTCCTTGCGCACCTGCTCGGGCGGCATATACGCGGGCGAGCCGACCACCTGATCGGGGGTGTAGTCGAGGCCGGTGGTAATCTCGGCGATTGAGAAATCCATAATGCAGGCGCGCCCCGCCTTGCTCAGCATAATATTGCTGGGCTTGATATCGCGGTGCAATATACCCTGAGAGTGGGAGTACGCCAGTGCCTTGGCACACTTGAAAATAATATCGACCACCTGGCTGATCGGCAGGCGCTTGCTGCCGGGGCGGGAATAGCTCTGCAGGGTTTTGCCCTCGATATATTCCATAACGATATAGTTGAGCTCGCCCTCCATGCCGGCATCGTACAGGGCGACAATATGCGGGTGCTGCAACTTGCCCGCCGCATGTGCCTCGCGGAAAAAGTCGCGACTGGACTGGCGGGTTCTGTCCGCTGCACTGCCGCTAACACTGGCACTGGTACTGCGCGCCACCTTAATCGCCACATCGCGCTGCACAAAGGGATCAAAGCCCTTGTAGACAATGCCGCAGGAGCCGCGCCCCAGCTCTTCCTTTAAATCGTATTTGCCGATGTAATCGGGCTTGCTAAACCGCAACGCCTTTTTATCAATACCCGTAGCGAGCGAAGGTTAATCAAGGCAAAAATTAGCGAAAAAGCGCAGTTTATAAATGATAAATGAGCATTTTGAGCTAATTTTTAACGCTGAGTAACCAAGCGCAGTAGTTTTTACACAGCCTCTTATTCGACACTTTCCAGCGCCTGCAACAGCTTAGCATGAATACCGCCAAAGCCCCCATTGCTCATAATCAGCACATGGTCGCCCGGCTGCAAGCTGGCGGCAATCTCGCCGGGCAGCGTATCGAGCTGGTGGCGCACCTGCACCCCCTCGCCCTGCACATCCCAGGTAACGTCCTCCGGCAGGTACAACCACACCGCATCGGCCGCTTGCAGGGCGGGCAGTACGCCATCCTTGTGCGCCCCCATCCGCATACTGTTGGAGCGCGGCTCCAGCACCGCGATAATCCGCGCCGCGCCAACCTTGGCGCGCAAACCTTGCAAGGTGGTAGCAATCGCGGTGGGGTGATGGGCAAAGTCGTCGTAAACTGTAATGCCCTGCACCACGCCCTTCACCTCCATGCGGCGCTTGACGTTTTTAAACTGACTCAAGGCTGTAATCGCCAGCGCCGGTGGCACGCCGACATGGCGTGCGGCGGCAATCACCGCCAGGGCGTTATCGATATTGTGCTGCCCCATCAGCGTCCAGGTAAGGCGACCCTGGCGCTCGCCGCGCAGCAGCACATCAAAGGCGCAGCCATCCGCGCTGATAGCCGCTGCCGTCCAGTCGCCATTGACGCGCTCCAGCGGTGTCCAGCAGCCCTGCGCCAGGGTTTCATCCACATATTGCGCCTGCGCTGGCGCAATAATCAGCCCCTCGCCAGGCACGGTGCGAATCAAGTGATGGAACTGGCGCTGAATCGCGGCAATATCGGGGAAGATATCCGCATGGTCGTATTCCAGATTATTGATGATCAGCGTGCGCGGGCGATAGTGCACAAACTTGCTGCGCTTGTCGAAAAAGGCAGTGTCGTACTCATCGGCCTCGACAACAAAAAACGGCGTCTCGCCCAAGCGCGCGGAGATGGCAAAGTTCTCCGGCACGCCACCAATTAAAAAGCCCGGCGCCATGCCCGCATACTCCAGCACCCAGGCCAGCATCGCGCTGGTCGAGGTTTTGCCATGCGTGCCCGAGCAGGCCAGCACCCACTTGTCGCGCAAGACATGCTCGGCCAGCCACTGCGGGCCGGAGGTATAGGGCAAGCCCTGATTGAGCACGTGCTCAATCATCGCCTGACCGCGCGACATCACATTGCCGACCACAATCATGTCGGGCACGGGGTCGAGGTGCTCGGGCTTGAAGCCCTGCATCAACTCAATACCCGCCGCCTGCAACTGCGTGCTCATCGGCGGGTAGACATTGGCATCACAGCCCGACACCCGATGCCCCGCCGCCTTCGCCAGCAGCGCCAGGCCACCCATAAACGTGCCGCAGATACCAATAATATGAATATACATGTTACTTACTCGCTCGAACAGGCTGCTATTGTAGCTGGCATTAAGTTTGGAAACACCGCGCAACGGTCAGTAAAACAAACACGCCTGCAAATAAAATATTGACAAGAACAAAACTTGCCCACCCCAAACAACAGGTTTAGAATCTCGCCTCTTTTCAAGCTCAAAGGAATATCAGCCATGATAAAATCACTCTCCGCCGCTCTACTAGCCGCTATTACACTCAGCGCCTGCATACCCACAGCCAACACCCGACAATCGCAGCAAGATGCTGCACTTGGCCAAGCACTGATTCAGGCCAAAATACAGCAGATGAGCTTGAACACGGCAGCACCCGTACAGCATGCACCACAAGCTCCCGCTGCTCCTGTGCTATCCGAAACCGCGTTGGCAGAAGAAATCGCCGCCCTGCCAAGCCTTTCGCAAGGGGTCAACTTCACAGACTTGCAGGATGGCTTTGCCGTTGATGGCCAGGTATATCTCGACCCCGAGGGACAGATTGTCAAATTTGGCAAAGACTACGCCACGGGTGATGTCAGCTATCTGGTCAGGCTGTCCAATGGCAACTACCGCATCAAATACACTCGCGTGGGCACACAAACAGCGCCCATCATCCTCGCAGAAGCCCAGCGCCAGACCAACAACTGGGGCGTGACCACGCGTACCGGCAAAAATCTGACGGGCGACAGGCTCACCCTGACCAGCCAGGGTTTTATTGTCGCGCGCAACAAGTCAGCGTTTGACTATCAGCCCGGCAAGGGCATTCACACCTTTGCCGCCGTGGACGGCTTTCATATTGCCAATTTGCAAAACGGTGATACCGCAACCACCGGCTATATTCTGCTGGAGCGCGACCCGAAAAAAGAAAGCCTTGTCGGCGGCCTCAAAAGCCTGGGCAACAGCTTTGGCATTGGTAAGGCTGATAGTGATTACATGCTGGTAAATATCAAAAGCGGCAAAAGTGTGCCACTGGCCATGACCCTGGAAAGTAAAAAAGCAGGCAACTACTCTGGCTGCTCAAGTCGCGGGTTATACAACAAATGCGCTCATGTCGAGTTTAGAGAATCCTTGTACGAGCAAAACGGCCTGAAAAATCATGGGCACTATTATTGGCGTGCTCGCTGGTTCAATACGCCTGATGGCCCCATTTTGGTTGTTAAGGAAAATGGCTTGAAAAATCTCAATGCGATTAATCTCAAAACCGGCAAAAAGGTGAATTTATTCACGCGCGCTCTGGGCATCAACAGCTTTGAAATTACCCAAGATAAATCCGGGGTTCTGTCTCTGGTGGCACAGCTCGGCTTTAGCAAAAAAACCATTCCGGACGTAGCTGCGGCAATTGCCTCCGGCGCAGCCATTTAAATAAGTGCCTCCACAGACTATCCGCATTTGCTCCTTGCAATGCGACAAGTATTTGCTTTTATTGAATGCGGATAGTCTGGAAAGGCCTGTTCAGCCGCAGCAGTCTTCGTCTTGAGTGCAGAGGCAGGCGGGGACGGCGAGTGCTGCGCCGAGCAGCGGCGCGGCAATGTACAACCACAGGCTTTGCCACTGCCCAGACAGTAGCGCTGGCGCAATGGAGCGTGCGGGGTTCATCGAGGCGCCGCAAATCGGCCCGGCAAACATCGCCTCCAGCGCCACCGTGCCACCAATCGCAACCCCGGCCATCACGCCCTTCTCCATCGCTCCGGTGGATACGTTCAAGATGACGAACATCAGCATAAAGGTCAGCACCACTTCGAGGATAAAGCTCTGACTGAGCGCCCCCGCAGGCAGGGTTGCGCCAAGTGTGGCGTGACCGGGAAACAGGTACCACAGCAGGGCGGAGGCCAATAGCGCACCGAGCAGCTGGGAAAAAATATAGGCCGGCACCTTGCGCAGGGGCAGGCGGCCCGCTATCCAGAAGGCGGTTGTCACCGCAGGGTTAAAGTGCGCCCCGGAGACGTTGCCGACGGCGTAAATCATCACCATGACAATCAGACCAAAGGTCAGGGCAATGCCGGCATGGCCAATGCTGCCGCCACTGACATCATTGATTACGATGGCACCGGTACCGGCAAAGACCAGGGCAAACGTGCCGATCGCTTCTGCGACACAGGATTTAAATGCTTGCATCTCTCACCTCCAACACCCTGTATGGCGGCGACAATGCGAGCGCCGCCAACAGGTCAACGGCGCTGCTCGCCGTGCCTATTCGTCGATCCAGCTGTTCAGTGCGGCGACAACTTTTTTCGCCTGGTCGACGGAGGAGATATTGAATTTGGACTTTTGCTGATACTGCCCATTGCGCTTCTGGTAGCGGCGAATGGTAAATTTGGCGGCACCAAATTCGCCCTTGGCGCGATCCAGATCCTGGTATTTGAACATCAGTGTTGCCCAGGCGCCCTTGGTCAATACCACTTTGTCCAGCTCCTTGACTGTCTGCAAGCTGCCTTCAAAGTATTCTACGGTGAGTTCGTCAACGGTTTCAGCCATGATTATTTCCTGTCTCTGTTTTTAAGTTTGCCAGCCCGGATATTTCACCAGTACGGTGAGTCTTAGTAATTATCCTTTAAGTTCAATGGCTTATGCCATGAGTAGAAAAAAGGTAACACACAAATTGTACCTAAATGGTTTTCCGAACAAAATGACTGCGAATCTTGCCCAAAATCATTCAAACCGTAGCTACGGCTACGCTTTTCATGATTTTGAACAACCTTCTTTGTCCTTTTGCCCGAAAATTCCATTTACTGGTGAAATATCCGGGCCAGATAAGAAAGCTCTAAACCAACCCTTATTGGACTATCCGCATAAGGTAAAATCAAGCATTTACGCTATGCGGATAGGCTAAAAGCAGGCCTGACCAGAGGTTCCTCAAGGAAGCTCTGAATAAGTCTGAGTGGGAGGCGGAAAACGCAGGGATTAGCCAGCTATTTCCAAGTTTTCCAACGAAGAAGTAGCGGATTATGGCCAGCGAAAAACCGCTCACGACTTGTTCAGAGCTTCCTCAAGCGCCTTTTCTCAGGGTGTCCAGCAGTTCGCCCAGCTCGGCGGCCTTGGGCTTCACAAACCAGAAGCGCCCGAGGTAGTGCTTGAAGTTGTTGAGCACTGTCTGCCCCCAAACCGAGCCGGTCTCGACCACATGCTGTTCGATATTCTGCCTCAGGAAGTTGGCGTAGGCTCTATAGGCTTCACCCGTGAGGCGGTGGATGTCGACCAGCTCGTTATTGTAGCGATCGACAAAGCTGTTGTCCTCATCGAGGACAAAGGCGATGCCGCCGGTCATGCCCGCACCGAAGTTAACCCCGGTCTTGCCCAGCACGGTGATGACACCGCCGGTCATATATTCGCAGCAGTGGTCGCCCACGCCCTCGACCACCGCTTGTGCGCCGGAGTTGCGCACGGCAAAGCGCTCGCCCGCCGTGCCCTGTGCGAACAAGTGGCCGTTGGTCGCGCCGTACAGACAGGTGTTGCCAATTATCGCCGTGCTGCGCGCGGTAAAGGCGCTGCCCGCCGGTGGCGTGACGACCAGCTTGCCATCGGCCATGCCTTTGCCGACGTAGTCGTTGGCGTCGCCTTCGAGGTAGATATTGAGGCCACCGGCATTCCACACTCCGAACGACTGCCCGGCGGTTCCGCGCAGCTTCAGGGTGATGGGGGCATCTGTCATGCCGTGGTTGCCATAGCGCTGGGCTATCTCACCGGACAGCCGCGCACCAATTGAGCGATCGGTGTTTTCCACCTTATAACTGAACTCGCCGCCCTGTTTGTTTTCAATCGCACCGAGTATGTCGGCAACCATGCGGTTGGCGAGTTCGCCCTTGTCGTAGGGGTCGTTAAACTCGGAGATGCAGTAGTTCGGCAGCTCTTTTGCCAGGCCGCCATCGGAGAGAATCGGGCTGAGGTCGAGGCTGCGGGTCTTGGCGGTCGGGCCGTCAATAATTTCCAGCAGGTCAGTGCGACCGATCAGGTCGGTGAGGCGTTTGACGCCCAGCTGCGCCATCAGCTCGCGGGCTTCGCGGGCGATAAAGGTAAAGTAGTTCATGACCTTTTCCGCATCGCCGCGGAAGTGCTTGAAGCGCAATACATTGTGCTGCGTGGCAACGCCGGTGGCGCAGTTGTTCAAGTGGCAGATACGCAGGTATTTACAGCCCAGCGCCACCATCGGCCCGGTGCCAAAGCCGAAGCTCTCCGCACCGAGAATCGCGGCCTTGATCACATCCAGGCCGGTTTTCAGGCCGCCATCGGCCTGTACGCGCACCTTCTCGCGCAGGTCATTGGCGCGCAGGGTTTGGTGGGTTTCCGACAAGCCCAGCTCCCACGGGGAACCGGCGTAGCGCACCGAGGTCAGCGGCGAGGCCGCCGTGCCGCCATCATAGCCGGAGATGGTGATGAGGTCGGCATAGGCCTTGGCCACGCCTGCGGCAATCGTGCCGACACCCGCCTCGGCGACCAGCTTGACCGAAATCTGCGCATTCGGGTTGACCTGCTTGAGGTCGTAGATCAGCTGCGCCAGATCTTCAATCGAGTAAATATCGTGGTGGGGCGGCGGTGAAATCAGGGTGACGCCGGGTACCGAGTAGCGCAGGGTGGCAATGTAGTCGTTGACCTTGCCGCCGGGCAGCTGTCCGCCCTCGCCCGGCTTCGCGCCCTGGGCGACCTTAATCTGAATCACTTCGGCATTGCGCAGGTAGTGCGGGGTCACACCAAAGCGACCCGAGGCGACCTGCTTGATTTTCGACATGCGCTCAGTGCCGTAGCGCTTGATGTCTTCGCCACCCTCGCCGGAGTTGGAGCGTGCACCGAGGCGGTACATCGCCGTTGCCAGCGCCTCGTGCGCCTCGGGCGACAAGGCACCCAGCGACATGCCCGCCGAGTCAAAGCGCTTGACGATTTCGGCCACCGGCTCCACGTCCTCGACGGCTATCGCGGCCTGCCCCTTGAGCTGGAACAAGTCGCGCAGGGTGGAGGCGGGGCGGTTGTTGACGCAATCCGCATAGACTTGATAGTCCTCGTACTTGCCGGATTCGACGGCGAGCTGGATGCTGTTGACCACATCCGGGTTGTAGGCGTGGTATTCGCCACCGTGGATAAATTTCAGCAGCCCGCCCTGGCGAATCGAGACGCGCTGGTTAAAGGCTTCCTGATGCAGAATGTCCTGATCCGCTTCGATGTGCTCAAAGCGCGCACCCTGAATGCGGCAGGTGGTACCGGGAAAGCACAGGTCGGCGACCTCATCATTCAGGCCGACAATCTCAAACAGCTGCGCGCCCCGGTAACTGGCAACGGTGGATATCCCCATTTTCGAGAGGATTTTGAGTAGCCCCTTGTTGATGCCCTTGCGGTAGTTTTTCGCCAGCTTGAATTTGTCGCGCTGACCAAGGTGGATGCGCTGGCGATTGCCTGTGGCACCAGCCATGGCGCCTACAAGTTCAGCTCGAAACCCACCGGTGAGACGCTAGCGATCAAGCGGATCGAAGAAATTCACGCGAAGATCCCGAACGTCCACCTTGTGATGCACGGCTCGTCCAGCGTGCCGCAATACCTGCAAGACCTGATCAATGAAAACGGCGGTGAGATGCCCCAAACTTATGGCGTTCCGATCGAAGAGATCGAGCGCGGCATCAAGTCGGGCGTGCGTAAGGTGAACATCGACACCGACAACCGGATGGCCCTGACCGGGACGTTCCGCAAGATGGCGAAGGAAAAGCCGGGCGAGTTTGACCCGCGCAAATTCATGATTCCGGCGATGGACGAGATGCAGAAGCTTTGCGAATACCGGTTCGAGCGCTTCGGCACCGCCGGCAACGCCAGCAAGATCAAGGTCATCGACATGGACGAGATGGCCAAGCGCTATGAAAGCGGCTCGCTCGACCCGTAAGCAACGGGAAGCGGCACGCTGTCTTTGAAAAAGAGGTTCGACACATGAGTTTTGACCGTTCCATCAAGATCGCGCCTTCGATCCTGAGCGCCGATTTCGCCAACTTCGGGGCCGAGATCCGCGCCATCGAAGAGCAGGGCGCGGATTGGGTACATGTCGATGTCATGGACGGGCATTTCGTGCCGAACCTCACCTTTGGGCCACCGGCGGTGAAGGCGTTTCGCCCGCATGTGAAAACCTTCATGGACGTACATTTGATGATCGCGCCGGTGGACCCCTATATCGAAGCCTATGCCGAGGCGGGCGCCGACATGATCGTGGCGCATTACGAGGCCGGGCCGCATCCGCACCGCACCTTGCAGGCGATCCGCGCAACCGGCGCAAAGGCCGGGATCAGCTTGAACCCCGGCACGCCCGCAAGCGTGATCGAATACCTGCTGGACCTGTGCGACATGGTGCTGGTGATGAGCGTGAACCCCGGTTTCGGCGGTCAGAAGTTCATCCCTTCGAGCGTGCAGAAAGTGGCCCAAGTGCGCGAGATGATCGGCGATCGCGAGATTCACATTCAGGTCGATGGCGGGGTCGATCCCAACACCGTCGGCCCGCTGGTCGCGGCGGGGGCGGATTGCTTTGTCGCCGGGTCGGCCGTGTTCAAGGGCGGGTCGGTCGACAATCCGGGCGTCTACGGCGAGAACATCCGCGCCATTCGC
>PDWJ01002218.1_pt1 | contig 21351 bp, 21 predicted proteins | sample 1430881 | NCBI WGS metagenome assembly PDWJ01 (sample SAMN01162460, study PRJNA174530) | Oral metagenome, whole genome shotgun sequencing project. | biome: Marine environment; feature: Marine mammal; material: Swab sample of the gingival sulcus; isolation source: swab sample of gingival sulcus... | reverse complement strand
TTTGTTGTGTTAAATATTATTTTTCAAGATATATATTTCATACCTGCAAAGGTATAAAGCCCCATAAAACCATTCAATTTTTTAGTAGATTACTCTTACTTTATTAATTGTTAATGGATAATTATTAATGATTAATGAAGGCTAACGAACGCCCCAGTCCCGTTAGGGACGACATGATAGTAGCCCACAATGAAGCGCAGCGCAATTGTGGGTATACTAATCCCGTTAGGGATGGCATGTTTTTAGCCCACAATGAAGCACAGCGCAATTGTGGGTATACAGAGACGACATATTTTATTTGCAACATTTGTTATATTTTGATTTAAAAAATTATTTTTGCAAAATATATTGAATACCTGTGATAGGTATTACAAAAAATTAAATCAACAGTTATGACATTAGATAATATTTTTACTCTGTTTATGCTTATTATGTTGCAAGCGGTGCTTGGTATAGACAATTTGCTTTATATTTCTCTTGAATCAAAAAATGCACCTGCCGATAAACAATCCTATGTTAGAAAACTTGGAATAGGACTGGCAATAGTATTGCGAATTGCTCTTTTGTTTGCACTAACAAGTGTAATTCAGTATTTTCAAGACCCTATTTTAACTATAAATATACCAAGCATAGCAAGCGGCGCTTTTAACATACATAGTATAATTGTATATGCCGGCGGCAGTTTTATAATCTACACCGCACTAAAGGAAATTTGGCACATGATTTCAATTCATGACCATCACGAACATCATGAAAACAAAAAATCGAATAACTCATCTGTGCCAAAACTAATAGCACTTATAGTGGTTATGAATTTGGTATTTTCTTTCGACTCCATACTAAGTGCAATAGCCCTTACCGATAATATTTGGGTTATGACAATAGCAATAGTTTTGGGAGGTATACTTATGATATGGCTTGCCGATAAAGTTTCTTCATTTTTACAAAAAAACAGAATGTATGAGGTTCTTGGTCTGTTTATTTTGTTCTTGGTTGGTATTATGCTAATAACCGAAGCTGCTCACTTATCACATCTTGTACTGTTTGATTCCGAAATAGAAGCTATGAGCAAAGCCACATTTTATTTTATAATTTTCATTTTGGTAATAATAGATGTAGTTCAGAGCAAGTATAAGAAAAAGCTTTCGCAAATGAAAAAACTCACTGATGAATAATCTATCAGTGAGTTTCTATGTTTAAATTATGTCAATCTGTTTACAGTCCGAATTTGCTTTTGATTTTATCAACATAATCAAGTTTTTCCCAAGCAAAGAACTCTACTTCTTTTTCATGAGTATTTTCACCTGAACCAAAGGTTACTTTTTGTTTATAAGGCTCTCTACCCATGTGACCGTAAGAAGCAGTTGCTAAAAATATCGGATTTTTTAAGCCAAAACGTTCAACTATTTTTGCAGGTCGCATATCAAACAGTTCATTCACTATATTTGCAATTTCTGAATCTGATTTATCAACATTAGCAGTTCCAAAAGTATTTACGTAAAGTCCAACTGGTTGAGCCACGCCAATTGCATAAGCAACTTGAACCAATGCCTCATTGGCAACACCTGCCGCAACAAGATTTTTAGCAATATGACGGGTAGCATAAGCAGCCGAACGGTCTACTTTTGAAGAATCTTTACCCGAAAATGCTCCTCCGCCATGTGCACCTTTTCCGCCGTAAGTATCAACTATTATTTTACGACCTGTCAGACCTGTATCTCCATGTGGTCCGCCAATAACGAATTTGCCGGTAGGATTTACAAAATACCTGATATCATCATTGAAAAGAGCTTTTAATTTCTCCGGTAAAAGAGGCAAAACACGGGGAATTAAAATTTCTTTAACATCTTTGTATATTGTTGCCAACATTTTTTCATCAGCAGCTTTGCGAGCCTCCTCTGAATCGTTCTCAGGTTTACCAAAATCATCATGTTGTGTTGAAACAACAATAGTATCAATGCGCAAAGGAGTGCCGTTATCATCATACTCCACAGTAACCTGCGATTTAGAATCAGGACGCAAATACAACATTTGCTTGCCCTCTCTGCGAATTTTAGCCAGCTCAACCAACATTAAATGAGACAAATACAAAGGTATAGGCATATAGTTATCCGTTTGATTTATTGCATAGCCAAACATCATACCTTGGTCGCCTGCTCCTTGCTCTTCCTTAACTTCTCTCTCTACACCTTGATTTATATCTGACGATTGTTCGTGAATTGTAGAAATAACTCCACATGAATCACCATCAAATTTATACTCGGCTTTGGTATAGCCTATCTTGTTTATAACTTCTCTTGCAACTTTCTGAACATCAACATAAGCTGTGGTTTTCACCTCACCGCTTAATACAGTAAGTCCTGTTGTTACTAATGTTTCGCAAGCCACTTTTGAATTAGAGTCTTGACGTAAAAATTCATCTAATAAAGCATCTGAAATCTGGTCGGCTACCTTATCGGGGTGTCCTTCTGAAACCGATTCTGATGTAAATAAATAAGACATAGTTTTATTGTTTTAAATATGAATAAAAATTAAAGGTCTGAATACTCCGTTTGTAAAAATATAACAGCTTAAAGTTTCAACAAATTAAATAATTTACTTGTTGGAAAATTTTAAAGCCATATTACTTATAATGAAATTATTATGAGCATCCAAAACAATATTGTAATAAACTCAATAATGACATAAATAAGCCATTACGAGAATTATTAACCGTAATTAAATTAAAGATTTTTGAACTTATATATGTGGAAAATTATCAGGAAAGTAAACATTGGTTTAGCATTTTTTCTTGGTGGTTGCAATCAATCAAATCCTTCCACGTATTCCGCACAGTTTGCAAACGTAGATAGATTATTTATATTTACAAAATTTTTGATGATTTTTTTTGATAAACGAGCAATTAACTCAGAACCTATTCAAACTTTTTGTTTTAAACTGAAAATGAGCGAAAATTTATTCAAATAAGGCACTTTTTACAGCGTATATTTATAAAAAAAGCGTATCTTTGCATTAAGTAAACAATCTTAATATCAGTATAGCTATGTATCTTGCGCCCTTAAACTACGATAGATTTTTCAAGAAAGTTTTTTCCAATTTGGACATTGCTCGCCGTTTTCTTGAAGATTTTTTAGATATAAAAATTGAGAAATTAGAATTTTTGCCAAACAAACATAGAGTAACTAACGATGCACAAATTGTAGAATTTGATTTTCGTTGCAAAACCGACAGTGAACATTTTATTATTGAGATGCAGCAATGGTACAAACATGATGTAGTACAGCGATTTTATGTTTATCATGCACTTGGTGCTGCACTTCAATTAGAAAATATGCCAAAAAAAATAATTCCCTTGCCCAGCGGTAAAACAAAAAAGATACAGGATTATGGTGAACTTATGCCTACTATTACCATAATCTGGATGGTTCATGATACACTCAACTTTAAAGATGATTATGTAAGTTTTGTACTTACTCCTGAATATATTACTACTTTTTTACAAGACAGCGAAATGTGGACAAATGAAAACTGTCAAATGATATTGAAAAAGCGTAATGAGATGAATAATCTGCTTATTAATACTAAAAAGAATGTAGATTTTCTTAAAAAAAATAAACTCATTTATGCTTTTCAGAAAAACATAGTGAAAAACGGTAAATTAAGCAAATATTACAATTGGTTTGAATTTGCCCAAAAAACCTTGGAAAAGGTAGCCGACCGTTTTGCGTATGACAAATATCGAAAAGACAAAATATTTTGTGAAATCATACGGCGTTTAGAAACCGGTTTAAAAGAAGATGACAGCATGGAGTATATAAAAAACTATGAAGAATATCAAGAGGGCGTAGAGCGTTACAACAGAGGTATAGAAAAAAAACAGCAAGAAAAGTATGAAAAGAGACTAACAGAAGTGAAACAAAGAGAAGAAAAAGAACGAAGACAGAAAGAAGAAGAACGAAGACAGAAAGAAGACGCTAAGCGAAAACTTGCAAAAAAAATGATAAAATACGGCGAGCCTATTGAAGATATAATTGAAGAAACAGGTTTAACCGAAGATGAAATAAAAAAGTTGAAGTAAGAACTAATCAGTATGCTAACTTGTGAAATTACAACACCTCGTCAAAGCGGCAATTATATCACTCATAATCAAACTATTACACAGCAAACCTTTTACTTATAAAGTCGTATATATTAGCAATACTTCGTTATATTTTTATAATAGTTTCAGGAGTTAAACGAGTTCAAATATTTAAATATAATATAATGACAAAAACAGCAATTTTCCCGGGTTCTTTTGACCCTTTTACCATTGGACACGAAGAAATAGTAAGGCGAGCAATACCTTTATTTGATAAAATTATAGTTGCAATAGGTTATAATTCTGCCAAAACAGGATTCTTTCCCTTAGAAAAACGATTGGAATGGATAGAAAATGTTTTTGCAGATGAAAAAAATATACTGGTTGATAAATACGAAGGATTAACCACCGATTATTGCAAAAAGGTAAATGCAAATTATATACTTAGAGGACTGCGCACCGCCGCAGATTTTGAATATGAAAGAGCAATCGGACAAATGAATAAAATGCTGCATAATGGTATTGATACTATTTTTATGCTTACAAAACCCGAACATTCGCCCATAAGTTCCACAATAGTAAGAGATATAATAAGACATGGCGGAGATGCTTCAATGTTTGTACCTAAAAAGATACAATTGAACAGATAAAGTAGGAAGTTAGCAGTCTGAAGAAAGAAAGTCCTAACACCTAATAAAACCCAACACCTAACACAAATATAAACAGATGAGAACAAATCAGTACAAACTAAAAGTAGACAGCAACACAGATATACACATATACTCATGGTTGCCCGATAATGACAATGATATTATAGCCACATTACAAATTGCTCACGGAATGGCAGAGCATGGGGAAAGATATGCAGATTTTGCGGGCTTTTTGGTAAACAATGGCTTTGCAGTGTATGCCAATGACCATAGAGGACATGGTAAAACTGCAAAATCAGAGGCTGAATTTGGGTATTTTGCCGATAAAGATGGTTGGAATATAGTAGTGCAAGACTTAAAGACCATAAGTGTACATATTAAAGAAAAGCACTCGGATAAACCGTTTATTGTCTTTGGGCATAGTATGGGTTCGCTGTTAATGAGGAATTATATTATGCAGCCACCGGTGCAAATTGCAGGTGCGATATTGTCGGGAACTGCCGGCAATCCCGGTTTGCTTGGCAAATTTGGTGTATTTTTGACAAGGTTAATAATGCTCTTCAATAAAAATAACAGCCGAAGTAATATAATGAACTACCTTAGTTTTGGTACATTTAATAAACAATTTAAACCTGCCAGAACCAAGTTTGACTGGCTGAGTAGAGATAATAATGAGGTTAATAAATACATAAATGACCCTTATTGCGGATATATCTTTACCATAAAGGCTTTTAATGACTTGCTAAAAGGCACACTTTATGTTAATAATCAAACCAATATTGAAAAAACAAACAATAAATTGCCAATATGCTTGATAGCAGGAAAAAATGACCCCGTAGGGGAAAATGGCAAAGGTGTTACTAATGTATATAATGCCTACATAAAAGCAGGTTTAAAAAATGTAGAACTAAAATTGTTTGATAATTGCAGGCACGAGTTAATTAATGAAACCAACAAACAAGAAATATACGAATTTGTGTTGAACCAATGCAGAAAATTTATTTCTAAATAGCACTAAATAAGTAACAAGTTGAGTTTCCTACCTATTAATTTCACGCCAAATTAAGTCCTTCAATTTGTTAATATTTTTTTGAGCAACCGAAGAAAAGAACACATACGGAATATCGGGCAAATCTTTCTCTAATTCCTCTATAAGTTCATCATCAAGCAAGTCGGATTTTGAGATTGCAAGCACTCTGTTTTTATCAAGTAATTCGGGATTATATTTTTTCAATTCTCCCAGTAAAATATCATACTGTTTTTTTACATCTAACGAGTCGCCCGGAACAACAAACAATAATACCGAGTTACGTTCAATATGTCTTAAGAATCTTACACCCAAACCCTTACCTTCGGCAGCACCTTCTATAATTCCCGGTATATCTGCCATTACAAACGACTTATTATCTCTGTACGATACTATACCTAAGTTTGGGATAAGCGTAGTAAAAGGGTAATCGGCAATCTTAGGTTTTGCTGCCGAAACAACTGACAACAATGTAGACTTACCGGCATTGGGAAAACCAACCAAGCCTACATCTGCCAATAGTTTAAGTTCTAAAATCATCCAACCTTCAACACCGTCTTCTCCGGGTTGTGAATATCTTGGAGTTTGGTTCACTGCTGATTTAAAATTGGTATTGCCTAAACCTCCCCTGCCTCCACTGACTAATATCTCCTCATGGTCGTGTTCGGTTATCTCAAAAAGCAGTTCGCCTGTTTCGGCATTTTTAGCAATTGTTCCAATAGGTACCTCTAATATTATGTCCTCGCCGTTGGCACCGGTTTTGTTAGACTCCCTTCCACAATCACCGTGTCCTGCAAAAATATGCTTGCGATATTTCAAGTGCAAAAGCGTCCATAGCTGACTATTGCCCTTAAGTATGATATGCCCGCCTCTGCCACCGTCTCCGCCGTCGGGTCCTCCTTTCGAGGTTATTTTATCGCGCCTTAAATGGGCAGAGCCCGCACCGCCATTGCCCGAACGACAAAATATTTTAACATAGTCTACAAAATTTGATAACGCCATATTATTGTTGTGTTAAGTGGGAAGGAAGAAGTTGGGAATTGATAGATAAAGTTGATTATTAAAACCTAAAAAACTAATACCTAAAACCCAACACCTAAAATTAAAGAGTCTCCACAACTGCTTCAATTCTACCGAAAATAGTTTCAATAGTTCCTACACCTTCAATTCTTTTAAATTTATTTTGCTTTTTGTAATAATCCACAATTGGCAATGTTTGCTCATTGTAAACATCTATCCTATTTTGAATGATATTAATGTCTGCATCATCAGTTCTTCCCGAAGTTGTTGCTCTTTTTTGCAATCTTTTAATAAGCTCCTTACGTTCAACATCTAACATTATCATTGCAGACACGGCAATATTATTCTCTAACAACAACTTGTCTAATGCTTCTGCCTGAGCCGTTGTACGAGGAAATCCGTCAAAAACTAATCCCTTGGCATCTTTGTTTTGATTTATTTTATTACGCATCATGCTAATAACCAAATCATCCGACACTAACTCTCCCTTATCCATAACTTTTTTTGCCAACAAACCAAGTTCTGTTTTAGCGGCAATTTCAGAACGTAAAATGTCTCCTGTTGAGAAGTGTATCAAATTATATTTTTCAACGAGTTTAGCTGAATGTGTGCCTTTACCGGCACCCGGAGGTCCAAATAAAACAATGTTTAACATAGTAATGTGAATTAATGAATTAGAAAAAAGTTTTTAGTTTTGAATTTTATAAATATGTTCATAATTTCTTCCAAATCCGTCATAATCAAGCCCGTAGCCAAGTATAAAATCATTAGGTATTTCCATACCCACATAATCAAGTTTAATATCAGATTGCATAGATTGCGGCTTATATAATAAGGTTGCTACCTTAATATCGGCAGGCTCATATCCTTTAAGTTGTTTGATAATATTATCAATGGTAATGCCTGTATCCACAATATCCTCTAACACAACTACGGTTTTACCTGCAAGGTCTTCATTTATTCCTATCAACCTTTTAACATTTCCGCTTGTAGATGTTCCTTGATATGATGCCAATTTTAGAAAAGAAATTTGTGCGACAAAATCAATATTCTTAAACAAATCAGATGCAAACATGAAACAGCCGTTTAATATTCCCAAGAAAATAACGTCTCTGTCTCGCAAGTCATTATTTATTTGGTCTGCCATTTTTTTTACACATGCTTTAATTTTATCTGATTCTATAAAAATATCAAATTTTTTGTCTAATACATTCACTGTTTTTTCCATGATAATATTTTTAGTTGTGATTTAATAATCATTGTTTAATACACATTTGAATTTCGATGTAAAATTCAATAAGGCACAAAGGTATAAAATTTTCAGGATATATTTTACAACGCTTGGTTAAATTAATAATCAGCAATCAATAATGTGAATTAAAAGTTAAAAATTAAGAGTTAAAAACTAAGAGTTTAGGTATTATCTACACTGATTAAAAGTTGAAAATTAGGACATAAAAAATAATTCTTAATTTTTCATTACTTACGTGAGGGCTTCGCCGTTCTTAACTCTTAATTCACATTAGTAATTAGAAAATTATAAAACAAATGAAACTAACTGCCAAAAAAGCTTACACAAAGTTGATAACAATAAACGTTTAAATAACTGTATGACATTTTTTTTAAAGACTAATGCTTCATATTATTTTGCAAACAAGAAAAGAAACAGTATATTTGTTTTAAAATATATTGTATTACAACAAAAATTAAGACTTGAAAGATTATAAATCAACAAAAGACAAGGAAAGCAAAAAACGCCATAAAATAAGAAAATACTTTCGCCGTATTATTTTATTAATCAACTTGTTGCTTGCGGCATTGTTACTTATATCTTATTTATCAACCTTTATAAGTCCTGTATATTACCATTGGATTGCTTTTTTAGGCTTAATATACCCTGTTTTGCTTATTACTAATATATTAATGGTAATTTATTGGCTTTTGTTGCGTTCTAAAAAATCGCTAATTTCTATTGTTGCAATAATTATAGGCTTCAATCACATAGGTGATTTTTTTACAATTAATTTTGAGGATAAAATACCTTCCGGCAAATCCAAAGTTGAGGTTTTAAGCTATAATGTTAGGGTATTTAACCGTTGGAATTGGATAAAAAATAAAAATAAAGGTGCTGAAATCATCAATTTTATAAAAAACAAAAATGCCAATATTGTATGTCTGCAAGAATTTTATTCCGATAAAAAGCATGGCAATAATGATTCTGCCATAAAAGATAATTCAGGATTACAAAACTCTCATATTTCATATTCGTGCAAGAACAATATTACTTACAATTCTGGAATTGCCACGTTCAGCAACTATCCTATAATTAACAAAGGTAAAATAAGCATTAACAATAATGACAATTTTTGCATATATACCGATTTAAAAATTAACAATAAAGTTGTTAGGGTGTATAATGTACATTTAAAATCGATACATCTTGGTTACAATGATTATGATTTTTTAAAAAATCTAAACAGAACAGATACCATTGATGTAAAAGGAGCTAAAAGCATTTTCCAAAAAATGAAACGGAGTTATGTTACAAGAGCCAAGCAAGCCGATTTAATAGCTTCAAATATCAAAAAATGTTCATATCCGGTTATTTTGTGCGGTGATTTTAATGATGTGCCAATGTCTTATGCTTATCACACCATACGCAACTCTTTGAATGATGCTTTTCGCATGTCGGGAAACGGAATACAAGAAACCTACACAGAAACTGATATGCCCTTTAGAATTGATTTTATTTTATATTCCAAGAATATTCAAGCATATAACTTTAATAGAGAAAAAGTCTCATTATCAGACCATTATCCTATTAACTGCACATTGCAACTTCCCAACTAATTATTGTTACAGAACTCTAAATTTTAGCCAAATTATCTGCAAATTTTTCAACTACAGTTTCAAGCTGATGATTATCAACAATATAATTATGTGCATTTTGTCCTAATTTATGGGCTAAATCATTATTATCAAGTAATTGTTCAAAATTATTGATAAACAAATCAAAATCGCCTTGTGAATATAAGCCTTTTTCATTGGTGGAAAACAAACCATTTGGGTTTACGTTTAGTGATAAAACCGCGCATTTACACATCATTGCTTCCATCATTGTATTAGAAAAGCCCTCCTGCTCCGAAGTCATTGCATACACCTTTACTTGTTTATAATACTGCAATATCTCATTATTTGCAACATATTTTATATACCTTATATTGGGCGAATTAGAAAGTGTCCTAACAATGCTTTCACCATATTGCTCATATTCAGGCACTATGGGGGCTATCATTGTAAACTTCTCATCGGGAAAGTGATTTGCCATTTTTATAAGTAACTCAGGTTGCTTTATGGGGTCTAATCTGCCCACCCACAAGGTTCCCGATTTATTTGCAAAATCTATATCAAAATCATCCGCAACTCTCTCAATAGGATTTGGTATTAAAACAGTAGGTTTATTTTTTCTTTTATGTTGCGTTATTAGTTGTTCTTGGTTTTGAACTATCAGCAAATCTACTAATTTATTTGTCTGTTGCATTAAAACTGATGTTATTAAACCGGCATGCCTTTTTAAAGTGGAGAACTTAATTTCGGCATCGCTTGCCATCATATAAACAACTTTCTTTTTTAAAATAAATTTGATGTACCATGATAATATATATATAGCAGAATTTGCTGCCATAAAAATATACACATCTGCACCTACCTGTTTTAATGTTTTAATAATTTTTATTAAGCCTATCAGTTTATTGTCAGAAAGTTTATGTATGCGCCAGAAACTAATATTGTTTTTTTGCATAAACTTATCTTGCCCAAAATCAGCTAAGCACACATTTATGTCAAAATATTTATAATTACTCAATCCTTTTGACAATAAAAAAATCTGCTTCTCTGCACCACCTCCCACAGGCTTAATTCCCGGGAAAAAATATTCATATGCTCGTGGTATAACAAAACAGACTTTTTTCATGCTTTCATATTTCAATACTTCGTTAAACCAGTAGCTATACCCCTGATAATCAAAGCATTAAACAAACACCCTCAGGTTTTATAAAATCCTTATAATCAAACTATTACAAAAATATAACGAAGTAGTTATGTTTAGTATATTTCTAATTTCTCTCCCATCTTCCGTCTTCCGTCTCCCGTCTTCCAACTCCCGTCTTCCATCTCCCGTCTCCCGTCTTCCATCTCCCGTCTCCCGTCTTCCGTCTCCCATCTCCCGTCTTCCAACTCCCATCTTCCGTCTCCCATCTTCCGTCTCCCGTCTCCCGTCTCCCGTCTCCCGTCTCCCGTCTTCCGTCTCCCGTCTCCCGTCTTCCGTCTTCTTAAATATCTATCTCTACACTTACGGGACAATGGTCAGATTGCTTGGCATCAGTATGAATATTTGCCGCAACAAGTAAATCTTTTAGGTTTTCAGTAACAATATTGTAATCAATGCGCCAACCTTTGTTTCTTGCTCGTGAACCGGCTCTGTAACTCCACCAACTATAATTATCAGGCTCTTTATTAAATTCCCTAAAGCTATCAATAAATCCCTTATCTACAAAGTTTTGAAACCATTCCCTTTCTTCGGGTAAAAAGCCCGATGTTTTCTCCTGTTTGGTCGGATTATGTATATCAATCCATAACCTGCAAATATTATAATCACCGTTTATTATCAGTTTATTACGTGTTTTTTGCAGGTTTACAATATAATCCGTAAAATCTTCAAGCCACTGCATCTTAAAAGCTTGTCGTTCATCTCCTCGTGAACCAGACGGATGATAAACACTGATAACTGAAACATCGCCGTAATCTGCCCTTATAAATCTACCCTCATTATCGTATTTTTCAATACCCATTCCATACTCAATATGGTCGGGAGTGGCTTTGCTTAAAATTCCAACCCCGCTATAACCTTTTTTTACTGCGCTATGCCAAAAACATTTATACCCCATGCCTTCAAAAATAGAATTATCTATCTGTTCAGGTTGTGCTTTTGTTTCTTGAATACACAAAATATCAGGTTTATAATCATTTATCCAACCCGCAAGGTCTTTATTTATTGCCGCTCTTATGCCGTTTACATTATATGATGCTATTTTTATCATGTTTCTTTGTATAATTTACTAAAATTGAAGTGATTTAAACTTTTTACTAATTAGATATTACTACTTTATTGGGTAACTACTAAGCTAATAGCCAATAGCTACATAGTTTTAAGACAATAAAAAATAGCAGCATGTACCCAAAAAAGTTTTAACGAGTTCATTTCGGTGTTTTAAAAATCCAACCTGTACTTTAACGAAAAAATATGAGAAATAGGTGCGATTGTCATATCTCCCACATCAGTAAGGGCATAATCCAGATTAAAATTAAAAAAACTTATACCCAAACCTATATTAGGTTGAAATGTAAAATGATTTTCATTATCAAAATCCTCGTAAATTTGAAAACGATTTACCCCCACCCTTAAATAAACATTTTGTAAATATCTAACTTCCAACCCCACATAAGGGTCTAAACTGATGGGCTTTGCCTTAATCAATGAGTGTTGTTCTCCATCAAAAAGTAACTCCATATCAAGCTCTGCCATCAAACTTATTTTTTTATTCAATTCAAATTCACGTGCTACGCCAGTAATTAATTTTGGTGAACTTAATTCTAATGAATTATCAGGTATTCTATTTGATGTTTGCTCAAAAACCTTGTCGAATTTTTTGGTATCAAATATCCATATATTGAATGTGGAAGTAGCATCTCGCAAATTTGCTCCAAACAACCATTTACTAAGTCGATATTGTGCGCCTACATCAAAGCCAAAACCGTATGCACCGGCAAACTCGCCCAGTTGTCGGTATATTATTTTCACACTTGCGCCCCAATTCAAATTCTCAATTTTTGATTTTTTGCCCAAAGAAAGAAAAAAAGCATAATCGGCAACCGAAAAATAACTAATCCTATCATAATTTATATCACCGTTAGCATCTATTAAGTGTAGAGTATTGGGCATATTATCAACCCCAAAGCGTATTGCGGAAACGCCAAGCGAAAGGCTGTCAGACAACTTGTAAGCAGCACCAATATAATCGTATTGCGCCAATCCCGAAAAATAATTGGCGTGCATTATTGTAAGTTCTAATTTTTTAGAAGTATTTACAAGTCCGGCAGCATTCCAGTAAGACGAATATACTCCTGATACAGAGGCTGTAACAGCATTCCCTCTTGCCATACTTGCAGCATCTGAACCTATGTTGAGAAACTCATTACTATACTTAGCAAATTGCCCTTTCACCTCAGTTAAAAGGGTTAAAAAAATTAAAACTAAATAAGTATATTTCATAATCTTTTTTGCTTTCATTCCGGAAGTACATGAAAAACTCAATACCTCAGACAAATATTGTGTGCTACATTAGTTTAAAAACGAATAACAACAACTTATGCTTGGACAAAATTATATATTTTTGACTTTAATTCAAATTAAATATTCTCTGAGATGAATATAAAGGTTTTTTATTGTATTTTTGCATACGAGCCGCAAGTTTATTGTACATTATGTTGCAACTTATTTACAAGCCGGAATCAGCTTTCAGGCTATTTTTTGAAGTAATATTGAATAAATAAGTAGCAATTTGGTACAAAACTTGTTTGACTTATAAAATATTATTGTATTTTTGTAGTTCATAAGAATTAACATACCATGTTAAGTAATAATTTTTTCGTAAAAAATATCCCTAACTTTTTCACATTATCAAATTTATTTTGTGGACTATCGTCTATTGTACTATCTTTTAGTGCCCCTAATAATTTGGTAGTTGCGGGGTATTTTATATACATAGCAGCCGTCTTTGATTTTTTTGACGGATTTTCGGCAAGAGCATTGAAAGCATCAAGCAAGATAGGCAAAGAACTGGATTCATTGGCAGATATGGTTAGCTTTGGTGTTGCTCCGGCAATGATTTTGTTCGTAATACTAAAAAGTAGTATGGACATAGATGAGTTTTCATTTTCATTGCCCATTGTCAGTGTGCTAATTTTATTATCTCCAATGTTGATAGCTATTTTTTCGGCTGTCAGATTAGCAAAATTTAATGTAGATGAAAGACAAAAAGAGGTATTTTTAGGTATAGCCACACCCGTTTGTGCAATGCTTATAGCATCTATTCCTCTAATTTGGCATTTCGACACACATGACCTGTTATTATTCCCTGCGTTGGATCGTAACACTTACTTTTTCTTTGGAGCAATGATATTGGGAGCGTATATTGTTAAACCGGCAGTGATAGTTTCTTTAAGTATAGTTTTGTCCGTATTATTGGTGGCAGAAATACCAATGTTCTCTCTAAAATTTAAAACCTATAACTTTGAAGATAATAAACTTAAATATTTCTTTTTAATAGTATCGGTAATATTTTTTGCAATAGTACAGGTATTGGCAATCCCCGTAATATTTATTCTATATATTACATTTTCCATATTTAACAATATACTTGACAAAAGCATTAAAAAGAGAATTGAACGAAGCAAAGATATAGAAGAAGAGGAGGAGGAATAATTGATAATTGATAGTTAATAATTGAAAATTGGATAATGGTTGATTCATTATTTATGAACTCATTTAAACTTTTTGTTTTTAACTGAAAATGAACGAAAATTTATTCAGATAAGGCACTTTTTGCAGCACATAGTGGTGCTAAGTGCAAAAAAAGTAACGAAATATGAATAAATTTTAGTCATTTTTTAAGAAATAGAAAAAGTTTAAATGAGTTCTATACCAAAGTCTTTAAAAATATTGTAAGGTTTATATATGCAGATAAATTATTTTAACCTTTAAAAATATATCATTACAATGAAAAAAACAGTTATATTCATATTATTATTTGCATTGGTGGCAAGCAGTGCATTTTCACAAAGGCGCAGAACAAGTGCAATTAAATGGCTCAGTATAGAACTTAAAGGAGGTTATGGCGGTTCTATGTTATTGAACAGCGACGTAAAAAGCGACCAAAATGCGGAATTAGCAATTTCTACTCCTGCTTATGAATTTGGAGGAAGGCTGGGATTTACATACGGCGACCACATAGGAGTGGGAATAGAATACCTGAAATCAGGTTTTAATCAAGACTATAATATTAAAAGTTCAAATTTAGATGCCTATACTAAAACTCAAAAGTTTAACACCTCGGATATTGTTTTAAGTTTTAGATATACAAGTTTATATGGTTTTTATTTTGAGGTAGGTCCTAAATTCTCCAATATTCAAGATGTAAAGGTTGAAAATTCGATAACAAACCAAAGTTTTACAGATATAAATGGCGGGGACTATGCTCAACATTTTTATGATAAATTTACAAGTATTATATTTGGCTTAGGTTATGCTGCATATAATGGAGACAGACTAAGAGTTAATTTGGGCTTGAGAGCATCGTATGGTTTAGCAAGTGTGGTTGAAGACAGTAATTTTTACGTTCTTAACGACGGATACTATATTCCCCAAGGAAGCTTTACTTCCAATACAAATCCTTTTAACATAAAATTAACATTGGGCATTAATTACACCTTTGGATTTTGGGGCAATGCAAGTTGCGGAAGAGGCAGACTTATTTTCTTTCAGTAATTAAGATATAGGTACAGTTTACATAATTTCTAAATTTTCTAATTGTTAAATATTGCCTTCTGCGTATCGACATCAGAATATTAACAAATTGGCTCATTATCAAATTAATACAAAGTGATAAAAAAGCTGCTATTGACATATCTAATTTTGTACAGCATAAGCAGTATTGCTCAGGTTGGGGGAAATGCTACATACACCTTTTTAAATTTGACTAATTCCGCACGAGTAGCAGCTTTGGGTGGTCAAAACATTTCGATTAATGACAATGACCTTAACTTTGTTTATCATAATCCGGCACTCTTAAATTCTAAGATGGCTAAAAACATGGTGCTTAACTATGTTAATTATTTCTCAGATGTAAACTACGGCTACATTGCCTATGCCGACAAATTCAATAAAATAGGAACGGCAGCAGCAGGCTTGCACTACATAAACTACGGAAAGTTTGTTAAAGCAGATGAATTAGGAAATATCACAGGTGAGTTTAAAGCATTTGAGTTGGCATTGAATCTGTTTTGGTCGTTGCCTGTATTGGACAGTTTGTTTACGGCAGGTATAAACCTAAAACCCATTTATTCGCAACTTGAAAGCTATAAATCATTTGGACTGGCTTGCGACTTAGCTGCCAACTACCAATCTAAAAACAAGCTATTTTCCGCATCATTGGTAATTAAAAATATTGGTTCCCAAATAAAACCTTATTATCAGAATCATTACGAACCTATTCCATTTGATATACAAATAGGCATAAGCAATAAGCTTGAACACGCTCCTTTGCGACTTTCGCTCCTTTTGCATCACCTGCACAAATGGGACTTAACATACAACAAAAATTCCAATCTTGCATATACAACAATTATTGATAATACATCGGAAAAGAATAAATACAACTTCAATATAGCCGATAATATATTAAGACACAGCATAATAAGTGCGGAATTTATACCTACTAAAAACTTTATTATAATGATGGCATACAATCATCAACGCAGAAAGGAAATGGCAGTGGAAACGCGTCCTTTTTTGGTAGGTTTCTCGGCAGGAGTATATATTAAAATTTCAAAATTTACAATTAGCTATGGCCACGCTATTTATCATCTGGCAGGTGCATCAAAACATTTTTCACTTAACTTGAATCTGGCAGATTTTTATCGGAAATGATGGGTGATGAGCGATGAGCGATGAGCAATGAGTGATGAGTGATGAGTGATGAGTGATGGGTGATGGGTGATGGGTGATGGGTGATGAGTAATTCTTAATTTGTTAATATGAAAAAGTTACTGATTTCATTACTGATTATAACTATTTATTCGGGTGGTTATTCTCAGAATCAAACAGATTTTGCAAAAAGCAAAAAAATGCAATGGTACAAAGATGCTAAACTTGGTATTTTTATACATTGGGGTATTTATGCCGTAAATGGTATAAGCGAATCGTGGTCGTTTTACAACGGACATATTTCACATGCTGATTATTTAAAACAAACCGAAGGTTTTAAATGCGATAACTATAAGCCTGAATATTGGGCTGAGCTGATAAAAAACAGTGGTGCAAAATATGCCGTTATAACCTCGAAACATCATGACGGATTTGCATTATGGAATACCAAACAAGGGAAATTAAACGCTGTAAAGACTGCTGCCGTGAAAAAAGACGTATTAAGCCCCTTTGTTAAAGCAATCAGAAACAACAACTTACGATTAGGCATTTACTTTTCATTGCCCGACTGGTCATATAAAGATTATACCGATTTTACCCGCAAAGAAAAACGTTACAATATAAAAGACGATACAAAGCGTTGGAATAAATTTATCAAATATATGCAGGCACAATTGAAAGAATTGGCAAGCAAATATCACCCTGATTTATGGTGGTTTGACGGCGATTGGGAGCATAATGCCAAAGAGTGGCGAGTTGATGAGATAAAATCAATTTTGACAGGAAACAATCCTAATACTATTTTTAACTCGCGCCTAAATGGAAACGGCGATTATGAAACTCCCGAACTGGGTATTCCCGTACAACGCCCCAATGCCGAATATTGGGAACTATGTATAACAATGAATGATTCTTGGGGATATCAAGGCAAAGACAAGAACCATAAGACACCACAGCAAGTTGTTGATTTATTGGTAGATTGTATAAGTAAAGGAGGCAACCTGCTATTAGATATCGGACCAAAGGCAGACGGAACAATAATACCTGAACAAGTAAAAGTTTTACAAGAACTTGGCAAATGGACATCGAAACATACTGAGGCAATATATGCAACGGAACGAGGAATACCTTATGATTATTTCTATGGTCCTACTGCATTATCAAAAGATAGTACAACCCTATATTTATACGTTAGAGATATTCCCAAAGACGGTCAAATAGTACTAAAAGGTATTTCAAACGACATAGATGATATATATGTTGTAGGCAGCGGCACAAAACTTAAAACAAAATTATATAGTAAGGTTTCGTGGAACAGCTATCCGGGAGTAAGATACATAAGTATTCCAAACAATGAAATAGATAAATACTATACTGTTGTTGCCGTAAAAATGAAAGGCAAAATACAACTGTATGATGCAAAAACAGGAGCTATTGAAAGTAATTAACTGCTACAATAGGTAGTTTCCGACAGCTGCGTTGCACAACTTTTACAACAGGCATGTTTACAACTTACAACAATACTAAAAAAATGGCACAAAAGATATTAATACAAAATAAAAAAGCACGTTTTCTATACGAATTTATTGAAAAGTATACTGCGGGTATGGAATTATACGGAACAGAAATTAAATCAATACGCGAGGGCAAAGCCAACCTAACAGATGCCTATTGCAGATTTATTCCTAACCTAAAAAATCCAAATAAACCTGAATTATATGTACTTATGCATATATCGGAATATTCACATGGAGGATATGCAAATCATGAAGCTCGCAGAGAACGCAAATTATTACTTCACAGAAAAGAACTGAACAAGTTAGCCAAAAAAATAAAAGCAAGTGGATTTACTATTGTTCCCACAAAAATGTTCTTAAACGAAAATGGGTTTGCTAAACTGGAAATAGCCTTGGCAAAGGGTAAGAAAGTTGCAGATAAACGAGAAGATATTAAACAAAGAGATTCTCAAAGAGAAATGGCAAGAATGAAAAAAATGAGGTAAATCCTTGCCTTTTAATTCTATTAGAGGCGTATTAGTTGCACCTCTAATAGGTTTACACAGTCCTCAATTCACTACACTACACATCACATTAATTAGGTAATTAACACCTAAATTTGGCACACTCATCTCCTAAAATATGTAATAGACTACATTAAAAAACATAAAAACATGTAATAGATTACATAAAAATAACTAAAAATATGTAATAAACTACATAAAACATCAACAAAACATGTAATTAATTACATAAAATAATACAATATAATGGAATATATTACATACCCCCCTAAGAATATAAGCGTCATATAAAAATTTATATCATTTCAACACTATACAATTTTATAATTCTGAAAATTAACATTTTAAAGAATATAAATAATGCTCTAAAATGTAATGTAACACATTATAATTATATATATTATGTAATAAATTACATTTTATTTATCAAAAACTTGTAATATATTACAATATTTTATAACTTTGTGGTTGTAAATATAAAAATAAAAGAAAATGGATTATTTATTTAAAGTCAGTAGCAAATTGCAAAATAACACAAAAAGCAAATTTAAGCGAAGCTTATATGACGATATTGATTTTTCGCAACGTTTAATCGAAATTAGCGGTTCGCGAGGAGTAGGCAAAACAATTTTAATGTTGCAAAAAGCCAAAGAAATTGCAAAAAAATCTGCCAATTCGGTAATTTATATGTCCTTAGATGATTCTTATTTCTTTAACAACAGTATTGTAGAAACAGCAGATAAATTTCAACAATACGGAGGCAAGTATATGTTTATTGATGAAGTTCATAAATATCCGTCAAAACATAAGAATTATGACTGGTCTTCTGAACTAAAAAATATTTACGACCTTTACCCTGAGTTAATAGTTGTATATACAGGCTCTTCCATCATAGATTTATATAAGGCAAATGGCGATTTGAGCAGAAGAAAAACATCTTATAAACTTAACGGACTATCATTTAGAGAATATCTATCTTTAAATAAAGTATCTGATTTTGACAGAATTACATTATCGGATATTGTGGATAACCATGCGGATATTGCATCAAATATAATGAAAGAACTTAAGATTTTGCCTCATTTCAAGCAATATTTAAACACAGGATATTTTCCTTTTTATAACGAAAACCCTGACCAATATGATAAAAGGCTCAAAAATATCATTAATTTAATACTTGAAATTGACATCCCTGCCATTACCGACTTAAACCATTCTACAATCAGCAAGATTAAAACAATGCTGGCAGTATTGAGTACGTCTGTGCCTTATACACCTAATCTCACACAATTGTCAGCATACTTAAATATTGCCGATTTAAGAACTATGTACAAGTATTTTTATTATCTTGAAAAAGCTGAACTAATTACATTATTAAATACTGTTTCTAAATCGAACAGCAAATTTAGGAAACCTGCTAAAATCTATTTGAATAACACAAACTTAATAGATATTATTTCCACACATACAAGCTCTGTGGGAACAGTTCGCGAAACCTTTTTTCTTAATCAATTAGCCTATATGAATAAAGTAAATTTTCATGACTCTGCCGACTTTATTGTAAATGATAAATATATTTTTGAAATAGGAGGCAAAAGAAAAACAAGAAAGCAAATAGCAGGATTGGAAAATGCTTATGTCGTAAAAGATGATATTGAGGTAGGCTTTGGCGATATTATGCCACTTTGGATGTTTGGGCTGATGTATTAAAATAACTTAAATGAGTTCAATAAATTAATCAAAGCTTTGAGCATACAAATTTTTTATTATGAATTTAATTTTCTTTATTTGCGCAATATTTAATTAATAGCAAGCTAATTAGTGCATGTCAATAAAACACAAGCTTGGCATGTGCTGATTATTGCAATTAAATATGGCAAAATACGAAAAAACAGTGCCTAAAATAGAAACATCCATAACTCTAATTTAGACACACAACGGCACGATTATAGAGACGGAAGACTGAAGATTGAAGTTTAGCGACAATCTTAGGCGTAAGCAAATCACCTATCATTAATCACCTATCACTAATAAAATATAAACAAATGGAAATCTACAAAATATCAAACGAGCTTACTGCTTATAATCAATCACTTAAAACACATGGCATTTCTATTGGTTTTGTACCTACAATGGGTGCATTGCATGAAGGACACCTATCATTGGTAAATAAAGCAAAGCAAGAATGTGATATTGTTGTTGTAAGTATCTTTGTTAATCCTACGCAATTTAACAATAGTGATGATTTGGAAAAATACCCACGAACAACGGAAGCTGATATTAACCTACTGAAACAAAATTCGGCTGATGTGGTATTCCTGCCCGAATATAGTGAAATTTACCCTGATGAGAAAAGCACTCAAGTCAGTTTTAATTTTGGCAATCTGGACAAGGTTATGGAAGGTAAATACCGACCCGGTCATTTTAACGGTGTTGCCATGGTGGTAAAGCGTTTATTTGAAATTGTTAAACCTACAAAGGCATATTTCGGGCAAAAAGACATTCAACAGTTTGCTATTATTAACCATCTGAATAATAAGTATTTAAAAGAACTAAACATAGAACTGGTCAAATGCCCCATAATTAGAGAAGATGATGGCTTGGCACTTAGCTCGCGCAATAGATTATTAACTACGGAACAACGCAAAAAAGCCGCAGTAATATCAGAAGAGTTATTTGCAGCAAAGGAAAATTACAAGAATCATAGTGTTGCTGAACTCGAAAAAATAGTAAAACAAAACATTACCGAGAGAACTCTGTTTGAGGTAGAATATTTTGAAATTGTAGATGATG
>PDWJ01004987.1_pt1 | contig 21352 bp, 16 predicted proteins | sample 1430881 | NCBI WGS metagenome assembly PDWJ01 (sample SAMN01162460, study PRJNA174530) | Oral metagenome, whole genome shotgun sequencing project. | biome: Marine environment; feature: Marine mammal; material: Swab sample of the gingival sulcus; isolation source: swab sample of gingival sulcus... | reverse complement strand
TCACGGCTGACAAACAAGTGTCTCAGATATGCCCTGGAAAAATTCCTGCATGTATAACATGAACAGCTCTCATCGACCGGACTATGGTCTTCACGGTAGCGGCTATTTTTTATCACAACCCTTCCGGTCGATGTAAAAAGGGTGCCATTTCTGGCATTCCGTGTCGGCATGACACAGTCAAACATATCGACCCCGCGAAAAACCCCTTCAACCAAATCTTCAGGTGTCCCCACGCCCATCAGATATACCGGAAAATCATCAGGCAGATGAGGTATCACAACCTCTGTCATATCATACATCAGCTCCTTTGATTCACCGACACTCAAGCCCCCAATCGCATAGCCGTCAAAACCGATATCCACCAGTGCTCGGGCTGACATTTCTCTGAGCTCGGGATACATACCGCCTTGAACGATACCAAAGAGCAACAGCTCTTTATCACTGTGCTGTTCCCTGCATCTTCCTGCCCATCTGGTGGTCAGCTGTGTGGCCTCCGCTGTCGCCTTTTTCTCTGATGGGTAAGGAATACAGGTATCAAGGCACATCATCACATCTGAGCCAAGAGCCTGCTGCACGTCAATTGCCCCTTCTGGACTCAAAAACAGCTTTGAACCATCGAGATGCGACCTGAACGCTGCACCCTCTTCTGTGATCTTTGCCAGTTCCTTCAGGCTGAAGATTTGAAAACCGCCGCTGTCCGTAAGGATGGGTCTGTCCCAGTTCATAAACCCATGAAGTCCGCCAAAACTCTCAATGAGTTTATGCCCGGGTCTGATATAGAGATGATAGGTATTGCCAAGGATGATCTGGGTATGCATCTCTTTCAGGTTATCAGGTGTTACCGATTTTACAGTGGCCTGTGTCCCAACCGGCATAAAGACAGGGGTCTGGATTATACCATGTTTGGTGGCAAGGATACCTCGTCTTGCCGCACACCTGCTGGATCGTGCAAGAAGAGTAAAGGGTGATTGTGTCATTTTATCTGCCTGTTTGCTGTTTCCGCAAGTATCTCTTTCAACGTTTCAAGATGTTTGACAAAAGTAGACTGAAACGCTGTCCAATCAAGATTCCGCGCAGAATATTCCACTTGAAATATGAAACAAGATCAGCATCAACAGAATTAATCATCTTTCACGTTATGAAGATGAACATCCTGCTGCGGGTAAGGGATGGAGATTCCATTTTCATCAAACTGCAGCTTAATCTGCTCGGTAAGATTAAAATACACAGTCCAGTAATCTTCTGTTTTTACCCAGGGTCGAACAACAAAATTCACGGATGAATCGGCAAGCTCGGACACTGCAATTTTGGGAGCAGGATCTTTAAGAACCAGCTTTTCTTCCGCTACAATTTTTTCCAGCAGCTCTTTAGCCTTGCGAATATCATCCTCATATCCAATACCAGCCACCAGGTCAACCCGTCTGGTCTGATTTGCATTTACATTGGTAATGGAACCGGATGCGACAATGGAATTTGGTATAATCTGCCTCTTGTTGTCTGGAGAATTCAGGATAGTATTGAAGACCGTAATCTCCTCAACAGTTCCCGAGGTACCACCAAGATCTATGAGATCCCCCACCCTGAAGGGACGAAACAGTATCAACATAACGCCAGCGGCAAAGTTGGAAAGTGAATCTTTTAAGGCAAGGCCTACAGCAAGTGAGGCAGCACCAAGAATTGTGAGGAACGAGGTAACATTTACGCCCAGTTGTCCAGCGGCTGCGACCAGTACTGCGATGATCAGAACGTAATAAATCACATTCTCCAAAAACTTAATCAGTGTCAGATCGACCTGCTGCTTTTCCAGAATTTTTGCAACAACACGAGTCAGCCATTTTGCAATAAAACGCCCCACCAGAAATACAATAAGTGCTGCAACTATTTTTGTACCATACGTAATACCTAAAGCCTGAATAGTATCTAAATCAAAATTCATAATTTTCTCCATTCATGTAAAAGTATAAAGCTGCCATCTCTGTGTTTCATGCAGCCCTTCAAATTTTACCGCTCTCACGTAAAAATCGACTACTCTTCAGACAGTGAAATTTCTGCTGCCTCGGTCTTTCCATTCTGGCCATCGGACTCGGTCAGAGAAAATTCAAAAATTCTGTCTGGTTCCAGGAAATATGCATCATTGGAAATGCTGGATCTGGAACAGTGAAAAAAAACATTCTCATGAAAGAGACCTTTTTTCGAAAGTGTATAATAACGCATAAACCCAAAACCACGATCGGAGTTATAATTACAGACAATACCCCGGTATCGTTTTTCACCCGACGGATTATTCAGCGGCAACAGTCCGGGGATGAGGTATCCTGAAAGATAACTGTCGGCAGCCTCTTTCAACTCCATACTCGCATGTTTAAAGGCGATAACCTCAACCCTGCAGCCCATATTCTGCAGAGCAAGTACCAGGCGAATAAAATCACCGTCTCCGGTGAGAAGAATCACCCGATCCAGGTTTCTTGCCTGCAGCAATGCGTCAATGGCCAGATCCATATCCGCATTTGCCTTGGTGGTGAGGATGCCCTCATCATCAACAAAATGTTTTACATATTTCTTGATGACTTTAAAACCGCACTGGCGTAATACATCATGATACCGATAAAGCTTTACACGGTATTCATTGTCATTTTTGGTTCTGGCCTTATCTTCGGCAAGATAACAGTTAGCTCTCAACAAGGTCGAGTTACCAGCATTGGCAAGCTCCACCAGGACATCATAGCGCATACCGTATCCGCCGCAGAGACGAATATTTTCAGCATCGACATAAATTCCTGTTTTCAACATGCCCGTTTATTCCCCCCGAAAAAGTACACTATTCCCATTCAATGGTTGACGGTGGTTTCGAAGAAATATCATAGACAACCCTGTTGACTCCCCGAACTTCATTGATTATCCGCTTGGATATTATCTGCAGAATATCATAGGGAAGCCGTGACCAGTCAGCAGTCATCGCATCCCTTGAGTCCACAACCCGCAGCGCTATAACATGCTCATAGGTTCTGTAATCCCCCATTACGCCAACCGTCTGGATTGGCAACAGCACGGCAAAAGACTGCCATACCTTCCGATAATAGCCGCTTTTTTTCATCTCCTCCAGTACAATAACGTCTGCCTGCCTGAGAATCTCAAGTCTTTCAGCGCTAACCTCACCAATGACACGAATTCCCAGCCCCGGTCCAGGAAAAGGCTGCCGATAGATGGCTTCTTCAGGTAATCCCAATTCCAGTCCCAACTCACGCACCTCATCCTTGAACAGCTCACGTAACGGCTCAATAAGATCAAGCTGCATTACCTCCGGCAGACCACCCACATTATGGTGAGATTTGATAGGTGCCTCTCCACGGAAGGACACGGATTCAATCACATCTGGATAGAGGGTGCCCTGAACCAGAAAATCGACATCACCGATTTTTTTCGCTTCGGTTTCAAATACTTTGATAAAGCCCAACCCGATTTTCTTTCGTTTTATTTCAGGATCGACCACATCTTTCAGTTCTGCAAGAAAGAACTCGGTTTTATCAACCGCAATGACCTTCAGATTCGATTTTTCCGTGAAAAAGCGCAGGATCGACTCTGACTCACCGCTGCGCATCAATCCGTTATTCACATAGATACAGGTCAGCTGATCACCGATAGCACGGTGAACAATGGCAGCTGCAACTGAAGAATCCACTCCTCCTGACAGTGCGCAGATCACCTTTGCATCTCCGACCTTCTTTTTGATTGCTGTTACATTGGATTCAATAAAGCTATGCATGGTCCAGTTTGGCTCACATCCACACATAGAAAAGATGAAATTGCCAAGCACATCATTTCCTATCACAGTATGGGCAACCTCAGGGTGGAACTGCACGCCGGCAAAGGGTTGTTCGCTATGGCTGAAGGCGGCATTGGGAGAATTCTCACTGCTGGCTGTAGCCGTAAAACCAGCCGGCAGCTGCTCTACCCTGTCACCATGACTCATCCAGACCTGGTATTTCATATCACTGGCAAGGCCTGTAAAGACATCTTCTCGGTTACTGATCTGCAGCTCTGCCTTACCAAATTCCCTTTTATCCGCCTTTTCGACACTGCCGCCAAGCTGTTGCACCATGAGTTGCGCACCATAACAGATACCCAGCACCGGAACTCCCAGCGAAAACACCCCCGCATCACAGCGAGGAGCATCCTGGTCATATACTGAGGCGGGACCGCCGGAGAGCACAATTCCTTTCGGATTTATGTTCCGAATTGTTTCCAGGTCACAGGAAAAGGGATGAATTTCACAATAGACCTTCTGCTCTCTGATCCTTCTGGCAATGAGCTGGGTGGTTTGAGAGCCAAAATCTAAAATCAGGATGGTATGTATATTCATATTCGTCATAAAAAATGTAAGAAGGTTATGCTGTTCGATAGTTGGGAGCTTCTTTGGTAATAATAACATCATGGACATGAGATTCCCGCAGGCCAGAAGAGGAGATACGCACAAATTTTGCCTTGTTACGTAGTTCCTCGATTGAAGCGGCTCCAACATAGCCCATTCCGGAACGGAGCCCCCCCAGCAGCTGATACATAACGCTGGAAAGAGGGCCGCGATAGGGTACTTTTGCTTCAATACCTTCCGGTACCAGCTTTGACTGTGACGTGACATCTGACTGGAAGTATCGATCAGAGGAACCTGCCCCCATCGCACCAAGTGACCCCATGCCGCGGTAGCCTTTATAGGTCCGTCCCTGATATAAAAAGGTTTCACCGGGTGTTTCATCGGTTCCGGCAAATAAAGATCCGATCATGACAGAATGTGCCCCTGCACCAATGGCCTTGGTAATATCGCCTGAATGCTGGACACCGCCATCGGAGATAACAGGAATATGATATTTTTGAGCAACCTCCACACAATTACGAAGAGCGCTCATTTGCGGCACACCAACACCGGCAACAATACGTGTTGTACAGATGGAGCCTGGCCCCACACCCACCTTAATACCATTTGCTCCAGCCTTAATCAGGTCTTCTGCGGCCTCGGCAGAGGCAATATTTCCTGCGATAATCTGCAGATCAGGAAATGTACTCCGTACTCTTTTTAACGAGTCGATCACACCTTTCGAGTGGCCATGGGCCGAATCCATCACCACTACATCAACCCCTGCCTTTACCAGTTTATCGGTATTTTCGACAACATCTTCGCCAACACCAATGGCCGCACCAACCATCAATCTGCCAAAACTATCCTTTGCCGCATGAGGATATTTTCGGATTTTTTCAAGATCCTTAATGGTAATAAGCCCTTTCAGCGTTCCCCGATCATCCACCACTAAAAGTTTCTCAATCCTGTGTTCATGGAGTAAGGCCTTAGAATGTTCAAGATCAATACCCACTCTGGCTGTAACAAGATTTTTACTGGTCATAACATCAGCGACCCGCAAATCATTATCAGAGACAAATCTAAGATCACGGTTTGTGACAATACCCACCAGCTTTCCATCTTCCAGTACTGGCAGGCCTGATACTTTATACGTGCTCATAATCTTCTGGACATCGGCTGCCGACTGATGTTTTTTCACAGTAATGGGGTCAATGATCATTCCTGACTCAGATTTTTTTACCTTTTCCACCTCGAGGGCCTGCTGCTCAATGTCCATGTTCTTGTGGATGATGCCAAGACCACCCTCACGTGCCATAGCGATGGCAACACGGTGTTCAGTGACCGTATCCATTGCAGCACTGACCAGAGGGGCATTCAAGGTAATGCCAGTTGTCAATTTCGTGACAAGAGAGACCTCATTGGGGAGTACCTCCGATGCCTGAGGAACAAGTAAAAGATCATCAAAGGTCAAAGCCAACTCTATATTATCTGGTAACATGGTATGCTCCTTTTTTACTTTTATTCCGACGGCCGTTCTCAAATCCCTACCAGACAGCATCAACGTTTCTACTATCTAAGCTCTTCGATATCCTGCCAGATGAGAAGACAGGAGAAAGCCTCCGCCATTTCAACCTCTTTTCCTCCAAATACTGCAGGAGAAGCTTGCAGCAACGAAGATAAAGTATTAGGCTGTGAAGTTTGCATTTTTATCAGTATTCATTTTTCTAAACCTGTAACAACAGGGTACTTCGAATAATAAGATTTTTCAATCAAGGTTAAGGCATACGAAAAAAATTTGCCGCTGACATATAGTTGAGATCTCAGATTCTTCCGCCTGCTGAAAGATAAAATTCTGATCAAACAAAAGATTGATAGAACGAGCAATTATTCGAGATGCCCATTATATCATTACCAACGTGATACTATGATGCTATATACAATCAACCCGAATAATCCCCAGCAACGTCTTATAAACAAGGTGGCAGATCAACTCAGAGGAGGTGCAACCATCTGTTACCCCACTGACACAGGGTATGGCATCGGCTGTGATATGTTTAATCAGAAGGCTTTAAAAAAAATACTTCAGATAAAAAAAAGGCCAAAGCACAAACCATTTACGTTCATGTGCTCCAGCTTGAAAAATATTAGTGAGTATGCGCATGTCTCAAACAGCGCGTACCGACTGCTCAAAAAAAATCTGCCAGGGGCCTATACATTCGTTCTACCGGGAACAAAGATCGTCCCCAAACTCATGGCATCAAAGCAAAAAACAGTGGGTATACGTGTCCCGGATTTTCCCATCTGCCTTGCCCTGCTGGAATCATTGGGCAACCCCATTATCAACACCAGCACGCCATGTAACAACGATACAGCATCTCCCGTGGAACCCTATGAGATCGAAGAGATAATAGGGAACCAGGTGGATATCATGATAGATGGCGGACCGGTAATCACCGACCCGTCATCTGTGATCGATCTCACAGGTGATATTCCAAAAATCCTGCGAGAAGGTAAAGGCGATCTCAGTCCGTTTTACTGATGAGTGCCTCCTTGAGCGACTTGCTCATGGTAAAATGCAGCGTCTTTCTCTCAGGGATATTCATCACAATCCCTGTTCGCGGATTTTTAGTAGAACGAGCCTTTCTTGTCCTGGTAGAAAAACTACCAAAACCACGTAATTCCACCCTTCTCTCATCGACAAGAGCATCTGACATGGTTTCCAATATAATATCCAGAGCCAGGCTCACATCTTGTTTTTGCAGAGACAGCTCTTCACTTACCTTGTTTACAATATCTTTTTTTAACATGAGTTCAAATCCAGGCTTTTCCAGCAGCACATTGCTGATTTTATTAAAAGGGGCCGTTCCTTGACCTTTTACCGCAAGGAACGACCTTATTTTTCCGTTATTGGTAACTCTGAACAATACGCTTTTTCATCCAAGACCAAGAGATATACTTGATATCCCGAAGATGTGGAAAAAAAGTACTTATTCGAAGTTCCCCTGTCATCTATAGAGATTATTCTTCATCAGACTGATTACCCTCGGCAGCAGCCTTCAGCAGATCACCAAAGGTCGAAGGTGCAGCACTCGCTGCGTCCTCTTCTGCCTTTTTAATCTTCTCAACTGCTTCCTGCTCACCCTCATCTTCCAGAGTCTTAACAGATAATCCAATTTTTCTATCTTTAGCAGAAACGTTAATTACGATAGCTCGCAGGACGTTACCCACTTCATACATGCCAACCGGGGTTTTAACCTTATCCTTACTGATTTCGCTGACATGAACCAGTCCCTCAATACCTTCTTCCAGTTTCACAAAAACGCCAAAATCGGTGACATTTGTGATTTCACCCTCAACAACAGTACCAGAAGGATAATTATTGTAGGCCTCCTGCCACGGATCAGGGATCAGCTGTTTCACACCAAGACTGAAACGCTCATTTTCTTTGTCTATCTTCAAGACAACAGCCTGGATAGTCTCTCCTTTGGTATACTTCTCAGAAGGATGTTTGATACGCTCAGTCCAGGAAAGATCCGAGACATGGATAAGACCATCGATGCCCTCTTCAATACCAATGAATACACCAAAGTCAGTGATATTCTTGATCTTGCCTTCAATGATTGCCCCCACAGGATAATTCTCGGTAACCAGGTCCCACGGATTCTGCTGGAGCTGCTTCATTCCAAGAGAAATTCGCTTGGTCTCAGGCTCAATATTGAGAACCATCACCTCAAGCTTATCTCCCACAGAGACCATCTTGGATGGATGCCGCGGTTTCTTTGACCAGGTCATTTCAGAGACATGGATAAGACCTTCTACACCTTCCTCAAGTTCAACAAACACACCGTAATCAGTTATTGAAACAACCGTCCCCTCTGCCTTTTCACCAACAGGATATCTCTCTGTGACAGTGCTCCAGGGATCTTCCCGCAGCTGCTTCACACCAAGTGAAACCCGATCATTCTCCCGGTCATATTTCAGTACTTTCACCTCAAGTTCCTGACCAACTTTATAGAGTTTGGCAGGATGAGAAACTCTTCCCCAGGAAAGGTCCGTAATATGACAGAGGCCATCCATACCACCCATGTCGATAAACAGCCCATAATCGGTGATATTTGTAATGGCACCAACAATGATCTGCCCTTCTTCGAGCTTTGAACGCATTGTTTCACGCAGTTTGTTGCGTTCTTCTTCCAGGATTGCCCGGCGTGAAATCACCACGTTATTGCGTTTGCGGTTGAATTTGAGGATCTTGAATTCAAAAGACTCACCAATGAGCGCATCCAGATCCTTTACAGGGCGCAGGTCAATCTGCGAGTAAGGCAGAAAAGCCGGGACACCGATATCAACGGACATACCGCCTTTGACCCTGCTCTCAATTTTGCCTTCAATAGTGCCGTCGTCTTCCTGAATTTTGGCAATCTCTTCCCATACCTTGATGGCAATCGCCTTTTCTCTTGAAAGCAGTAGCCCGCCTTCATCTTTACGCTTTTCAACGAAGACTTCAAAGGTATCTCCAATATTCACTTCAGCATCTTCTTCCAGGCGAAACTCGGAGCGAGGAATATAACTTTCCGCCTTGTCACCGACATCAACAAGAAAATAATCGTCTTCCGCTCCGATGATGGTACCAATAGCAACGTCGCCAACATCGACAACCTTGTTATTTTCTTCCATCTCAAAGAGTTCTGCAAAACTTAGCTCGTCGCCACCTGTCTCTTGAAGTGATTGGTTCATTTCTTCTGTCATAGAATTACTCTTCCTGGGCATATACCCACATGGGTTGAGGTTTATCTTCTCCCGCGCAATACGGGGCATGAGTGCAAAAAAATACTCTTGCATCTCGACAATACATACAGCTAGAAAAATCTAATTTGACCCCATATAGCAGATTTTAGTAAGATGTACAAGATTTTCTTCACATGGAAGGCATAAAAAACGACGTAATGAGGATACGTTACCAAAAACACTTAAACGGCAGAAGAACTTTCTTCAACATATTCAGCTACATGAAAATTGAGGGCAATATAAACAGCTATCATCCTGCAACAATCTGTAATGTAATTAACAACCAAGTTCAGAACAGATACGTGAAGCTCTTCCTATCAACAAAGTCTTTACTTAATGAGCTTTTGTGTGTTGAGACACCAACTGATCAGCAGGCGGATGTTTTTTACGCACCTTGCTTCCATGACCGTTGTCTTTCATCTTTCTTTTTGAAGAGTATCCTCTCCGGGACGGATATTTTTTTCCTGCACCTTTTCCATCCCTCTTTTTGCCAGGAACTGCAACAGTACCTTGGGGCGGAGAAACAAGAAGGTTTTCATCAGGAACACTACACGCAAGCTTTTTGCCGATAAATTTTTCAATGTCAGGAAGTACAAATCCTCCCTCTTCGCAGGCAAAACCAATGGAAACACCAGATGCCCCTGCCCGGCCTGTTCGCCCTATCCTGTGGACATAATCCACCGGATCATAGGGAAGATCATAATTAATTACATGCGTAATTCCGTCAATATGAATACCTCGTCCGGCAACATCTGTTGCCACCAGAACAGGTGTTTTCCCATTTCTGAACTGTTCCAGACGCTGCAAACGTTTTTTCTGGGGGACATCGCCGCTTAACAGCACGCAGTCTATACCGTTTCGCTGCAATTTTTCCGCAAGCCTTTTAGCATCAACTTTCTGGTTGGCAAAAACTGCAATCCTGCCGTCCCTGTTGTTTTTCAACGTATTATAAAGAACAGTGTATTTTTCATCTCCGGTAACCAGATAGATACGCTGTTCAACACTTTCCACAGCAATCTGCTCAGAGGCTATGGTAACATATTCAGGTTTGCTGCACCACTGCGAGGCAAGCCGTTTGACGTCATCACTAATGGTCGCTGAAAACATCAGGGTCTGGCGACTTCCCCTATTAGGCAGACGATGAATTATCTTTCTGACATCTGGGATAAATCCCATATCCAGCATCCTGTCAGCTTCATCAATGACCAGCACCTTGCAACTTGAGAGATCGATAATCTTTTTTCTGCAAAAATCAAGCAGTCGTCCAGGTGTTGCCACGATGATATCACAGTTTTTTGTCTCTAAAAACTCTATCTGCCTGGTATAATCTGCGCCGCCATAGACAGAGAATATTTTTAAATTTGTATACTTGCCTAATTTTTTCCCATCTTTGCCAATCTGAATAACAAGCTCCCGTGTCGGTGCAATGATAAGCCCCTTGAGTCCTTTAGTTTTTCTCAACTCAGCAACCTGCTGCAATCTGGAAAAAAGAGTGATTAAAAACACTGCGGTCTTCCCGGTACCAGTATTGGCATGGCCAATTAGATCTTTGCCTTGTAAAAGATAAGGCAAGGATTTGGCCTGGATCGGCATACAATACGAAAACGCCTGGTCAGCAATTCCTCTGAGTACATTATTGGGAATGCCAATATCATGAAACCTGGTTTTCCCTGGTACCCTGTCAACGGGAAAATCAATTTCCGGCTGCCATTTCTTTTTTTTCTTCTTTCCTGGCGCTACAAGCGAAAGAGATTCATTTCGATGTCCTTCTTCAGACGATTTCACAGGTCCCGTATCTACGGTCCCTTTGCCACCCCTGTCAACAGTGAAAATAGCGGCAGCAGCAGATGAAACCTTTCTTCTCCCCAGAGAACTCAGTATTTTTTTCAGTCTCTCCAAAAAGCTCTTCGTAATCAGGAATGGCTTTACGTAATATTACATCAAAATAGGGTAATTCCCGATCATTAACAACAAGATTTGCCGAGCAGGCTAACGCCTGTAGATTATAGAAAGTACTAAACTGTCTGCCGATAAGAACGTAAAAAATAAATCGCCGCTTTGCCATTGCCATATTTCTCATGAAAATATGAAAAGGAGAATGTTCAATATCTCTCTTTTTGACAAAATCTTCATGAAGGATAACAGCGGAAAACTCGGTGAATTGCATCCTTTCCATCGCATCTTTCTCACTGATGGCCAATTCCGATTTATACCCAATTCCTTCAACACTCCTCATAACCTCCAGCCGCTTATCAGATTCTACCATAAGGATCATTGCAAGTGGAATATTCTCAATAACCTGATCTTCAGAGAAATTTCTCTCAACGAGCCACCCGATATCCGGCGGTGGAGGTGGTTTCAAGATGTTCTTTTTCACAGCCCTGTGCCGGCCTGTCTTTTCTTCAGTACCATCTTGCATCATCATGGCACCAAGCACAATCGGCTCCTGACATCCAGGACATTTTACCCGAATAACATCATCGCCTTGCAGGGCCTCAATACTCTGGATCATCTTCCCACTCAGTTTCAGTTGCCTTTCACATTTCCTACAATGTATTATCATGGTCACTCAAGCCTCTATCTCAGCAAAAATTGCAAGTCGATTCTACTGGATTATAAATATCAGTTCCAATCGGGCTCTTTAAAGCCATAGCAAAGCCTCTCGTTTTCAATAAAAACCATACGGGTCTTCTTCTTTCTCCATCGTAAGATCAGTAAGGCTCGTTGTCGCCTCACCGCGCTGAGCCTTGATCTGGTCAATACCTCTGTTCATTTCATTACGCTGCGAGCAATAGGTAATGGCTGTTTCTTCTGTTATAATACCATTACTGTACAATTCCAGAATATGCTGATCAAAGGTGCGCATACCAAGCGCAGAACCTTTTTGAATAACATTGTAATAGGTCTTCTCTTCTGTTTCACCGTTAAGAATAAGATCCTTTACCCGCAGACTGGTACAGAGAATCTCCATGGCTGCTACCCGCCCGCCTCCAATGCGCGGAAGCAAACGCTGACTGACAATCCAGCGAATTGTATCAACCAGTCTGTTACGAATCTGCGGCTGCTCCTCCTGCTCGAACATGCCCAGTATACGGTTTATAGCCTGTCCCGCGTCAATGGTATGTAATGTTGAAAAGACAAGATGCCCTGTTTCAGCTGCGGTAAGACCAATCTCCATTGTTTCCCGGTCACGCATCTCACCCACAAGAATAACCTTGGGCGCCTGCCTGAGCGCCGCCCTCATACCATCAGCGAAGGTGATAAAATCGTTCCCCATCTCACGCTGGTTAAAGGTTGCCAGTTGATGTTCATGGACATATTCGATAGGATCTTCCAGGGTAACCACATGCACCTTTCTGGTGGTATTAATTTTATCCAACAGGGCGGCAAGGGAGGTGGTTTTCCCTGTTCCCGTGGCACCTGTAAAGAGTATAAGGCCATTGAGCTCTCCAGCCATTTTTGTAAAAGATGATGGGAACGCCATCTCTTCAATGGTAGGGACCTTGGTCTCAAGTTTCCGCAGTACGGTTGTAAAACACCCTTTCTGAGTAAAAATATTGACCCTGAACCTGACCTTGTCACCCAAAGAATAGGAAAGGTCACAGGAACCTTTGACAACCAGATCTTCAAGAAGCCGTTTATTATTGCCAATAAGATTCATGGCAAAGGTTTCTGCCTGAAATGGTGTGAGTTCTGTTATAGGGGGAGTAACCTGGACAGGAATGAGCTGTCCCTCCGCCTCAACCTGCAGTCTCCTTCCTACTGTAATATTCAAATCTGAGACATTTTTATGCGCCTCGAGCATTGACGTTATCCAATAATCTATTTCAGCTTTTTTCATACCTGTCTCCTGAAAATCGTGCAATCCCTCTCCCTTTCATAGTATATTGCCAGCGGCAATGAAACATCTCTTTGCCCATCATAGCATATAACAGTATTTTTTTACCATCCATATATTTACTTTGCTTCGGATAACTTAAGAGGGTAATAACATGGCAATTACATTACGGAGTGCGACATCCACCCAGGGACGTAGAATGGCTGGGGCAAGAAGCCTGTGGCGAGCAAATGGCATGAGCGAGGAACAAATGGGAAAACCGATCATCGCCATTGTCAATTCCTTCACCCAGTTTGTCCCTGGCCACATGCACCTTCATAAAATTGGCCAGCATTTGAAAAAACGCATCGAGAAACAGGGGTTCTTTGCAGCCGAATTTAATACAATTGCCATTGATGACGGCATTGCAATGGGACATTCGGGCATGCTCTACTCCCTGCCCTCCCGTGAGATCATTGCTGACAGTGTCGAATATATGTGCAATGCCCATACCGTCGATGCCATGATCTGCATCAGCAACTGTGACAAAATCACACCCGGGATGCTCATGGCCACCATGCGGCTAAACATCCCCACCATTTTTGTATCCGGCGGCCCTATGGAGGCAGGCAGAGTGCGTGACCAAAAATATGATCTCGTTGATGCCATGGTTCTGGCAGGAGACACAAGTGTAACCGATGAGAAGATTGCAGGCATTGAACAACGGGCATGCCCCACCTGCGGTTCATGTTCCGGTATGTTTACCGCAAACTCCATGAACTGTCTCAACGAGGCACTGGGTCTGGCGCTCCCTGGCAATGGCACAGTTGTCGCCACCCACGAGGGCAGGATAAAACTCTTTGAAAAGGCAGCAGACCTTATTGTCGCCAACACCAGGGCATGGTACGAACATGAAGATGCCTCGGTTCTTCCTCTCACCATTGCCACAAAAGAGGCGTTCGTGAACGCCATGACTCTTGACATTGCCATGGGCGGTTCCACAAACACCGTGCTCCATCTTCTGGCCATTGCAAACGAGGCAAAGGTAAATTTCACCATGAAAGATATTGACACACTTTCCAGAAAGGTACCAAACCTCTGCAAGGTGGCACCCTCCTCAAACTACCACATAGAAGATGTGAACCGGGCTGGCGGTATCATGGGTATTCTTGCTGAACTTGACAGAGGCAATCTGCTGGACACCAGCGTTACCAGGATTGATGCCAGAACACTGGCAGAAAGCATTGAATACTTTGATATTACAAAAGAAAACGTAAGCGAACAGGCTATAGAACTCTATAAAAGCGCTCCCAGAGGGAGCGGCAGAAACCTGGTAATGGGTTCACAAAACACACGATATGATGAGCTGGATCTGGACCGGGAAAAAGGGTGTATCCGTAATATGGCAAACTGCTATGACAAGGAAGGCGGCCTGGCCGTCCTTTTTGGTAACATCGCAGAAGATGGCTGTATCGTTAAAACAGCAGGTGTTGATTCATCTATTTTTCAATTTACAGGAACCGCCAAGGTTTTCTCTTCCCAGGAAACCGCCTGCGAAGCTATTTTGGATGGCAGTATCAAGGCGGGTGATATTGTCATCATCCGCTATGAGGGACCCAAAGGAGGCCCCGGTATGCAGGAGATGCTCTACCCCACCTCCTATATCAAATCCGTCCATCTGGGGAAAGAATGTGCCCTGATAACGGATGGCCGTTTCTCAGGTGGAACATCAGGCCTGTCTATCGGTCATGTTTCCCCTGAGGCCGCATCTGGCGGGGCAATAGCTTTTGTTGAAGATGGCGATATTATCAAAATCGATATCCCAGACAGATCTATTCACCTGGATGTTTCCGATGAAACACTGGCCGCCAGGAAGATGGCCGAAGAGGCGCATGGCTCTCGTGCCTATACCCCCCGCGACAGAGATCGTCAGGTATCAACTGCCCTGAAAGCATATGCACAGCTGGTAAGTTCAGCAGACAAAGGAGCCGTACGTCAGCTTGCTGAATAACAAAAAAACCGTCCACAGAGGCAGGTGTCCGTGGGCGGTTACCATGATCAGCTCATAAACGGGACGACAGTAACTATTCCTTGATATGGGTAAGACTTACGGCCAAAATGGTGGCAACATGTTCATCATCCAATCGGTATATTGCCATTTTCCCTTCCCGCCGATAGGTAACCAGTCGACCGGCACGAAGCACGCGCAGCTGGTGTGAGACTGCCGACTGGTTCATTTGCATAGTCTCCGCCAAGTCGCAAACACAGAGTTCCGACGCAGCCAGGGCACTGAGGATACGCAGCCGGGTGGAATCCCCCAGTAACTTATAAAAATCAGCAAGCTGTGTCAGTGTCTGTCCGGTAAAAACCGCCTTTGAAGCCTTAGCCACAGCCTCTGGATGAACGCAGGAGGTCTGGCAGATGTCTGGTTCGGATGAACCTGCGGGATTGTTTTTTGTATATGCAACCATTGATCACCTAATATATGCGTATTTATATGATATGGTGATCAACTCTAATGTCAAACAACACACAAGGGATCACCAGAGGCAAAAAGCAACCATCTTTGGAGAAGATTCTACAGTTTGCCTTTACCCTGCTCTTTCACCATCACGTCTGCATCACAAAAACGTATGATCGAGCAAGACAAAAAAATACCGTACCTTCTATTTCAACGCGGCCTTAAACTTGTCACCAATCTCACGTAAATTGTTTACCCAGTCTTCTGCCAGGGGGTTGGCAAAGGCCACCTGGCCACCGATTTCCCGGGCCACGATCTCTGCACTTTTCGTAGAGAATTGAGGTTGAACAAAAAGTACCTTGATGCCTTTTTTCCTGGCATGGTTGATCAGTTCCTTCAACTGGGCAGGCTTAGGAGCCTTTCCTTCAATTTCAACAGGCACCTGTCTTAACCCGTAGGTGTGGGCAAAATAGCCCCAGGCCGGATGGAATACCATAAATTGCAGTCCCTGTTTCCCCGCAAAGGTGTTTTTCAAATCAGTGTCCAGACGGTCTATTTTCTCTGAAAATTCCTCGAAATTGGCCCGATAGAGATCTCTATTCTTCGGGTCATTCTCCTGCAACGCAGCGAGTATATTGCGGGCCTGAATTTTCACCAGCGGCGGCGACAACCAGATGTGGGGATCAAGCCCTGATTTTTCATGATGATCGTGTACTGTTTGATTATGATCTTTTTCGGTCTCATCATGATGATGGCTTTCCATTGCACGTTTTTCAATACCAGATTCTGTATGAACCATCTGCATATCAGGGTTTCCTGCTGCAATTTTGCTTAGCCAGACCTTTTCAAAGGGAACACCAATGGCAAAATATATTTTGGCTTTTGCCAGATCAGCCATCTGTACAGGTTTGGGCTCATAGGTAGCAGGACTGGCTCCCGGCTGAACCATGATTTGTACATCGACCAGCTCCCTGCCAATTTGTTGCACAAAATACTTTTGCGGCAAGATACTGACAAATACAGGGAGTTTATTTGTGGCAGGAGCAATCCCCGGCAAGAAAAAAATAAAAACTAATAATGTAATGAAATTATAAAAAATACTACTCATTATTCCTTCCTTTATAAACGTGTAAAAAATATTGCTGCCAAATATTAACACAGCAATAATTCACTTTCAGCAAACCATAAAAACAGTCGATTCCCATTGAAAATATAGACAGTTAATCGGGTCGTCTCGATGCAACTCTATCCAGATTGGGATGCAAATGTATTGCATCTGGACAAAAAAAACAATAAATATTAATTCGCTCAATAAAACCAGTGAACGCCAACACTTTCATTCACTGGTAAAACGTGATACATTTGCAAACGAATTTACCAGGCGGACTGGGGGCAACACAAAGCTGTTATTCGAGCCTGGATCTCCCTGTGATTCTTTTATTAATTGAGTAAAAAGAGGCAGCAATGAAAGTTGAAGGAATAAAGAAACGATACGGAGTGGGAATAGATACCGGCGGTACGTTTACAGACGCTGTAATACTGGATCTCGATACCCTTGACATTCTGAAGACTGTCAAACGCCCTACAATCCATTACAATGTCGGCCTGGGTGTTTTGGATGCTCTGAGCACCCTTCTGGAAGACATTGACAACAAATCTATAGAAAAAATCGCCTTTTCCACCACTCTCGCCACCAATGCCATCGCGGTAGGCCGAGGTGCAAAGGTCGGGCTGTTGATAATTGGCCCGGTGAAAAAGATCGTGGATCTACCTGTTGTGGCCACCAAATATCTTAAAGGAGGTCACAATACGGTGGGGGTTGAGCATGAACCCCTCGAAATTGAGCAGATTGTCGAGGCAATCGAAGCCCTGAAAGGCAAGGTGGATACATATGCCATTGTCGCCAGTATGAGTTTTGCCAACCATTCTCATGAGCTTGTTGCGGAAAAAGCCATACAGTTGTTAGATCCCAAACCCGTCTTCAGCTCGCACCAATCCAGTCAAAAGACAGGCATCATGGATCGGGCGGCCACCACTGTTTTCCATGCCAGGCTTATGCCTGTCCTGATGGACTTTGTAACAAGTTTACAAAACCTTGCCAGCGAGATGTCTATCACAGCCGACATGCAAATTATCCGGGGAGATGGGTCAGCGGTTGCTATGGAACAAACGGTGAACAAAGCCGGTCAGACAGTCGCAAGCGGACCTGCCGCCACAGCATACTTTGGAGCCAGATCAGCGATGGAAGAAAAAGCTTTAATCATTGATGTCGGCGGAACCACTACGGATATTTCACTGGTGAAAGATGGGCAACCGCTGGTTTCTTCTAAAGGCAGCGTTATCGATCGATGGCAAACCCACATAAACGCTGTTCGAACCCATACCGCGGCCATTGGCGGAGACAGTCTGGTTAAGGTTGACCAAAGGGGCCAGTTGAAAATTGGTCCTGGCAGGGTTCAGCCGCTTGCCATGTCAGACGATATCGCTGACCCTCAGACCTGGATGGGCAGTGATAACTCAGGGCGCTACTTTATCGCCCCGCATACCACTTCGGATACGTACAAGCAGGACGACCCGATCCTTGCCTGCCTCCAGCAAAATGGATTGGCCTTCAACGAACTGCAACAACGCACCGGCATGTCTGAACTCAGCCTTGATCGCAGAATCGATGACCTGGTATTCCAACGCAAGGTGATTGAAACAGGCTTCACCCCCACCGACGCGCTTGATGTGCTGGGACGTCTGGATCTTGGCGATGCCACACGTTCAAAATCAGGGGCTGCCATCCTGGCAAAGCTTCGTAATCAAAGTCCTGAAGCATTCTGTAAAGATGTTATAGCACTGACCCAGAAAAAGATTTACGAGGCTGTAATTTCCTTCGTCCATACCATTGAGGCTGGCGAAGAAACAACACATTTTCCACTTTTAAACAGGGAAAACTCTCTGTTTTCCGTATCATTTAAACTCCACGTTCCCATTATTGGCATAGGTGGAGCGGCGGAGAAACTGCTCCCGGATGTTGCAAGACAGCTGCAAACTCAGCTCATTCATCCATCTCATTATCAAGTAGGTAATGCCATAGGTGCCATTATGATTGCAGCCGACGAAACACGGGAGAAAATTTGACCACAACACATATCCTCAGGAGCCTTTCCAGCCATGTTCAAATACTATAGACCAATAGAATCAAGAACCCAACATAAACCGGGATGCTTTGATATGACCCTGGAAATAGCAAGTGAAAACTTTGAGGCTGTGGTTGTCCACGGATGGATCCATGGTACATCCCAATGGATACTGCATGCATGGTGTGAACTCGGAGACAATGTTATCGATCTGTCGGAAAGCCGGACTCCCATCCCCCGATCAGAATATTACTCGTCAATGGGTATTGAAGAGGAACGCATCCGGCGATATTCACGTCTGGATTTTTTTACGCTGGCAACAGAACTACGACATTTCGGTCCCTTCGATAAGGAACTGTTCTTTGCTGTTACCTCTTTGGATGATCCCTTAGAGCGATTACAACGAACGTGAGATGATCAAATATCTTGATTGCATCGCGACATTTGGAAAAGAGAGAGACACTCCCCGAGAAAACCATACCTCGCAATATAAAGGATACCTTGAATACCTGGATTTTCAATCAAGGCATGTAAAAAAATTTACCACAGGCATATACATTGATATCTCAAAATTTTACGCTTTCCTGTGGATAAATTCTGCCCGGCATAGGAGATTGACAGAACGAGCAATTATTCAAAGTTTCCCAAGGTTTTTTTGTTACTCAGGGAGTTTATACAATACCTTAATTTTTATAAGTATCTGTTTCGTAACTCTTTTTTATCAATCTTCCCTACACTGGTTTTACAGATTTCATCCACATACTTTATCTTCAAAAGCAGTGCATTCTTACTCATAATCCCTTTATCAATAAAGGTTCTTACATGATTGATGATCTCTTTTTCTTTGGGTGGTGCTCCCTCTTCAACAAGCCTTATAAGAGCAAGTGGCCGTTCGCCCCATTTTTCATGTTTCATCCCCACTACAGCAACCTCGGCCACCTGCGGGTGCAGATTTACCACATCTTCAATTTCAAGAGAAGAAATCCACTCCCCACCGACCTTTATCACATCCTTGATACGATCTGTAATGTTGACATATCTCTTCCTGTTGATATTGGCCACATCCCCGGTATGCAAATATCCACCCTGCCAGAGAGTCTCCGAACTTCTGCTATCTTTCCAGTACCCCTGAGTAAGCCACGGTGAACGCACCACAATTTCCCCAACGCTTTTACCATCAGCGGGGACATCATTCATCTGCTCATCAACAACCCGCACCTGGGTAAGAGGAATGGCCCGTCCCGTTGCACAACGGATAGCAATATCCTCTTCCTCGCTCAACGCCTCATCTTCAACATGAGATATAGTGAGAACAGGACAGGTTTCTGACATGCCATAGCCTGAAAAAATATCAATTCCTTTCGCCCTGGCAGCCATGCAGATTTTCTTTGGAAGTGCAGCACCACCAATAACAACCTTCCAGCTCGAAAGGTCTATGGTTTCAAATTCGGGACTGGCCATCAGCATACTTAAAACTGTCGGAATACAGTGGGAAAAAGTTATCCCTTCTCTCTTAATCAAGGTAAGCAGCATACCGGGCACATATTTCCCCGGATACACCTGCTTTACACCACACATCGTTGCGATGTAGGGGAATCCCCAGGCATGGACATGAAACATCGGCGTAAGAGGCATATAGACATCTTTCTGGTGAAAACGCCCCTGCTCTGCTGAACTGGACAGAGCAATAAGGGTGCCAAGGGTATGGAGCACCAGCTGTCGATGACTGAAATAGACACCCTTTGGGCGTCCGGTCGTACCTGTGGTGTAAAAGGTGGTTGCCCTGGTGTTTTCATCAAAATCCTCAAACTCAAACTCTGTGGAAGCCTCTGCCATCAATGCCTCATATTCGCCAGCAACAGGTACAGGAAGAGCGGCCGCAGATTCTTCATCCTCGAGGACAATGTATCGTTTAACGGTGGTTATCCTTGCCTTGATCTGATCGAGTATCGGAAGAAAATCGGCATGTACCAGCAAAAAATCATCTTCAGCGTGATCAATGGTATACAGAATCTGTTCGGGAGACAGCTTCACATTGACCGTATGTAAAACAGCACCCATCATCGGAACCGCGTAGTAACATTCAAGATATCTGTGACTATCCCAGTCCATCACAGCAACAGTATCCCCTTTCTTCACGCCCAGCTCGCTGAGCACATTGGCCAACTGGCATACTCTTTTCTTGAAATCTCCATATGTAAAACGGAGATAATCACGATAAACAATTTCCTGATCTGGATTATCCACCACAGGCCCCAGAAACATATTTTTTATAAGTAAAGGATAGGCATAGGCAGATTGCGTACGCTGTATAAGATTATCAGTCATAATTCATTACTCTCCAAAACTGGTTTTCTTTCTCATTATATTTTCAGTAACTCAGAGCTGTTGCTCTGCAATCCTTCTATTATAATCCATATCGCCCAAATGAACACCATAGAAAAAAAACGAAAGGTTACCTGATGAAATTACGATAAAAAAATATTATCCACAGCACGGTGTTTTCCGAGGCTTTACATGCGGCCCCCAAAACATTGCCTTTCACTTTACCCACCTGCCCTGGTTTATAGCCATCCGTTTGTTCAACGATTGAAAGCGGCAAGTTTTTTAAACGAAGATTTTTTTTTTGCGTAAAAGACAGGATGAGTTTGTCTGGGAAGACAACTCTCGACAGGAGATTTCTTTGCATTCTCTTGTAATTATGGTATTACAGGTATCAGGAGGCCCGCAATGAAAAAACTGCCCATCGGGATTCAGACCTTTCAGAAAATTCGTGAAGATGATTATGTCTATGTCGATAAGACTGATCT
>PDWJ01004546.1_pt1 | contig 21353 bp, 18 predicted proteins | sample 1430881 | NCBI WGS metagenome assembly PDWJ01 (sample SAMN01162460, study PRJNA174530) | Oral metagenome, whole genome shotgun sequencing project. | biome: Marine environment; feature: Marine mammal; material: Swab sample of the gingival sulcus; isolation source: swab sample of gingival sulcus... | reverse complement strand
CGCACCACGGGGATGCCTCGTTCGTGGAGCGAATCGGCCATGAAAGCGATGAACTCAGGCCCATGGCGGATCATGTCGAAGTCCATCGTCTCCTCGAGCCCCACGGAGAGTGCCTCGATCTCCCGCACAGACATGCCGCCATAGGTCAGGAATCCCTCGAAGAGAGGAATCAGCGGCTGCATACGCTCAAACAGAGTCTGATCTCCGGTCAGGATCGCTCCGCCTCGCGCGCAGCCCAGCTTTCTGGCAGAGAAGTACACGACATCGCAGAGATCGGAGATACGTCGCATGATCTCGCGGATCGAAGCTCTGCCCTGTGTTGCCTCGCGCGTCTTGATGAAGTACAGGTTGTCGGCCAGAAGCGAGGCATCCAGGACCAGTGGAACCTTATGCCGACGGCAGATCTCCGCCGTCTCTCCCAGATTTGCCAGCGACCAGGGCTGCCCGCCGATCAGATTCGTTCCGGCCTCCATCCGAACGAACGGGACGTTGTCAGTCTCGCTTTTCAGCAGTGCGTCGAGCTTCTCCGTATCCATGTTACCCTTGAAGGGTTCAGCACTATCCAGGTTCAGGGCTTCCGGAAGGAACAGCTCCACCACGCTTCCTCCGTTGTGCTCGATGTGGGCGCGCGTCGTCGTGAAGTGGTAGTTCATCGGGACGATGTTTCCCTTCTCGACAAGGGCGCTTGCCAGGATGTTCTCCGCCGCACGGCCCTGATGGACGGGCAGCAGGAATGATTTGCCGAACATCTCCTCGGTCACCGCTTTCAGGCGCTCGAAGCTCATGGAGCCGGCGTAGCTGTCGTCTGCCCTCATCATCGCCGCCAACTGCCGGTCGCTCATCGCGTTGACGCCGCTGTCCGTCAACATGTCCAGGAAGACCTTGTCGTTTTTCAGAAGAAACGTGTTGTTCCCCGCCTCACGGATCGCCGAAAGCCGCTCCTCGACCGGAACCAACGTCAGCTTCTGGACGATGCGCACCTTGTGCATCTCCAAGGGGAAAGTCTCGCCGCCAAAAAACTTTACCTGTCTGTTCATCTCAAAAACTCCCTTCTGGATTATGAATAAAGAAGAGGGCTCTTCACCGTAAAACCTGGTAAAGAGCCCTCTTGCGGACGTTTCTTTGGAGGTCCTTCCACACCGTACCAAAAACTACGGCTCCAGCCTCCTCGCAAAGGGCCTGGTTCCGTAGTAATAGTATGCGTTCAAAATGACAAAGGATATACCGGAAACGTGCATCATATGCTCGACCTCCGAGAACAACGGGGAAATCACATTCATCCCGTAACATTATGCGCAACAGTATCATGCAAAAGTGGATCTGTCAATTCTTTGCTGGTTAATATATCATTGTTCAGTACCCAATAGTATCCAGGAAACTCCTGCCGGAAGGGTGACTTTTTCTCTGATCATTTATGGAGTGACAGTATCACTGAGCAATGACAGTCGAAACGTGGGGGATTTGCCACAATGCGTTTTTATGGTATAGTCTTATGTATAAAAAGCTTCTTTATTTCAAATATGTTTAAAATTGAAGATGGAGTTGATGTATAGGAGTATTTTTTGTTTTGAAAAAGGACCATACACATACCTTACATTTGAAAGTTGTACGATGCTCTGTGAGGCCCACGCCTTGGGTTTCCTCTGTGCCGCTTCCTTTTCGATTACATGGAAAGAGGGGGCATTTGTTTTAGGAGCATTTTTGCAATTCCGTAGCAGTTTCACACGAAGGGGGAGGCAAAAATGAGACTGCCGACGTTCAGGGGAGGCGTTCATCCGCCTGACGGAAAATCGCTGACGTCAGATAAGGTCGTGGAGTTCCTATCTCCAAAAGGAGATTTGGTGTACCCTCTGTCCCAGAATATCGGTGCACCCTGTACACCCGTGGTTGCAAAAGGTGATCGGGTTCTTGTCGGGCAGAAACTGGCCGATTCTGATGCTTTTGTGTCGGCTCCGATATTAGCAAGCGTCTCAGGGAAGGTGAAGGACATCGGCCTTCGAAGGACCATTCCCGGGAGCTTCGAGGACTGTATCGTCGTCGAAAATGATCAGTTATACGAGCAGGGCCCCCGTTTGTTTGATACTTTCGGGCGTTTGCCTCGTTGTGAGGAATACCTTGATCTCATCCGTGCAGCAGGACTGGTCGGAATGGGGGGGGCATGTTTTCCCACCCACGTCAAACTATCGCCCCCAAAGGGACGGGTTATTCGATGGGTGATCGTGAACGGCTCGGAATGTGAACCCTTTCTGAACTGCGACAACCGTCTGATGCTTGAACACCCGAGGTCCGTCGTCGAGGGGCTTCGACTGTGTCTGTCTCTTTTTCCCGAGGCGAGAGGAACGATCGTCATCGAGAACAACAAACCTCGAAGCATCCGGGCGATTCAGAACGAGCTGAACGATTTGCAGGATGAGCGACTGAGCCTCGTCCCCCATCGCGTCAAATACCCACAGGGTGCGGAGAAGATGTTGATCTGGTCCGTGACGGGACAGGAGGTCCCTATGGGTAAGTTGCCTGCGGATGTGGGGTGTATCATCCTCAACGTCAGGACTCTGTATCATATCTGGCTTGCTCTGACGCAGGGAATCCCCGTGGTGGAACGGATCGTATCGGTAACGGGCGATGTGGTGTCCAATCCCAAGAATTTTCGGGTTCCTCTGGGGATTTCCGTCAGAGAGCTTGTAGATGCTGCCGGTGGGTTTAACGAGACGCCGGTGAAGGTCCTGGCTGGGGGGCCCATGATGGGGATTTCCATGAGATCGTTGGACGTTCCTGTGGTCAAGGGGACCTCGGGAATTTTGGCGCTCTCCTCCCGGATGGCCCCTGTATCTCAGGAGTCCGAATGTCTCCGGTGTGGGCGATGTGTTGATGCCTGTCCCATGTGGCTCGTGCCTTTAACCTTGGATCAGGCTGTTCGTCGGGGAGATTACGCCGCTTTTGAGCAAAACGGCGGAATGAACTGCATTGAGTGCGGTTGCTGTACCTACCACTGTCCGGCTCTGCGGCAACTCACTCAGACCTGTCGAACAGGCAAGGCTCGAGTCATGGCTGAACGGAAGAAGAAACTGGGGGCGGTGCAGAGATGACGTCTCGATTTGTGATAGGTAGCTCTCCCCACATCCACGGGGCTCTTACGACTCAAAAAATTATGGCTTTGGTCCTTCTGGCCCTCGTTCCAGCAGGGGCTGCCGGGATCTGGTTTCTGGGGTTATCCAGCCTCTGGGTGATCTGTGTCTGTGTGCTCTCAGCTGTAGGCGCTGAATTTTTATGGCAGAAGTTGATGCGTCAGGCTGTCACGGTCTCCGATTTGTCCGCTGCTGTGACAGGGCTTTTGCTGGCATATAATCTTCCTCCCACTATTCCTCTCTGGATGGCGGCCTGTGGGTCTGTTTTCGCCATCGTTCTGGCGAAGCAGTTCTTCGGTGGGCTTGGAAGGAATATCGTCAACCCCGCTCTGAGTGGACGGGCGATGATGCTCATTTCCTGGCCTGTGGCCATGACAACATGGACCGTCCAAGGCGTCAGCACTGCCACCCCTCTGACTTTGATCAAGTCTGGTGAGGCAGGGCTGCCATCTCTTTGGGACGTTTTCGTGGGAAACGTGGGGGGCTGTATCGGAGAGACCTCGGCATTTGCTCTTCTGCTGGGAGGGGGCTTTCTGATTTATAAAGACGTCATTTCCTGGAGGATCCCTCTGGTGTACATGGCCGTCGTTGCAGGGGGCTCTCTGTTCTTTGGCCGTCCTGCCGGGGCGGTGTACGAGGTGTTCTCCGGTGGATTGATGCTCGGAGCGTTTTTTATGGCGACCGATTACACGACGACCCCCATCTCGGCCAAGGGGCAGGTTCTTTTTGCTGTTGGCTGTGGCCTTTTGACCTCCCTGATACGGATCTTTGGGGGATACCCCGAAGGGGTCTCCTACTCAATTCTCATGATGAATCTCTTTGTTCCCCTGATCGACAGACTGACGATTCCTAAGTTTTTTGGGGAGGTGCGTAGCTGATGGCATTCTCCCGTGTGTACGTTAAGAGCGCCGCTAAGGTCCTTCGTCTCGGGCTGATTCTGTGTATGGTGACGGCCATCACCGGAATGCTCCTGGGAGTCGTAGAGCGACTGACCTCAGATGCCATTCGTATGACTCAGGAGAAGGAGAAGTCCGAGGCCTTGTCGGCGGTTATGCCAAAGGCCAGTTCTTTCGTACCAGTTGACATCGAACTGGAGTCTGATTCTGTCATTACTGAAGTTCATGAAGCATTTCACGGCGGCGAGTCCATCGGTTTGTGCGTTGTCGTGGTTCCTAGGGGATACGCTGGACCGATAGAGCTGCTCGTCGGGCTTACCCCAAAGGGAGGGGTTCAGGCCATTCGGATTATGAGGCAGTCTGAAACTCCGGGATTGGGAGCTAAAGCGGCTCGACCGTCTTTCTGGAAGCAATTTGATGAAAAGGAGATGTTTCCTCTGCAAGTGGTGAAAAACTCTCCAGCCCTGCCTGAGGAGATTCAGGCTATTTCGGGGGCCACCATAACATCCTCTGCGGTCGTCTCCGGAGTCAACGCGGCTGTCGCTTTCTGGGAGAAGAGCTACGGGGAGGGACAAAAATGAAAGAGGCGCTTCAGATCGTGAAAAACGGTCTTTTGAACGATAATCCGGTGTTCGTCCAGTGTATCGGACTCTGTCCTACTCTGGCCGTCTCGACCAGCGCAGCGAATGGGCTTGGTATGGGTATAGCTGCCACGTTCGTCCTCATGGCTTCGAATGCGGTCATATCGGCAATCCGACGAGTTATCCCTGATGAGATCAGGATCCCGATTTTCATCGTCGTTATTGCTGGGTTCGTCACGGTCGTGCAATTTCTCATGGCAGGATTTGCCCCTGGCCTGAACAAGTCTCTTGGTATCTTCATCCCTCTCATCGTCGTTAACTGTCTCATTTTGGCCCGAGCCGACGCCTTCGCTTTTAAGAACTCCGTAGGAGCCTCCGTCCTTGATGGTTTGGGGATGGGGTTGGGCTTTTCCCTCGCCTTGACCTTTCTGGGAGCCGTTCGAGAGTTTTTGGGAAATGGCTCGGTCTTCGACATCGTCGTCACCCCTCCGGGGTTTCAGCCAGGTTTGCTGATGATTTTGGCACCTGGTGGTTTTATCGTCTTGGGGGTATGTATGGGATGCTTCAGGGCTTTCCAGGGATGGTGGGCCGGCCGTCGTGGTCGTCCCGTTCCGAAGGTGCCCTCAGGCTGTTCCGCCTGTGCGTTGGGGAAGCTCTGCTCCAGAGGGGATTGTCCTGATGACGATGAAGGTTCGAAAGGGGTAGAGTGATGGACCTGATGCTTCTTTTCGTGAGCTCCATTTTTGTCAATAACATCCTTCTGTCGCGTTTTTTGGGATGTTGTCCGTTTATGGGAGTGTCCACGAGGCTGGGGACCGCCAAGGGCATGGGAGCGGCTGTCATCTTTGTTATACTTCTTTCGTCTCTCATGACCTGGCTACTCTATCACCATGTTCTTGTTCCTCTGCACCTTGAATATCTCTATACCTTGTCGTTTATCCTCGTGATTGCCGCTCTGGTCCAGTTTGTGGAGTTGGCTCTCAAAAAGCTCAATCCCGGGCTCTACCGGTCTTTGGGGATATTTCTTCCCCTGATTACGACCAACTGCGCCGTGCTGGGTATTGCGGTCATCAACATGAACGAAAGGTACTCTCTTGTTCGCTCCATGGTTAACGCTTTAGGGTCCGCTTTGGGGTTTTTCCTGGCCATAATCCTGATGGCGGGAATACGGGAACGTCTGGAGCATAACGATAACATCCCCAAGTGTCTCCAGGGGTTGCCTCTGGCCCTTGTGACTGCCGGGCTGATGTCCATAGCCTTTATGGGCTTTAACGGCATGCTCTGATGTCTTGGGGGGGATCAGGTCATGAATTTTGTGCAGGCAGTGTTGTTGCCGGCGACCATGATGGGAGGTCTCGGGCTCGTTTTTGGGGTGCTTCTGGCAATCTCATCCGTCGTGTTTTTCGTGCGCCAGGACGAAAGGGTTCAGATGATCAGGGACATCCTCCCCGGAGCCAACTGCGCCGGGTGTGGGTATCCTGGATGTGACGGTTATGCTCGAGGTATTGTGGACGATGGAGCAAAAACGAACCTGTGTCCTGTCGGAGGGGCCGAGTTAGCAGCCCGTATCGCCGAGATTATGGGGGTTCAGGCCGAGAGCTCCGTGCCTATGAGGGCCTTTGTGAGGTGTAAGGGAACTGTCAAAGAGGCCCCCAAAGAGGTTCTCTACAACGGTATTCGAGACTGTCGCTCGGCGGCGATCCTGCCCGGTGGCTCTCCTAACGCATGTCCCTTCGGCTGCATCGGTTTCGGCTCATGCGTTCAGGCCTGTTCTTTCGGAGCTATCGAGATCGTCGATGGTCTGGCCTCCATCGACGAGACGAAATGCGTTGGTTGCGGAGCCTGTGTCGCCAGTTGCCCGAAGTCAGTTCTTATCATGGTCCCAGTGGGCTCGATCGTTCAGGTCGCGTGTAACTCCCCCTGGAAGGGGGCGACCGTCAAAAAAGTGTGTCATGCTGGCTGTATCGGTTGTGGACTCTGCGCTAAGATTTGTCCCGTGGGAGCCATCTCGATGGAAGGTTCCTTGGCCGTCATCGACGGAGAAAAGTGCATCGGCTGCGGTGCATGTGCCGCCAAGTGCCCGGCCAAATGTATTGAAGAGCTCGTGATGTGAACGTTGATATGGTGGGTGTGCCCTTCTGTTTTGAGGAAAGATGTTCTCCTGGGGTGAGGATTTTATCGATGTGGGGTGGCTCAATTCCTTTGTTTCGATTGACACTGTTCCCCCCTGTCACTAAAATTAGAACATATTTGAGCCTCGTTGTTTCTTTAACGTAGGCTTTTTGATGGTTTTTGTTCTGTGGAAGGGGGGTGAGCAAGGATGGCGACCAGTCTCACCGAGGAGATAAAAAAGGTGGAGGCGCAGGCGAAAAAGCGTGTGGTTGACGCCCGATCCGAGGCGGCGAAGATCGTCTCTCAGGCGAAGGACGAGGCTGAGAAGGCTCGTAAGGAATCAAAGCAGGAAGCGTATAAGATGTTCAAATCCCGATTGGCCGAGGTGGAAGCCGAGGCGGAGAAGAACGCTGAGGCCACGGTGGCTCAAGGGGAGAAAGACGCAAAAAAATTCGTGGACTCCCATCGGAAGGGGATCGACAAGGTATCCTCTTGGGTAGCGGAAGAGGTGATGGCTCGATATGGGCGTGGCTAGCGTAAAGAAACTCGATCTGTATGCGCATAACTCCGTCGCCGAAACTGCCCTCGCTATGGTTCAGAAATTAGGCTGTTGCGAGGTGATTACACCCGAAGGAGATGACGAGCCTCAGGGGGCGTCGTCGTCGCTGGTTGACCTCGACGAAAAACTCAGCGAGGCCAGGTATCTGCTCCGAATTTTGGAGCCTCTGTACATCGATACGGTCAGTGCCATCGACCGTTCCTTCGGCGAACGGCCCGAGCTGTGTCTTGAGAACCTGAAACGACTGGCCGGGAGCTTTGACGTCAAGGCCCGAGCCGGCGATCTTCGAGAGTTGGAACGAACGGTCGTGGAGGTTCGCTCGGAGATCGCCCAGATCGACGGGTACACGTCGCTGTTGAGTGATCTTGAGGGTATGCCGTATCCTATGGGGCTTTTGGCGTCCGGGACCGAGCAGGTCTTTGGGGTGTTGGGTACCTTGCCGGTGGATATGATCGACCGGTGGCGTCAGGCTCTTCGGGATTCTTTCGGCGATCACGTGGAGGTCTACGTGGCTCCGGTTGGAGCGAAGGCCAAGGAGACGTGGACGGCTATCGTTGGGCTTCGAGAGCACGAGACGAAGGTCTTGGAGTTAGCGGGAACCGTTGGGTTCGCAAAGGTGGAGGTCGCTAAGGACTTAGCTCTCTCTGCCCCTGAGGAAATCCAGCGGCTGGAGGCGCGAAAAGTCGCTCTTTTTGCTCAGGCCCAAAAACTGGATGAGGCTATGGCCGAGGAGGCTGCCAAACTTGTGCCCACGGTTCGTAGGCTCAGTGATTATTGGTCGATCCTGGCCGATAGGGCCAGGGCCATGGAGAGCGGTGAAAAAACTGACGAGCTCGTCCTGATTCGGGCCTGGGTGCCCGAGGATGCTCAGGAGTCTCTGGTGGACGCTTTGACGCCTCTGGGGGAGATGACCGAGCTTTGCTTCAGCGACCCCGAGGAAGACGAGAATCCTCCCTCCTGCCTTGACAATAAAGAATGGTCACTGCCTTTCGAGACTCTGACCAAGCTGTACGGTGCACCAAAGTATGGTGGCATTGATCCGACGCCGCTTCTGGCCCCGTTCTTCTTCGTCTTCTTCGGGATGTGTCTGGGAGATGGTGGGTACGGGCTTATCATGGTGGGTTTCTTCCTCATGTTCCTGAAAAAATACAAGAGAATGCCTGCCGGAACAAAACAGTTTTTTAGCCTCTTTGTTCTCTCAGGTATCGCTGCAACGTTAGTGGGCGCCCTGACCGGAAGTTGGTTGGGCGATATGATTGACGTGGTACCTTTCCTGCGCTTTCTGAAACCCGTCAAAGACGTTCCCATCCTGTTGGTCCCGATGAACGACCCCATGGCCTTTTTGGCCATCTCTTTGGTCTTCGGGGTGATTCAGATCTTCTTCGGTATGGCCGTGGCCATGAAGGACTGTCTCAGAAAAGGGGACTACATGGGAGCGTTTGCCGACCAGCTTGGCTGGATGGTCTTCCTCACGGGGCTGCTCCTGTTTGGGGTGGCGTCCAAGGTTTCGTCCATGGCGGGATTTGCATGTCTGGTGACCGTCGTTGGCGCTGTGACGCTGGTCGTGACTCAGGGACGAGACAAGCCCGGAATCGTCCAAAAGGCTATCTCTGGGATCCTCAGTCTGTACAACGTCACATCCTATCTGGGCGACGTCCTGAGCTACAGCCGTCTTTTGGCCTTGGGGCTCGCGACATCCGCCATCGCGATGATTATCAACATGCTGGCGGGGCTGTCGGCAGGGATCCCCTATGTTGGCTGGCTTATCGCCGTGATTATCTTCCTCGGTGGGCATCTGTTCAGCGTGGCGGTCAACGTCCTGGGGGCCTTCGTTCACTCGCTTCGTCTCCAATATGTGGAGTTTTTCAGCAAGTTTTATTCCGGCGGTGGTCATCTTTTCGACCCCCTTCGGTACGATACCAAGGAGAGGAGTGTCCTGTTCTATGGAACATCTCGGTGTTATGCTCACAATTTTTGGTGCTGCTCTGGCCGCCGGTTTTGCCGGTGCGGGATCCGCTATCGGGGTCGGCATTGCCGGTGAATCCGGTGCCGGTGTTATGACGGAGGATCCTGGTAAGTTCGGTCTCGTTCTGCTTCTCCAGGCCCTTCCGGGTACCCAGGGAATTTACGGTTTGCTGATCGCCTTCTTTGCCATGTTGAAGGCTGGCCTCATCGGTGGAGAGCCGACGATGGCTGTGACCTGGGTCAACGGCTTGGGAGTGCTCTTCGCCTGTCTTCCCATCGCTATTGCTGGCTATTTCTCGGGAATTGCTCAGGGGAAGACCTCTGCGTCCTGTATCCAGATGATCGCCAAGCGCCCGGAGGAGACCGGAAAAGCGGTTATCCTTCCCGCTATGGTGGAGACCTACGCCGTTCTCGCCCTGCTCGTCAGCATCCTTCTGCTTAACGGGATCTCCTAGGCTCGGTTTGTAGAGAGTGGAGTGATCGGCATGTCTTTGTCCGACATCAAGAAAAAAATAGAGGCCGATGCCAACGCTGAAGCTGAAAATATTCTGAGTACGGCCAGAAAACAGGCTGAAGAGATCACGGCAGCAGCTCAAAAGGACATTCAGGCGATGAAGGCCTCTTACGAGAAGCGTTTTGAGTCCGAGAAGCCCGAGATCCTCCGTCGGCGGGAGATCGTGGCCAACCTGGACGTCAAAAAGCTGGAGCTCGGGGCGAAGCAGCAACTGATCGACGAGGTCTACAGGGGCGCCCTGGAGAAGCTCAACAAGCTTACCGCCGCCAAGTATCGGACCTTTGTCGAAGGGCTTCTGGATCGGGCCGTTCAGTCTGGAGATGAAGTCCTCTTGGTTCGTGCTGGCGAAAAACACCTGAACGAGAGCTGGCTCAAAGGCTACAACGAAAAGCACAAGAGCAAACTGACCATGGCAAAGTCTCCCGTAGCGATATCGGGCGGGTGTATCGTGAGTCGAGGAAAGGTGAGCGAAAACGCCTCCTTTGACATGCTTGTCCGCTGGCTGCGGGACGATCTTGAGGCAGACGTTGTAAAACGGCTGTTCGACAAGTAGTTGGGCGGTGAGTGCATGGCCCCGACGGAACGATACGGATATTCGGTCGCGCGTCTGAGGGCGATGGAGAACCGGTTGCTGGATGGAGCCCTTTTTCAGAGGATGATCGAGTGTGATGGGTTGGACGCAGCCATCAAGATACTTGGGGAGACGGTCTACGCTCCCTGGTTGATGGAGATGAAGTCCAACGACGACTTCGACTCGGCCATCGAGACGGAACTTCGTCACGTGTACGACGAGGTTGATCGGTTCGTCCCCGACAGAGCCTTGGTACAGGTCTGTCGCCTGCCCTACGATTTTCACAACGTCAAGGTTTTGCTGAAGAGCATCATCATCTCCCGACAGGGAGGCGAGCGTCGTTTTGATCTGTTGACCAAGCTGGGCAACATCGACTGTGATTCATTGGTCATGGCGGTGGAGAGCGAGGACTATCGTCTCCTTCCGTTTGGGCTCCATCGGTCGATTCCCGAGGCCCTGTCCCAGTGGGAGCAAAACCACGATCTTTTGGCAGTGGAGTGCGCCTTGGACAGCTGTCTTTTCCGGGCCATGGCCGATTTGATCCGTCCCTTGGGCATGCCCTTGATCGATCGATGGCTTCGGCGGCGGATCGACGGGGAGAACATTCGTACCCTTACCAGGCTCCAACGCATGGATATGGAGCCTTCGGCGGTGTCCGGTTTCCTCCATCCAGGGGGGAGCATCTCGGTGGAACGCCTGACCGCCGTCTTGTCCGAGCCCCTGGAGAGCTGGGGGCGGATTCTCTCCTTTGCTGACGCCAGTTCGGTGTTTGCCAAGGTAGCAGACGCCGATGGCGAGTCGCTCCTGGTGCTTTTTGACGCTGTTTTGGACGACTTTATTACCGAGACTGTCGATCAGGCAAAGTATGGAGCTTTCGAGCCCGAAAACGTCCTTCGGTTCCTGTGGCTGAAGGAGATGGAGGCCAAAAACCTTCGGGTTGTCCTGGTGTCCATCGCCAACGATGCTGATCGGGACATGGTGAGGAGGCTGATGCGTCATGTCGGATAAAAAATCCCGCCCCATGGCTGCTGTGGGACAGTACGACACGGTGCTTCCCTTTCAGGCTGTGGGCGTCAGGCCCTTTCCAGTAGACGATAACCCGGGTTCGGTACGCTCCCTCCTGGAGCGTCTTGCCCAGGAGAGATACGCCGTCGTCTTTGTGGAGGAGGCTCTCTTCATCGAGCATCAGGCTCTTATTGCGGAGCTAAACCAGGAATACCTTGCCAGCATGATTCCCATCCCCGGCATCCGGGGCTCCCTGAACGTGGGGCTCTCGGCGATCCGAAGCAACGTGGAACGAGCGGTGGGCATGGATATTTTTGCTGAGAAATAGAGATCTGGAGGCGATTCATAGTGGCCACGGATAAGGTCATACAAGGAAGCATCGAGAGAATATCCGGCCCCCTGGTCGTCGCAAAGGGCATGATCGGTGCCAGCATGTACGACGTGGTTCGGATCGGGGATATCGGCCTTGTGGGCGAGATTATCGAGCTCAAGGACGAGTACGCCTCAATCCAGGCTTATGAGGAGACGTCGGGGCTTAAACCCGGCGAACCCGTCGTCAGCACCGGCGAGCCCTTGAGCGTCGAGCTTGGGCCCGGACTTATTGAACAGTTCTACGACGGCGTTCAGCGTCCCTTGAAGGGTATCGAGGATGTCGCCAGGAGTCCCTATATCGCCAAGGGTATCGATGTCCCCGCCTTGGATCACACCAGGAAGTGGGATTTTGAGCCTAAGGTGAAAAAGGGCGACAAGGTCGGTGTAGGCGACGTCTTGGGAGTTGTCCAGGAGACCGTTTTGGTGGAGCATCGTATCATGGTTCCTCATGGAGTCTTTGGAACCGTCGAGAAAATCTCCAAGGGGAGCTTCACCGTGGACGACGTTGTGGCGGTGATCAAGGACGATCAGGGAACATTCCACGAGGTCCGTATGCTCCAGAAATGGCCTGTGCGGAAACCGCGTCCCGTTGCCAAACGCCTTCCCCCAATCACGCCTCTCACCACAGGGCAGCGGGTCGTGGACACCTTCTTCCCCATCGCCAAGGGCGGTACCGCCTGTGTGCCTGGCCCCTTCGGATCGGGCAAGACGGTTATTCAGCATCAGCTGGCCAAGTGGGCAGAGGCTCAAATCGTGGTCTACATCGGCTGCGGTGAGCGTGGTAACGAAATGACAGACGTGTTGTTGGAGTTCCCCCATCTGGAGGATCCCCGTTCCGGCGAGCCATTGATGAAACGCACGGTGCTTATCGCCAACACGTCCAATATGCCTGTTGCGGCTCGAGAGGCCAGCATTTACACGGGGATCACCATGGCCGAGTACTATCGGGACATGGGCTACTCGGTAGCTCTGATGGCCGACTCCACCAGCCGGTGGGCTGAGGCTCTTCGGGAAATGTCGGGACGGCTTGAGGAAATGCCCGGTGAGGAGGGCTACCCCGCCTATCTGGGGACCCGTCTCGCCACGTTCTACGAGCGAGCTGGTCGGGCGATCTGTTTTGGTAAGGAGCAGGCGGAGGGTTCTGTATCCGTTATCGGGGCAGTCTCCCCTCCGGGTGGCGATCTCTCCGAGCCTGTGACCCAGAATACCCTTCGGGTGACCAAGGTTTTCTGGGGACTGGATGCCCAGCTGGCCTATCAGCGTCACTTCCCGGCGATCAACTGGCTTCAGAGCTATTCCCTGTATACCAACAAATTAGACGAATATTGGGACAGCCAGTTCGACGACGAGTGGACCCACACGAGGGTCGAGGCCATGGGACTGCTTGAGGAGGAAGACAAGCTTCGGGAAGTCGTCCGCCTGGTTGGCATCGATGCCCTTTCCCGGAATGAGCGGATGATTCTTGAGACCGCCAAGTCTCTTCGAGAGGACTTCCTGCACCAGAACGCTTTCCACGAGATCGACACCTTTGCGTCCATGGAGAAGCAGTTCAAAATGCTCTCGACCATCATCGCCTTCCACCATCATGGCATGGATGCCCTGAAGAACGGTGCCCCCATGAACAAGCTGTTCAACCTGCCTGTTCGGGAGAAAGTCGCCCGTATGGGGCTCGTGGGCGAGGACTCGCTTCAGCAGATTGATGAGCTGGAAAACGTCATGAAGCAGGAGATCGCCAAACTGATTCCGACGGGAGGCGAATCGGATGTTGCCTAGAGAATATCAGACTATCACCAGCCTTCAGGGCCCGCTTCTCGTGGTCGAGAAAGTTCAGGACGTGAGATACGACGAGCTGGTGGAGATCGAGATGAGCACCGGCGAGCGTCGCCGAGGCCGGGTCTTGGAGATCGACTCTAATCGGGCGTTGGTTCAGGTCTTTGAGGGAACCGACGGCATCGATATCGAGAGTACCAAGGTTCGTTTTGTCGGTAAGGTGCTTACCCTTCCGGTGAGTCTCGACATGCTCGGTCGTGTCTTCAACGGACGGGGCGAGCCCATCGATGGTGGGGCACCTATCATCTCTGATGCGACCATAGACGTCAACGGTCTTCCCATGAATCCCTTTTCCCGGGACTACCCGGAGGAGTTTATCCAGACGGGGATCTCCACCATCGACGGCATGAACCCCATGGTTCGTGGGCAAAAACTCCCCATTTTCTCCGGGGCCGGCTTACCCCACAACCGTATGGCTGCCCAGCTGGCCCGTCAGGCCAACGTCATCAGCGGTCACGAGGCATTTGCCGTCGTTTTTGCCGCTATGGGTATCACCTTTGAAGAGGCGTCCTTCTTTATGGAGGACTTTCGAAAGACCGGTGCTCTGGAGCGGACCGTCATGTTCGTCAACCTGGCGGATGATCCGGCAATTGAGCGAATCACCACTCCCCGCCTGGCCCTGACCGCAGCAGAATATCTGGCCTTCGAGAAGAATATGCACGTTCTGGTTATCCTTACGGACCTCACCAACTACTGTGAGGCCCTTCGGGAGATCTCGGCGGCCCGGAAAGAGGTTCCTGGTCGTCGGGGATATCCCGGCTACCTCTACACCGACCTCGCCACCATGTACGAACGGGCGGGAAAGATCAAGGGACGCAGCGGCTCCATCACTCAGGTGCCCATCCTCACCATGCCTGAAAACGACAAGACCCACCCGATTCCCGACCTCACGGGCTACATCACCGAAGGTCAGATCATCCTGAGCCCGAGCCTGCACCGAAAGGGGATCTATCCTCCGGTCGACGTCATGCCCTCCCTGTCCCGATTGAAGGATAAGGGTATCGGGGAGGGCAAGACCAGGGAGGATCACGCCGACCTGATGAACCAGCTCTTTGCGGCCTATGCCCGAGGCAAGGAGGCCAAGGAGTTGGCGGTCATCCTGGGTGAGGGCGCCCTGACCGAGGACGATAAGGCGTTTGCGGCCTTCGCTGATCGGTTTGAGGACGAATACGTTCGTCAGGGCGAGTATCAGAACCGTACGATAGAGGACACATTACGCCTTGGCTGGGAGCTTTTGACCGTCGTCCCGGTGAAGGAACTTAAGCGGGTTCATGACGAGTACATCGAAAAATATCTGTTGCCTCTCAGGAAAGATCAGGAAGGCGCCGCCGAAGAACCCGTTTCGGCGTAGCGAGGTGACGTCATGGCTCGGCTGAACGTCAATCCGAACCGGATGGAGCTTTCCAGGCTCAAAAAAAACCTGGTGGTGGCGAAACGGGGTCACAAGCTTCTGAAGGACAAACAGGACGCCCTTATCAAGGCGTTCCTGGAGAAAGCCCGGGCGGTCAAGGAACAGCGGGAAGCTGTGGAAAAAGAGCTTCGTCGGTGTTACGAAAGTTTTCTTCTGGCTCGGGCTCAGACCCTGCCCGCCATGCTGGAGCAGGCTCTCATGGTTCCTGGTGCCCGGTGTCAGGTCTCGGTAGATCATCGCAACGTGATGAGCGTTATGGTCCCGGAATATGGGATCAACCAGGAGGGGAAGCCGTTGAACTACGGCTTTGCTACCACCTTGGGAAGCCTGGATGTGGCCCTGGAGCGTTTCTCGGCCATTATGCCCAAGCTCATCCAGCTGGCAGCTGAGGAAAAGGCCATCGCCCTCATGTCCATCGAGATCGAGAAGACCCGGCGGCGGGTGAACGCCCTGGAACACGTGCTTATTCCTGCAACGGTGGAGACCATCAAGTACATCACCATGAAGCTTGAGGAACAGGAACGGTCCACCTTGAGCCGAATTATGAAGATCAAGGAGATCGTCCGGTCTCACTAGTTTTTGAGATACGAATCAGGCCCCCCGAGACATTTTTCGGAGGGCCTGATTCGTATCTCTGTATTTACTTGTGAGCTGATCTTTATGCGGGGCGTCGGTACAAAAAAGGCTTTACCGACTCGAAGCCGTAGTTCTTATACTCAAAGATTTGTTCGGTGGATCCTACCAGAAGAAAACCGCCGGGTTTGAGAGCGTTAAAAAACTTTTGGTAGAGCAAAGCCTTCGTCTCAGGGCGAAAGTAGATGACGACGTTTCGACAGAGAATCAGGTCGTTGTTCGTATCAAACCTGTCCTCGATCAGATTGAGCCTCGAAAAGGCAACCCGTTTTTTGAGGGTGTCGTTCACCTGGTAGGTTTTTTCGTCCAGCTTGTTGAAGTATTTATTGAGCCATTCTGGCGGAACATTAACCAGCTGACGCTTGTGGTACTTGCCTTCCTTGGCGATGGCTATGGCTCCGGCGTCGATATCTCGGGCCGCTACTGGGGGTGGACAGGACAGGCCGCATTCGATGGAAAGCATGGCCAGGGAATAGGGCTCCTCCCCAGTGGCCGAGCCGGCGCTCCAGAGTTGAAGTTGTTTGTTGCCCCGGGACTTGATGAGCTCGGGTATTACGAAGTTTTTAAGATCGTCCCACCGGGAGGGGTTCCGCAGGAACTCTGAGACGTTTATGGTGAGATAGTCGAGAAAATCCCGGAGCTTGTCGTCCTGGGTGCTGATGGTCTTGTAATACTCGTCATAGGTCTTCAGCCTCCATCGCGTCATGAGCATGTGAGCTCGTCGATGGATCTGATCCTTGTAGGAATTGAGATCAAGTCCGGTGAGTTTCTGAACCTGTTGCTTGAATCGGGTGTACTCCGGCGAGTTGTACTCTTGCTCGGCCAATAGAAGCCCTCCTTGTAGGCTCGAAATGATGGCTTATCATACCATAGACGATCATCACGTGGGAGCCTGTGTTATACTTCTTGGACGAGGAGTTTCCCAGGCGGTCGCTGCTGGTTTCGACCAGGAGAGGAAAGTCCGGGCTCCATAGGGCAGGACGCTGGGTAACGCCCAGTTGGCGTGAGCCACAGGCTAGTGCCACAGAGATATACCGCCTTCCTTTCGAGGAAGGTAAGGGTGAAAAGGTGGGGTAAGAGCCCACCGGACGACAGGTGACTGTCGTGCCAGGTAAACCCCGTCCGGAGCAAGACCGAATAGGGAGGGATGAGGCGGCCCGTCGACCTCCGGGTACGATCGCTTGAGGCGCTCCGTGAGGGGCGTCCTAGAGAAATGACCGCCCGCGACAAAACCCGGCTTATCGGGGGACTCTTCACATATAACAAGCGAGACGGTAGAGGAGGTTCAGCGACGACTGAACCTCCTCTGCCGTCTCTTGACAAGAAAAAGGAAAGGTTGTATTTTAGCTTTGCAATTAGTATTTGCTAACACTTTTGAAGGGAGAAGTGAGGTCGTGAGAAAAAACACAATATTGGCGTTTTTGTTGGTCGCTGTGGCGGCTCTTTCGCTGGGAGGCTGTGGCGGTAGCGATACTCATGAACAGAGCAATGTCCTGAGTGGGTGGCAGGGTGAGTGGAAGAGCCAGTCCTTCTGTCTGGAATCGCCGGAGATGCAGCCGGCGTACGAAGCTGTAGCTGAAAAAATGGGTGGTGCCGTGAACGCAGACGACGTGCACGAGGCCATGAAGGCGATGCTTTATAGTTCTATTGCCTCAGTAACTGTTGCTGGTGATTCCATCACGTTTACAAATGCCAAGGGCGAGTCAGCAACGTGTGAGTATCGATATGTCAAAGATATCCCGATGCCGGGGTTTGACGGACATTTCTGGAAGGCTTTTGAGGCCACTGATGCTGAAAGTCCCTATCGGCATGTGGTCTGTACCGAGGTTCATTCGGACACCCCCGATAGTATGAAACACTGGCATTTCCGAACGGGAATGGGAATGGATTTTGACGCTCTCGTCAACCATCCAAACGTCATGTGGTGGCCCACTCTGGTGGCTGCAGAGACCACCGTTGGTGTCGTCGCTCAGGATACGACGGACGCCGCGGAGGAAATGGCGGGATTTTTCAAGATGCTGCCGCCTCTGAGCAAGAAGAGGGAGGGAACCTGGAAAAGCTATGACACGTTCCTGGACGATCCGCTCATGGACGAGGCCTATGCAGCCATAGCCGCCAAGGTCGAAGGCTACAACGCTTCGGAGGTCAAGGACTTATTTAAGACGATGTTCGACGCCAGGGGAATAGTTTCCTTGAAGGTTGGGAAGAACGGCGATCTCACCCTCGTCATGGATGATGACTCTGAGATGAAATATGCCTATGAGTCTCATCTCTTTTCGCCCATGCCGTATGATGGATTCAGCTGGTATCGCTTTGAGGCCACAGATGTTGTGGCTGCATCGCCCTATCGCTATCTCATCGTCTCCCTGGTTCACCAGGACAATCCAGCCAAGAACACCATGCTGCACTGGCATGCCCGTTTTGGCAAGGAGGGGTTTGAGCCTCTTCTGGATCCGATGTCTTCCTGGTATCCGACCTTCGTCCCTGAGGATCTCAAGATCGAACAGGTCGTGCAGGAGGTAAAAGAGGGAGCTGATGAATTCGCTGGGATGTTCCCCAAGAAATAGACGGAAAAAACGCGGAACGGCGGCGCTTCAATGCGCCGCCGTTTTTTTTGCGCTGGGGAGGGCCTCAATGACTGTCGATGCTGAAGGAGAGCTCTCCGTCGTTCACCGAGACTGTGACGGCCATGGTCTCCCTGGATTCGGCGATGATGGCCCGGGCCATGGCGCTCTCCAGGACGTGGCTGATGTACCGTTTCAGAGGTCTGGCGCCGTAGACTGGATCATATCCATCGTGGGCGATCTTTTCTATGGCTTCGTCAGTGATCGTGAGGCTCACCCCCTGGCCTTTGAGCCTCTGCCGCAGGTCTTCGAGAAGCAGATCCACGATTTCGACGACCTGCTCTCGCGAGAGGGGCGAGAAAATCACGATGTCGTCCACTCTGTTGAGAAACTCGGGACGGAAGTGCGCGCGAAGCTCGGTCATGACGGCGTTTTTTACGGCGTCGGGAATGTCCCCGTGGTCCATGCCCTCAAGGAGCTTGGTCGAGCCTATGTTACTCGTCATGATGATCACGGTGTTCTTGAAATCCACGGTTCGTCCGTGGCTGTCGGTGATCCGGCCGTCGTCGAGAATTTGAAGCAGGGTGTTGAACACGTCCCGATGGGCCTTCTCGATCTCGTCAAAGAGCACCACACTGTAGGGTTTGCGTCGGACGGCCTCCGTGAGCTGGCCGCCGTCGTCGTATCCCACGTATCCCGGAGGTGCACCGATGAGACGGGCGACGGAATGTTGTTCCATGTACTCGCTCATGTCGATGCGAACCATGTTGTCCTCCGAGTCAAAGAGGGACTGAGCCAGGGTCTTCGCCAGCTCGGTCTTGCCCACGCCTGTGGGACCCAGGAAGATGAACGAGCCGATGGGACGTCTTGGATCCTTGATACCTGCCCTGGCTCGCATGACGGCGTCGACCACCAATCGTACGGCTTCGTCCTGTCCGACGACCCGGCGATGCAGAATTTTGTCCAGGCGAAGCAGCTTTTCCCTCTCTCCCTCTACAAGACGGGAGACCGGTATCCCCGTCCATTTGCTGATGATCTCCGAGACCTCTTCCTCGGTGACCTCCTCTCGAAGCAGTCTGGGGCCTCCCGTGGATTCAAGGAGTTTCTCCTGAGTTTCAAGCTCGGCCTGAAGCTCCGGCAATCGGCCGTGTTTCAGCTCGGCGGCTCTGTTGAGGTCGTACTGCCGTTCGGCTTCCTCTATCTCCCTGCCTGCCTGCTCTATCTTCTCCCGAATCGACCGGACCGACCGAATCCGTTCCTTCTCGGCCTCGTATCGGGAACGAAGGATGCCGACCTCGTCCCGAAGGTCCTGAAGCTCTTTCTGGAGGGACGAGAGCCGTTCGGCGCTGGCCTGATCCGTCTCTTTTTTCAGGGCAGCCTCCTCGATCTCGAGGCGCATGAGGCGTCTTGAGGCCGCGTCGAGCTCGGACGGCATGGAGTCGATCTCTGTTCGGAGCATGGCGCAGGCCTCGTCGATGAGGTCGATGGCCTTGTCGGGAAGAAACCGGTCCGAGATGTACCGATCCGACAGGGTCACGGCTGCCACCACAGCGCTGTCGGTGATCCGAACCCCGTGATGGACCTGGAATCGTTCCCGAAGTCCCCGCAGGATGGAGACAGCGTCCTCCACCGACGGCGGGGCCACCGTGACGGGCTGGAATCGACGTTCCAGGGCGGCGTCCTTCTCGATGTAGCGCCGGTATTCGTCGAGGGTGGTGGCTCCGATGCAGTGGAGCTCACCCCGGGCCAGCATGGGCTTGAGCATGTTGCCGGCGTCCATGGATCCCTCTGTTTTTCCGGCCCCTACGATGGTGTGAAGCTCATCGATGAACAGCAGGATACGCCCGTCGCTCTCCTTCACCTCGTTGAGCACGGCCTTGAGCCGCTCCTCAAACTCCCCCCGATACTTGGCTCCAGCGACCAGGGAGCCCATATCCAGGGCAAAGACACCGTGCCCCTTGATGCTGTCCGGCACGTCGCCGTTCAGGATCCTCTGAGCCAGCCCCTCCACGATGGCGGTCTTGCCCACGCCTGGTTCACCGATGAGGACCGGGTTGTTCTTCGTCTTTCGGGAGAGGATACGGATGACCCGAAGGATTTCCTGGTCCCTGCCGATGACGGGATCGAGCCTGCCCTGCCGCGCTTGATCAACCAGGTCGACTCCGTATTTTTTCAAAGCCTCGTAGGTGGTCTCCGGCGAGGCGCTTTGAACCCGCTGATGCCCTCTCAGAGCGGTGAGAGCCTTGAGGAATTGCTCCCGATTCACCGAGCAGGAGGCCAGCAACTCCGCCACCGGATCGGGGGCGCTGTCGATCATGGCACCGAAGAGATGCTCGACCGACACGTATTCGTCCCTCAGCTTTTTTGCCCGCTCCTCGGCGCTCACCAGCAGCTGGGCGAGCCGTTGAGAGAGGTAGATTTTTTCCGGATCATATCCAGATCCGCTAATCCGCGGCCTCTTCTCCAGGGCCTTTTGGGTCGACGTGATCACGGGGTCGATCGGTACCTCCATTCGGGAGAGTATCGCCGGGATCAGACCGTCTTCCTGCTTCAGAAGAGCCAGAAGCAGGTGTTCCACGTCCACGTCCTGATGACCGTGACGGATGGAAAGATCCCGGGCGGCCGAAAAAGCCTCCTGAGACTTGAGCGTTATATTCTGCATGTTCATGGAATCACTCCTCTTTTTTCTGACCTTTATTGATGAATTGTACAAGGTCAAATTTAGTCAGTCAAGAGGCGGATCGTCTGGAGCTCCGATTCCGAGGTTTTCCCGGGAGCGGCGTGAGCGGTGCCTGGGAGGTAATACCTCACTTTCACATAGCCTCTCTCTCCCGACCCAGAATCCCGAATCGCCTTGAGTTCGCATTTCACACCCTACACGCTTCACCGTCACATTTTACTCTCCATTACAGCAGCATGGGCCATAGTGAAGCTTTGAGGTGCTCTGGGGGCATATGTTCGTCCCCTGCGGGAAATGTTCCCGCCCCGGTCCATCCTGCGCATCTCCCTGCGTGCAAACAGGAAATCCATGTCGATCCTTCCCTCAGGCTCCACGTAGGCGCTCTCTTGTTCTGAAGGCACAACCATAAACTTCCTGTTCCCTTGAGTGAGAAACTTGGACAGGACCTTGTTGCTATCCTCAATATCAGAAACATCAGGGAGCCTTAGCTTTCCAGGCAGTCTGTCCTGCAGAACATTCCACAAACATTCAACAC
>PDWJ01002217.1_pt1 | contig 21368 bp, 12 predicted proteins | sample 1430881 | NCBI WGS metagenome assembly PDWJ01 (sample SAMN01162460, study PRJNA174530) | Oral metagenome, whole genome shotgun sequencing project. | biome: Marine environment; feature: Marine mammal; material: Swab sample of the gingival sulcus; isolation source: swab sample of gingival sulcus... | reverse complement strand
ACAAGCCAGAGCTGTCTTTCCGGGCATTGAGGCAGGCGGACAGGCTTGTATTCAAATTCAACTATGCACGACTTTTCCCTGCCATTTTTTTCACGTACAGCCCTTGTACTGTAGGGCGTTGGGCAGAGGGAAAAATAATTGCTGATATTAAGTCTGGATGTCCGAGAGGCACTATTTATAGTGTGGATGCGTTGTACCTGTTGCGCGAAAAAGAAGTGTCAAAAAAAGGTTGACATGCAACGGGGCTATATATATATTGCCACTCACTTTCAGCAAAGCTGCAAAGCTCGGCAAACGAAATTTCAGGTGCTTACAAGTCGCCCATGCAGCGAAAAGCGAACAAATAAGCTTGCAAGCGTTATCCTCGGTAGCTCAGCCGGTAGAGCAGGTGGCTGTTAACCACCCTGTCGGGGGTTCGAGTCCCTCCCGAGGAGCCAGTTATGAAAAGGCCGTTTTTCCCCAGGAAAAACGGCCTTTTTTTGTCAGAGGATGAAATCCAGGGGAGAGCATCTTGAATAAGGAGTTGTTTGCCCGCCTTTGCAAAAAAAACGTATCAGACAGTCTTGCTCTTATCCCCCAGGCGGCGGGGGTGGGGGAGGCGGTTTATTTCCTGCGGTTTCAGGGCCAGGAAGTTCACGGACGACTTTAGCTTCATATACACTAAGAACAAACAGGGTGGAAAAGGGCGCCGTTACAAGTCCTCCAAAGATGATTGAACCGCCAAGAAAGTTAAGTATACCAACAATGGTTATCACAGCAATATGCTCAAGAACGGGCGGCTGCATAGCCATTTCAGAGCTTTTACGTATTGCGTCTATAATACCCATATCCCGGTCAACCATAAGGACCAGCATGTAGAGGCAGAAGAAAAGCAAGGCAATACTCATCAGTAAACCAGGTAAAATCAACATGACATATCCAATAAGAAGAGCTATGGCAACAATAAGGGTGAACCCAAAAAGCGGCAGAAAGAGACGCATATGTGAAAAAGCATCTTTTAATTCAGGTTTGCGGTTTTCACGCATGGCCAAGAGCAGCGAGTTGATATAGCCAGCAGTGAGCACCGGGGCAAGAAGCCCAAGCGAGCAGAACGAGCATACCGACACCACCACCGTCAAGCCGAGCAGAGAGGCAAAAAAACTGGTGAAAACCTCCCAGGATCGAACAAAATACTGTTGAATGTCCATTCGTACCTCCTGTTTGAAATAATGATACCTGCTCCCGGCTGCCTCAGTCTTGTGCAGGCACCCGTGATCAGGAACAGGTCAGAAAAAGGGGATAATGCAGACTTACTCCCTGAAAAGCAAATCAGTGAGCTGGCCTACGCTTGTTACTGGTATACACCGAATTGGCCTGTCTGTCTTTTTGTCCATTTGCTCAAAGTTGGACCGGGGCATGATAAATGCTGCAAATCCCAGGCGGTCAGCTTCCCTCAGCCGTGCGTCCATCTGGCTGACAGCCCGGATTTCTCCGGCAAGTCCAACCTCACCACACACCACAGTGTCGGGGGCAATGATTTTTTCAAACAGACTGGAAAGGAGTGCTGCCACCATGCCGAGATCAAGAGGCGGTTCATCGATCCTGATTCCACCTGTTATGTTGAGAAAGATATCATGGTCAAACAGGGTGATGCCCAGCTTTTTTTCCAGTACAGCCGTCAGCAGGGACAGACGCTGCGGATCTGCACCAATCGCTGTTCTCCTGGCGTTTCCCGGGTTGGCCCTGCTTACCAGAGCCTGTACTTCCACCAAAATAGGCCTGGTCCCTTCAATACTGGGCAAAACCACCGATCCAGGAACGTTCATTGGTCTCTCGGAGAGAAAGAGAGCTGAAGGATTGGCGACTTCAGACAGGCCAGTTTCCTTCATTTCAAAGACGCCTATCTCGTTGGTCGAGCCGAATCGGTTTTTTACGGTGCGTATGATCCGAAATACCTGGCCGCGGTCGCCTTCAAAATAAAGAACCGTGTCCACCATATGTTCAAGCACTCTGGGACCGGCAATATTCCCTTCTTTGGTAACATGTCCGACCAGCAGGACTGGAAGCCCCATGGCCTTGCCAAGGCGAAGCAGGCGTGCAGTTGACTCGCGCACCTGGGTCACTGATCCAGGTGCAGAGCTGATTTCTTCACTGAACATGGTCTGGATGGAGTCAACAGCCAAAAGAAGCGGCTTGCTTTTTTGAGCCAGCTCTATAATCGTTTCAACGCAGTTTTCCGTGGAAACAAGAATGTGTGGCGTTGCAATACCCAGCCTCTGTGCACGCATGCGGACCTGACGGGTAGATTCCTCACCGGTCACATAGAGCACGTCCTCCTCTTTGCCGCACAAGGCTGCCAGCAACTGCAGAATGAGGGTTGATTTGCCGATGCCGGGATCACCACCGATCAAAATCATTGAGCCAGCCACAATGCCGCCGCCAAGCACACGGTCCAGTTCACTTATTCCCGAAACTAAACGCTTTTTTTCCTCTTCCAGAGCACCATTTGTCAATGGTTCCAGGGGTGCTGCCTTTTTTCTGGCAGGTGAAAAAAAAGAGTGCTCCTGTTCAATAAGGGAGTCCCAGGCCGAACAACCGGGACACTGGCCAAGCCATTTACTGCTTTCGTAGCCGCATTGATTACAACTATATACTGTACGTACTTTTTTTCCAGAATTCACCAAAAAACTCTTTTGCATAAGCAGCTACCCCGGATTTCCCATCAACTCTGGGAACGCCAGGTTCGGTAGCTTTTGGTAACTTATTATCCTCGTGTCCTGTCAACGCTGCTCTGTCGTATCCTGCTTGTCTTTTTCAGCCCTTATGCAGCCTTGTCCTGTGTCACACAGCACTACTATGCAGCGCAGGACAAGACTCCATAAGGACAAGAAAAATCCGGCGCAATATCCTGACATTTCAGCGTTGACAGGACACCAGGATATATGTATTGCCAGAATACTGCCGAAGATAGCACTGCCTGAGTAGACCTCTGGTGAACATTTTGTCGAAATTTGAGCCTGCTCATTGACATCACACACAATGGTTTTGATGTGGTACCTGCTCCCGGCTCACCTGTCTTCTGGCGATCCGGGAGCAGGCACTTGCATAATATGCCTTATTGCAGGATAATTATATACTCGTTTTTCATGATCTGGTATATAATTTAATATTTTTGTCCTGAACAGGAGAAGCACATGAATAACGCAAAACTTCCAGCATGTAAAACCAAAGTAGTCTGCACTATCGGGCCAGCATCAGAATCACCGGAAATGCTGGAAAAAATGATTGACGCCGGGTTAAGCATTGCCCGCCTCAATTTTTCTCATGGTGAATTTGAAAAGCACGCTGAGACTATCAACACTATTCGGAATGCTTCGAAAAAAGTCGGTAAACGGGTCGCTGTCATGGCTGATTTGCCCGGTCCGAAAATCCGTATCGGCCTGTTGGAAAAAGAACCTGTTGAGCTGAAAATCGGCTCTCGGTTCACCATCACCTCCGAGAAGATCACAGGCAATCACGAAAAAGCGTCTGTCTCCCTGAAAGAGCTGCCTGAAGCAGTCTCTCCGGGGAATATGATTTTTTTAAATGACGGTTTGATTCAGCTCCGGGTTGAAGAGGTTGACGGACCAGATATTCATACAGTCGTTTCTGTGGGAGGGAAGCTGCGTTCCAGAAAGGGGCTTAACCTGCCAGGTATAGGCCTTGGTATTTCCGCCTTTACGCAGCGAGACAGGGAGTGTATGCAGTTTGCCCTCGAACATGGGGTGGATGCGATCAGCCAGTCTTTTGTCACCACGGGCCAGGATATTCGTGATGTCCGGGCTGCTGCCGAAGAGATGGGATACTCTCCCTTTATTATTGCTAAAATTGAGCGCGCCTCCATTCATGAGCACCTTGACGGAATCCTGGAAGCAACTGACGGTGTTATGGTTGCCCGCGGTGACCTTGGGGTGGAAATTCCCATTGAAGAAATTGCGGTCGCTCAAAAGAAGATTACTGCCAGGGCCAATTATTTTGGCAAGCCTGTTATTACCGCCACACAGATGCTGGAATCTATGACCAGCAATCGTCGGCCAACCCGGGCAGAAGCCACTGATGTGGCCAATGCCATCCTTGATGGTACTGATGCGGTCATGCTCTCTGAGGAATCGGCCATGGGAAAGTATCCACTTGAAGCATGCAGAATGCTTGTGCAGATTGCACAGGCAACCGAGCCTCACCGGGAAGAGTTAAGAGCTGCGCCGGGCCCGCAGCCTCAGGCCTTCCAGCTGGCCAAACGGCAGGTTGACTTTGTCGCAACCAGCGTCAAAAGTATCATATCCCAGGATACTGCTGTAGCTGCAATCCTTTCACCGACAGAGAGCGGTCTTACTGCCCGCAGGCTTTCCCGCTACAAGCTCCCGGTCTGGATTTTCGGGGTCAGCTCAAACAAAAGAACCTGCCAGGAACTGATGTTCAGCTATGGTGTGTTTCCGTTGTATGAACAGCATCACCCCGTTGACTGGACAGATTACGCCCGGGATTATGCCCTGCAATTTGGTCTGGAAGGCAATCATATTATTCAGACAGAAGGGCCGTCTCCTGAAAATCCTGACCGCAACCATAAGATCGAGATAATTGATCTGCGTCAGATCCGTTAATGGGGGCTGCGCGCTGCTATATGTATTTCCCATGGTTGAGATATTGACAGGTACCAGGGATATTGACGTGCTGCGAGGAAAAAACTGATGGCATATCTGCAGCTTCTTGGAGAAATTGTTCAACAGCAGTTTGGCGTTGAAGAGCAGGCCATCGCAGAGGCCCTGACCTTTCAGGAAGAAAAGGGAGGCCGCATCGGTGATATTCTGGTCCAGCAGCAAAAAATTACTGAAGAGCAGCTGCTTCAGGCTCGAAGCCTGCAAAGTGATCTTGATTTCGTCTTCCGTCTGCCCGCTGATTTTACCCCTTTCTTTGTTGAGCGAATTCCCATCGGTTTTCTGAAGCGGTTTAAGATGATCCCCATTGCCACGCCAGAGCGCTCTTTTATTGCCCTGGCTGACCCCTGCAATATACAGCAGCTCGATGATTTGAGGCGTATGCTTGAGTGGGACGGCATTGAGGTTGTTCTGGCTCCTCAACACGAGATTTTTGCTGCCATTAATACGGCCTATGACATGACCAGCCAGGTCGCTGCCGATCGCGTCATGCAGGATATGAACGAGGAGGACCCGGAGTCCATTCTCACCGCCATCGAAGAGACCGCGGACTTGCTGGATGATACCAGTGACGCCCCGGTTATCAAGCTGGTGAACCTGGTTCTCTCCCAGTCAGTAAGGGATGGGGCCAGCGATATTCATATTGAGCCCTACAAGGATCGGGTCAAGATACGCAAACGTGTGGATGGTATCCTCTATGATATGTATTCGCCGCCCCGGCATGTTCTGGGAAAGTTGATCTCCAGGGTGAAAATCATGGCCAAAATGGATATCGCCGAAAAGCGACTGCCCCAGGATGGCAGGATAGAAATCCGTATAGCGGACAAAAATGTAGATATCCGCGTCTCCACCCTGCCGACGGCCTTTGGCGAGCGGGTTGTCATGCGTCTTCTGGATAAGTCAAGCGCCTATCTCCCTCTAGATGTTCTGGGCCTGACGTCCGATGATTTACGTCATTTTTTAAGCCTTATCAAGGCGCCGCACGGCATAATCCTTGTTACCGGGCCCACCGGGAGCGGGAAGACCACGACCTTGTATTCGGCGTTGGGTATACTGAACAACCCGGACGTAAATATCATTACCGTTGAGGACCCCATTGAATATCAGATGGACGGAGTAAGCCAGATGCAGGTCAACAGTAAAATCGGGCTCACTTTTGCCAATGGGCTGCGCACCATTGTTCGTCAGGACCCGGATATCATTCTGGTAGGAGAGATTCGTGATCTGGAAACCGCATCCATTGCTGTTCAGGCGGCCCTGACCGGTCATCTTGTTTTTTCCACGCTGCACACTAATGATGCTGCCAGTGCAGTGACACGCCTGATTGACATGGGGGTTGAGCCCTTTCTGGTTGCTTCTGCGGTCAATGCCATATTAGCCCAGCGTCTGGTACGCCGTATTTGCCCGGAATGCAGGGAATCATTTCAACCTTCAGCGGAATACCTGGAGAAATCCGGCTTCACGCTGGCGGAAATTGGCAAGACCAGACTGCATAGAGGCAAGGGCTGTTCCCATTGCTTTGGGACCGGTTACAAGGGGCGGTTAGGTATCTTTGAGCTGATGCACTTCACCGACGAATTAAAGCGTTTTTCCTTGACGACCTCAGACGCCGGCCAGATTAAAAAGAAGGCCCTTGAGCTGGATGAGATGGGCATGGTTACCCTCCGTCAGGACGGGCTGCGCAAGATACTTGCCGGAGAAACCACCCTGGAGGAAGTCTTCCGGGTTACCTGACTCCCTTCTGGAGCACGCAATAGCCCGAAAAAAAGGCACTGCCTGCTGCTGCCTGACTCAAATCACAGTGGAAATGCTGATCCGGGCGAGCCGGGAGTAGTTACAGTTTTATGCAGAAGATATACTCCGTGTAAAGAATAGTATGCGGGGAATCATGAGCGTGTAAAGAGGAAGTGCCCGTGCTCAATTCTCTATATCTTGTGAAAAGTTGTTGACGCGTAAATCCCATTGATATAGTTTTTGTTTTCTGCTGACAGGCCAATAAACTGCATGCCAACTTTATACCCCCCAGCTATTTGACTTATTGTTTTAACCACGGCCTTGCTTACGATTTTATGTCTGGCAAGGTGAAATAATATTCTCACTGGCGTTTCAGGCTCAATACGTTTCTTTTGGACAATGGCAATACCTCCCTCGCTAATATCCATGATCCAGCCAGTAGCGGAAAAATTTGCGGCTGAGACCTTCGCAGGTATATTCTTCATCTCAAACAGGTAATGCAAAGCACTTGTACCTATTCTCGCATATCTCCTTTTCCCTTGAGAAGTTAATGGGTTAAAATCTTTTTCCAGCTCCAGGCCCTTGATAGAAGGAATATCGTCCCAGCTTATTTGTTTCTTGTCCTGATCTGCAGTATTTTTTGCTAAAGAGACATAGTCTGTAATAATTTTTTTCCATCGGGGCTGTAGATCTACAAATTGCAGCGATACTGCACGACTGATTTTTACCAGCATGAAACGAAGAACAACTGCCTTGACGAGGATCTCTTCATTGCCAAGGACAAACCTTACCAGAATCTCATCGCCTTCTGGCAAGGTTACAGATGAGTTGATCAGCATTCCTCCTGCAGATACGTTGACAAGGATGGAACCTCTGAAAACTTCGGAGTTCTTGTTAATCTCTACATGAACATCAGCCGTGGAATCAAGTATTTCTCTTAATTCATCGGCTGTTATGCGAGGATAGCTCCTTTTATATTTGTCAAATTTTGATCCATAACCGATATCTACGTCTTTTAAATGTTGTAAATCCTCAAGGCCCAGTATTTTTTGTTCGGTCATATCACACCTCCTGAAGGTAACAGCTCACAGGGCATGAATATCACCCTGATTTCAATTGCTTTACGTCTGTCACTGATAACGGGCACTTCATCCTGGCACGATCAGTTATGGTATGTTTCATAGCGTATCATTTTAATGCTCTCTCTGTCCAGCGGGCAATGCTTTTTCTTTGTAACTACTCACTGGGTGTGTAACGCTCTGATTGTACCTGCCTCAAACGTGTAACTGTTCTCAGGTTGCCCCTATCCGGACAAGCACGATTGGCAGCTATAGCCCCTCTATGCGGCGGGTCGTGATCGTTCAAAGAAAGGTGATATGTGAGCAGTTACTTTTCTTTATATTCAGGGGTACTTTTATTGCAGCAACTCACAGGGCATGTACCGCCAAGATTTCCTTTGCCTTACGCCTGCGCGAAGATGAATACGGGAGCAGTTACATTGTATTTGTCCCCTTCCCGGGCGGGAGAACCGGGCACCATGTGAGCCACTCCGGTTCTGCCTGTCTGGCCAGGGTAAAGTGATCTCCTTCAGCAGCCGGCTGGCCAGCAGCATCTCCTTCAGGCGTTGCCAGGGAAAGCCCTCCCCGGAGGAAAGCCTCCAGAGATTCTGTGGCAACTGTTACCCCGCCCAGGAGTCCTCCGTTAAGGCGCAATCCACTGGTAATCCAGAATTTTGTCCCTGCATAAACAAGATCAGTATATGCGGGATCAATGTTCACTGATATCCAAACCGATTGTTTTGTTGGGGCAAGCTCATGTCCGGTTACTCTCCCTACCACCATCTGCCGGTAACAGACAGGGCTTCCAGTGGTCAACGAGCCAAGCTGTGGTGACTCAAGAATGATATTGAGTCCAGATAAAGGTTCCCTGAGCCTGGCACTGTCCTCCAGGACTGAGAACGTCCTGCAGGGAGGCCCGGCCCCTGCCTCGACGTGTATGTAAGGACCAGTCAGGACGGTGTCTATATTTTTGATACCATGCAGGCTCACTTCAGGACGCATGATGTATAACTTCGTTTTACTGCGAAAAAATTTTGCTGTTTTGGGGTCAATACGAGCTTGAGCGATGACAGCTGTCGCCTCTTCGTTGAACGAAATGCTGTCTACCTTGCCGATTTTAACCCCCTGGTAAATAATCGCCGTTCCCTCTGTGACGCTTTTTCCATGACCAAAGTACAGATTCAGACGCGGATGGTCGGCTTGCCGGGCTGCTTCGTAGCCGGTATACATGGGAAAGGCGGCATCGTTTTTTACCGTTGCGCCTGTTGCTGGTGTAATAAAGGAAATCCCGCCGGAAAGAATGGATGCAACTGATCCGGTGTGCAGCTTGAACCCCTGGATTGATGCGTCAAGTCGTATCCCTGAATCAGTATAAAACCTGGAGCTGCTGTTGACCAGATACCGGTAGTCATTTTCAATAAGCACCTTGCAGAAAATGTCTTTTTTGGCAAGAGCAACGGCTGTAACCTCGCCAACCTTGACATTCTTGTAGAGTATCGGGGAGCCAGCTGTTACCGGGACGGCCTTTTCGCTGGTCAGGGTGAGCCTTAACCCGGCCGGTTGAAGCTGCCAGTTAGCCTTTGCGGCCTGGTCATAGCTGCCGTATAAGGTAAAAACCGAGTTTTCTGCAGCAGGGGGGGCTTTTTCAGCTCCTTCAGGGGTTGTGAATGAGATTCCGCCGGAGAGAAAAGCCTCCAGCGAGGTCATGCTGACTTTCAGCCCCGAGAGCTTGCCGTCAATACGGAGACCGGAGACATTCCAGAAGACCGTTTTGGGGAAGACAAGGACGTCATACGGAGCGTAGACAAAGACTGTTATAAGCACCTTGTCGCTTTCCGGCACCACTTCCGTGCTGATAATTTCCCCAATTTTCTTTCGTTTATAAAGAACTGGCCTGCCAGATTTGAGTGAGCCGGTGTCATCCGCCATGAGCCTGAAGGTTTTTCCCTCTCTGGTGACGCGACTGGGCATGGGATCTGGTTCTTCAGTAAAGCGATTACGAAATGAACCGTCACCAGGGATAAAGGTGATGTAGTTACCGGCTATGATTGTCTCCAGATTTGTTACTTTCAGAAGACTTACCTCTGGTTTGACGACCCAGAAGCGGGTATGCTCCCGCAAGATCAGCTCAGCTCCCGGGTCGAGCAGGATATCTGCTTGAACCGTGTGATACCGGTCGTCATTAAGGCTCAGTTTTTTGACAATGCCCACTTTAAGACCGCGAAAAAGCACCTGTGTTTTTCCGGGAACGATTCCGTCTCCAGAAATAATCCGGAGGGTCATGGGTATTCCATATTCTGCCGCCTCAAAATCTTTGTACAGGGTAAAATGTGTATGTGGCGAGGCTGGCCCGCTCTGTTCCAGCGATTCTGGCGTGGCGCAGCTTATGCCGCCATAGATAAGGGATGCCACAGATTCCATGTTGACGGTCAGTCCCTGGCGCAGGTTACCTGTCAGGGACACACCGCTGGAGTTCCAGAACCTGGTTCCTTTTTTGATGAGCTGAGCGAATGCGGGTTCAATATAGATGTTAAACAGAATCTTGCCGTTATCCTGGAGAGAGTAATCCTCAATATGACCTATGGGGAGATTTTTTGTAAAAATTTTTGAGTTTCGTTCGAGTGAATACAGGGATTCTGCCTCAAGGGTAAGGCGGAGTCCCGGCCTGGCGGGATCAAGGGGTGGCGGTGAGTCAAGCCCGGTAAAGATTGAGGCCGGCTCACTTGACTCCCCCATCTGGAGGCCGATATACGTGCCGCCTATGAGCGTCTCAAGTCCCCGTACCCGTCCTGCAGAGACCTCGGCTGTCACCAGCCAGAACCTGGTGTCTTTGACAAGAAGCGGTTTTGCCCAGTTTTCCATTTGTATAACCAGATCAACTCCTTCCATTGCTTCATCAATGGTTATCTGGGTTACCGTACCCACAGCAATGCCCTTAAACATGACCTTGGTCTTTCCCGCCGTAATACCTTGAGCGTCAGTGAAATGAACCTTGATCTCAGCACCGGCATCCCTGATGCCTGTATAGAGAAGCCAACTTCCCAGGCATAACGCGACCAATGGCAGAATCCATATTGGTGAGAGTGAGCGTTTACGGCGTTGAACAGGCTGTGGCATCGAGTTGTTCCTTTACTTTGCTGGTGTGTCGTCCCAGACCAGTCTGGTATCAAAGGTAATGGCAGCCACCATGGTAGACATGACGACACCGGTGAAATAGACGGCAGCCGGTGCAAGCTCAATATTGGAGAGGAACCCAAATTGTACCAGGGTACACATGAGGGTGATGACAAAAACATCCAGCATTGACCAGCGGCCGATGAAACTGATGAATCTGTACATCGCTGTCTTTCGTTTCTGGCCACGATGCCAGCGCATGTGGATGGAGACAAGGATAATGAGCAGACCGAGTATTTTGAACAGAGGGACCAGGATGGAGGCAATAAAGATTATCATTCCTATGCCATAGGAGCCTTCCTTAAAAAAATACAGTATACCATCGAGTATGGTGGAACGTTCTGGCAGACCAAAATAACGCACCTCCATTATGGGCAATACATTGGCAGGAACAGTAAGGATTATTGCTGTACAAATCAGGGCCCAGGTACGCTGCAGGCTGTCCTTTTTTCTTTTATGCAGGGTTTCTCCACATCTGGTGCAGTGTGTCAGCTGATCAGGGGAGAGCTGCCAGAAGATTTTATGGCAGGTATGGCACACCAGGTATCCTTTGTCATGCCTCGCTGCTGTTGTCGAAAAAAGCGCGGGCACGTGCAGTCTGCTGCTTTCCTCTGTTTCCAGACATGACCAGAAAAGCCTGTGATCCACAGCAGACTGGGCGGCAAGGGTCACTACAACCATACCGATGAAGCAAAAAAAACCGATATTGAAAGTAAGGCTGCCGCTGTGAATCAGCTTGATTATGGCGATCAGGATGCCCAGCAGATAAACATCGGTCATGGCCCATTCCTTCAGGTGAACGAAGTAGCGAAACAGATGAGGGAAAAGGGGGTGTTCTGTATGGGTAAGCAGGCTCAGGGAAACAGTAAACAGGCTGATGAGAAGAAAAAAGGGCAGGGCAAAAGCGGTGAAAAATACAACTGTACCGACCAAAAAATGGAGATCGACAAAAAGTTTGTATATGGAAGCTGCCAGAGAGATCCGGGTAACATCACCCAGTATCCCCAGAGTCAGGAGCGGAGTAAACATGGCAGGTATAAAAAGGAGCAGTCCCGTCAGACTCAGTGCGCAGGTTTTTTCCGGCGATTTTCTTTTACTTCTGTGCAATATCTGGCCGCAGCGTGGACACAAAACCGTTGTTTTGTTCTTTGGTTTTGTCTCTGCAAGAACCAGGTCGCATGAGGGACAGGCGACCAGATGGTTTTTTGATTGCATTGCCTCGTTCACCAGCGCTGCTCCATTGCTGCTCCATTATTTACTGAGTGTAAAGTAAATAGTAGCAGGGGAAGGCTAATCAGGCAATTCGTATTTTTTAAAGATTTGATCGTTATATTCAATTTCCTAAAGCTGTTTTTTATGGTAGGGTTTTTTGTCTCAGACGTAGTGTTCCATGCAGGACACAAGGTGTATTTAACAAACATCATTGCATAAGAGGTTCGGGATGAAAAGAGTTGTCAGTCTGGCATTGTTCCTTGGCGTTTTTTTAGTAAACAGTGCTTTTAGCACCGAATTTTCAGCAGATATGATTATTGAAACCATGGGCATGAAGCAGCAGGGCAAGCTGTATTGTAAAAGTGAGGATCTCTTCCGTACCGAAATCATGGGCATGATTTCCATAGTTCAGCGTCCGAAAATCTATAATTTTTTAAAAAATTCAAAAAAGTATGTTGTAACTGACGAGCGCGAATCCGCCCAAAAAAATCCCGTATCAGGTGTATCCAACTTCCAGCAATGGATCGAAAAAAACCAGGTAAAAAAGGCCGGTTCTGAGAAAATTGCCGACTACTCCTGCGATATCTATGAAGGTGATGTTCAGGTATCATCAGATCAGCCAATGGTACATGTGAAAGTATGGTACAGCCCGGAGCTGCGATATGGATTGCGTTTTGAGGCTGATACGGGAGGACCTGTTGGCACAGTAGCCCAGGAGCTTGAAAATATTCAGGTCGGTAACCAGAAGGATGAACTGTTTACTGTTCCGGCTGATTACACTGAGACGGATTCGATGCTCGACGCCATGGGTCTGGGAGGACTGGCCTCAGAGAAGAGCCAGGAGAAACAAGGTGGAGCTTCATCAGGGGAGATGAAGGAAGAACTGATGAAGATTATGGATAATTTGATGGAGCAGTCTGGCTCCAATTAGTCTGGACCCGGTATCTGGTTAACACACTTTCAGGCAGGATATGGTGTTCGCCCAGGTTTGGGCGAATCGTCCCTGGAAATCACGTAAACACCTGATTGTTCGTAAATGGTCAAACTTCCTGTAACTGCTTTCAGGCTGCCCGGATTCGGATAAGCGCGATCACCGGAAGACGGGGAGATGGAAGCAGTCAGGCGCGATTAAAAAAAACAGCCTCATCTTTCAGCCAGGATGCCAGCTCAGCAGAAATGAACCGCCTGGCACAGCGCCATTGCCAGTTGTCTGCAACCGTCCCCGGGGTGTTGATGCGGCAATCGTTGCCAAAGCCAAGGACATCCTGCATGGGAATGATTACCAGGTCGGCCACTGAACTGTAGGCTAGGTGAAGCAGATCCCGGTGAAAAATCCCTGCCTCCTTGTTGTTCTGGTTGGCATAGCGTTTTGCTCTTTTTTTCTCCTCTGCAGGTATTGCTGGATTCAGGTACCAGCCTACAGCCGTATCATTATCGTGGGTGCCTGTATATACCACACAATTTTTCACGTGATTGTGCGGCAGGTAGCTGTTGTCTGCAGAACCGTCAAAGGCAAAGAGGAGAATTTTCATTCCGGGAGCACCTATGCTGTCTCGCAATCTTTCTACCTCTGGAGTGATAATGCCCAGATCTTCAGCAATAATTTCCATATTACCGAGTCTTTTATGCATTTCCTCAAAAAAAGAGGCCCCCGGTCCTTTTACCCATTTTCCATTAACAGCGGTTTTTTCCGTCGCCGGTACTGACCAGCAGGATTCAAAGCCGCGGAAATGATCGATGCGGACAGCGTTAGCAAGAGAGAAATTATGGCGCAAACGCTTTTCCCACCAAAGCCATAAAGCTGATTTGGTTTCCTTGCAGGTGGTGTTCCATTTATAGAGAGGATTTCCCCAGAGCTGACCGCTTTTACTGAAGTAATCCGGGGGTACACCGGCAACATGAGCGGGGAGTGATGTTTTCTTGTTCAGCTTGTAAATATTTTGGTTTGACCAGACATCGGCACTGTCTGCAGCCACATATATTGGCACATCGCCAATTAAACGAATATTCTTCTTCTCGGCACAGGCTCTTAATTCCTGCCACTGGCTATAAAAAATAAATTGCTCAAAAAGAAGGCAGGAGATGTCAGCGGCGAGTTCTTCTCGCTCTTTTTTCAGCGCAGCCCGGCTCCTTTTTTTCACCGCGTCCGGCCAGCTGGTCCAGGGGAGAGCGTATTTCTTTTTCAGGGCACAAAAAAGGCTGTAATTTTTTACCCAGGGTTGCTGTTCAGAAAATTCTTCAAGGATACCATCTGCTGCAGAGCTTTGAAACTCCTGCCAGGCAGTGTAAAGCAGAGGCAGCTTTTTCGCAGCAACGGCTGGGTAATCAACCGAGTATTCAGAGCCGCACTGGTAGTTGATTGCTTTGCGCGAAAGCAGGCCTTGCCTGGCAAGTTTGTCAAGACTTATCAGAAGAGGATTACCGGCAAAGGCGGAAAAACTCATGTAGGGAGAAAAGGCAAACGCACCATCTGTCGGACCGCAGGGAAGAATCTGCCACCACTGTTGTGCGCTTTCAGCAAGAAAATTAATGAACAATTCAGCAGATTCACCGATGTCACCTATCCCATGTCTTCCCGGTAAGGAAAAAATGGGCAGCAAAATTCCACTTGATCTTTGCGCCAGGAGCTTTATCCTTTTATTATATGCCATTGTCATTGCCTTGTGGTTAACTGTTAGAAAAGACGTATACTGTATCTGATCACGGGCACTTCATCCTTGCCTGATCACTCTTTCCCGCATACTCGTGTACACGAACGTCTCACTTCGCCTGCTTACCCGCCCAAAAGAGTGCCTGCACAAAGCTGTTGCACCCGTGACCAGTTACACGTCAGAAACAGAGAATAACACTTAAAGTACACCCCCAGTGATTGATTACTTTTATACTTCTTGTTGATATATTATACGGCTGAAGAAAATGCAGCACAACGTATATCGAACAGGTGAGAGAACGTAACTGATCACAGGCACTTCATCTTTGCCCGATCACTCTTTCCCGCATACTCTTATGCACGAAAGTCTCACTTCGCTTGCTTACCTGCGGGGAAGAGTGCTTGTACAAATCTGTTGCACCCGTGACCAGTTACACGTCAGAACCAGAGCATAATGAAGAAGTACAAACCCCGTGATTGGTTACGATTGTGCAGCACCCTTGACAGCAGCAGGTAAAGAAAATTTTCTGTTTTTCGTGCTCGCAGTTGATTTTTTCCGCTTTATTGGTTATTATTAAAATTTATTTTGTCTTTTGTTTGTACTATGATCATTCAGATCTCTGCTGGGGGAAAACGCAGTGCTTGCCGGTATCAAAAATGATCTTCTCGAGGCTGGAAAGGATGAAGGTTGTATCACTTTTCAGCACCTTAATGAATTAATTCCTGACAGGATCAAAGATCCTGGAGCCATTGAGGAGCTTTTTGATTTTTTGGGTGCCAATAACATAGAGATTGTAACCCAGGAGAAATCAGGCAAGAAGAAAACCTTATCTGGCGAGGAATGGACCGGCAAGAAAACTGATGAAGAGGAAGTCGTTACCGATTCGCTTCCTGACAGTGACGAGCATGAGTCCGAGGAAACCACTACCACTTACCTTCGGGAGATGGGCCAGTTTGATTTGCTTACCCCCGAGGAGGAAGCGAAATACTCCAAAACTATCCGGGAAGGATTTGATGCCATCATAGACGCTATTCGTTCAGATGAGTCAGGTGTCAAGGAAATAGGCATGCTGGTTGAGCGGATTGATCTCTGGCAGCGCCGCGATCCCAATCTAAAGCCTAAAAAACAGCAGCTTAATTATATGCGTCGCTGCGTCAACCGGGCCAGCGCAAATTATCCTGAAAAAAGAGCCCTGTTCGCTCTCAACACGAAACTGGAGGCATATAATCGATCTATAGAGGCCGCAAAGGACTGTATGATCAGGGCAAACTTACGTCTGGTTGTCTCCATTGCCAAACGCTATATGCATCAGGGGCTGACCTTAGCTGACCTCATTCAGGAAGGTAACCTGGGGTTAATGCGGGCAGTGTTTCGTTTTGATTATAAAAAAGGCAATAAATTTTCAACGTATGCATCCTGGTGGATCAGGCAGGCCATCACCAGGGCTATTTTAGATAAAACGCGAACTATCAGGCTTCCTGTCCATTTCCTGGAATTGCGCAGCCAGTTTTTCAAGGCCTTTTATTCGCTGCTTAAAGAGCTCGGGCGTGAACCAACGCCGGTTGAGATCTCCAAGATGACTGATCTGCCCATGGACAAGATCCTGGCCATCCTGGAAGCGTCGCGAGAACCAATTTCACTGGAAACACCTGTAGGTGACGACGATTCCACGCTGGGAGATTTTCTGGAAAATCAGGAGGCAGAGTCGCCTTATATTGCGGTACAGAACCGGGAGCTTGCCCACAGGGTTACCGAGGTCTTATCCACCTTGACTGAACGTGAAGAAAAGATTATCCGTCTGCGTTTTGGTATTGGCGAGAAAGCTGAATACACTCTTGAGGAGATCGGCAAACGGTTTAATGTCTCCCGTGAACGAATCAGACAGATCGAAAAAAAGGCGCTCAACAGACTGCGCCATTCAAGTCGTCGGGACAAGCTGCTCTTCTTTCTGGACTGATTTTTTACAAGCAGTTGTACAACGAGGAAAGCCTCTTGTTCATGCAGGGGGCTCAGATCACTGGCCGCAAAAAACTTGTGGTCATCTCTTACGGACGCATAACAGGCTGGCGCGACCTGTGACCTCAATAACAGTTCATAGTGCTTCGTGGGTGGTGCCCGTACAAAGCCCGGTTATTGAAAATGGCGCTCTGGCCTGTGATGATACTCATATAATTGAGGTCGGCCGGGCAGCAGAGATTCAAAAAAAATATCCCCGGGCAGCTGTTAGCCGCCATGAGCAGGCTGCCCTGACCCCTCCCCTGGTCAATGCGCATATTCACCTGGAGCTGTCTCATCTCAACTCCCTTTCCCTTGCTTCATCGCCGCTTCATTTTACCGACTGGATATATTCTCTTATTGCTTTAAGAAATCAGCTCGGTGCCACTGGGCCTTATGTGGAGGACGCTGCAAAAAAATGCGTTATTGAGCAGTATCAAACCGGAGTAGGCCTGATAGCTGATATTGGCAACACCAGGATCAACCAGAGTCTGGCGGCTGTATTTAATGGACGACTATTGGCCTTTAAAGAGTATCTTGGTTTTTCAGGCCGCGGTCTGAACAAAATACTCTCTCGCTTGCACGCTGAACCGCATGACCAGCTTTGCTCGGCTCATGCAGTGTATTCTACCCATAAGCTGCTTCTCCAGGCTTTGAAAAAGCGGGCTGATACGCTGGCAGCATTGTTTCCCGTCCACGTGGCAGAACCTTATGCTGAAATTGAATTAATGAACGAGAACCAGGGAGAGCTGGTAGAATTCCTGACAGAGCGTGGTTTCTGGGATCCAAATTTTGCAGATGACCCTGACAGAACAAGGCAGGGATCGGTCGCCTACTTGCATAAGATCGGCTGTTTAAATGAAAGAACACTCTGTGTGCATGGTGTTCATGTAAGTGATGAAGAGATTGTTCTGCTGTCTGAAACTGGCGCCAAGGTATGTGTGTGTCCGGGCAGTAATCGTTTTTTACATGTTGGTAAAGCTCCGGTGGAAAAATATATTGCAGCCGGAATCCAGCCAGGGCTTGGTACAGACAGTTTTGCCAGTAATCCGGTTTTATCCATTTGGCGGGAGATGCAGATACTCCATCAGGAACACCCTGAAGTAGACTGTGCAGACATTTTTGCCATGGCCACATTGTGGGGCGCAAGATCTCTGGGCATGGAAGACAAAATTGGCGCACTGGCACCCGGCAGCAATGCCGACTTGCTGGCAGTGCCTGTGCCAGGGGGAATAAATACAGAAAAGGAGGTGTTATCATATCTGGTCAGTGGCGGCAGAGCAATAATACCAGCATGGATACACGGCAGAGGAGAGGCATAGCCTGGACTTCTCATCAGCTCAGGCGGTGCCAGGTTCGGTAGTTTCTGGTAACTCATTATACCTTTTGTATATGTGTTGCCAGAATACTGCCGAAGATGGTGCCGCCTGAGCTGACCTCTGGTGAACATTTTGTCGAAATTTGAGCCTGCTTACGGATATCACATCCATCTGTTTTTATGTGCTTCTTTTTAAGTCAGATAGCATGTTCATGAGAAATCCGGGATAGGGGCCGGAATCGGTACTTCAGATTTTTGCAGACCTTCCCCTGGGTAGGGCGCCAGGAGGTAATGGTTTTTACAGATACACCCTTTGTTCGTGAAATTACTATAAAGTTAGGGTAGTATATAGAAGCAGGTATGCGGGGGACTGCTCCCGGCTCACCCATCTTCGGGCGATCACGACCTGCCGCATAGAGGGACTGTAGCTGCCAATCGTGCCTGCCCAAATCCGGGCGGCCTGAAAGCAGTTACAGGCTTAAGAGCAAGTGAAACCAGGGTGATACATGCCCTGCGAGCAGCTAGTGCCCTGTCAACGCTGCTCTGTCGCATCCTGCTTGTCTTTTTCAGCCCTTATGCAGCCTTGCCCTGTGTCACACAGCACCACTATGCAACGCAGGACAAGGCTGCGTAAGGACAAGAAAAATCCGGCGCAAGATACTGACATTTCAGCGTTGACAGGACACTTATATGAAAGTCTCTCTGTGGAAATGATACCCATCCCTTGCCGAAGTGACGAGCTTTCATGGTTCGTTTGTGGCTGGCAAACCTGATCCAGCCATGCTGGTTAGTTACGTATGCAGTTTGTTTTTTTAGCAGCATGACAACCTTCTGTGATACGTCAAGAATAACTAAAATAACTGTGAGATGCCAATGAACAAGACTGAGAATGCGACAGGAAAGACAAAGAGATATGATGAGTTGAATATTTCACGAAGCATTTCCCGCAAGGAAATGATGAAGACTTATCTCAAAAGTATGATGGAAGAGTCCAACCGTAAAAAATTACTGGATCTCAACGAAGAGGTGCTTGTCCCTCTCTACAACGCAGCCACTCGCATGGGTCCAGGCTCGATTTTTATCAATACTGGATCGCCCGATGATATCGACTACATCCGGAGCAAGGCACTTGAGTGTGGGGAGGAGTTTAAGCTGTCAGCGCAAAATCATACCTGCCATTTTGACGGGCCTAATGATCAGGGTAGAGACACTGCCAACACCAAATATCTTGCCTATGGAGACACTGAGATCAGTTCGCTGCAGAAAAAGGAAGAGCTTCAGGCTGGCATCATCGAGGCGAGGCAATTGATGACTGATATCATGAGAAAAAAAGAGATGATCGTTTCCTTTATCTCTCGTGGACCATTTGGCTCCATTGTATCTGATCCCACGCTTCAGGTAACCGATTCCTTTTATGTAACCCATAGTGAAAGTCTGCTCTACCGGATGATGTCGCCCAAAGATTTTTCCGAGGATGTCGCTCAAAAAGGCTACATGTTCATAAACTATCACAGCGCAGGTGAGTTGACCGAGACCCAGGTCTCTGCCAACCTGAATGAGCGGCGGATCTATATGGATATTGAACGCTTTCGCTCCTATAGCTGCAACAACCAGTATGCAGGTAATTCCATTGCCCCGAAAAAGATCAATCACCGTTTTGCCAATATGAACAATATTCGGAATTATTTTGGGGAACGACTGGATGAACATATGTTTATTACCGGTTTTGAAATTGAGGATGAAATCATCTATTTTTCAGGAGCGTACCCGTCAGGCTGTGGTAAAACCGGCTCAGCTATGACCGGAACTCACCTGGTGGGTGATGATCTGGCAAAAATATTCATTGATAAGGAGAGCGGAGAGGTCAGGGCGGTAAATCCGGAGAAAGGTATGTTTGGCATTATTGAGGGGGTCAATGAGCGGGATGATCCTGAAACGCTGAAGGTCCTTGAAGGAGAGGAAAATGAGGTTATCTTTTCCAACCTGCTGATTTCAGAAGGTAAACCTTACTGGAACGACATGGGATCTCCACTGCCGCAATCAGGGGTCAATTACGCTGGCGACTGGTCATCGAAAAAAGGGACGCCGGCTTCTCATAAAAACGCCCGTTTTACCATTGCCCTGGATAAACTGGATAATTATGATCCTCGCACGGAAGCGCCTGAAGGAGTTAAACTCAGCGGTCTGTTATACGGAGGGCGTGATTACACCACCATGCCCACCATTGTCATGGCCCATGACTGGATGAGCACAGTGGTTCATGGGGCCATTATCCGCTCCGCCACCACTGCTACTGAAATTGGTGCAGACGGCAGTGAAAAGCGGTCTCCTTTTGCCAATGAGGCTTTTTTTCCGGGACCGCTTGGGCAGTATATCAGTCATTATAAGGCATTTGGAGAAAATCCTGATATTAAACCAGAAAATCTGCCTTCAGGGTTTCAGGTGAATTACTGGCTGCATAAAAGCGGACGACGAGTTCTGGAGCCGGGTGAATCAGACGGGCTGATTGGTGAGAAACGTGACACCAAGGTCTGGATGCGGATCATGGCGCTGATGCACGGAGAAAAGGTGGATACTATCTGGACTCCAATTGGATATATTCCAAAATTCAAGGATCTGGAAAGGTTGTTCAGGGAAATGATTGGCAAGGATTACGATAAAGAAACGTATACTATGCAGTTTTCGCTTTATGCCGAAAATTTGATCGAACGGATTGACATGTCTTTCCACGAATTTTCAAAGGAAAAAGGGATGCCGGATGCATTTTTCAGCGTGCTGGCAACCTGGCGGCGTGATCTCGTTGCCCTGATGGCCTCAGCTGGACCGATCATTACTCCAGATCAAATGATCGAGTACGTTGCTGTTAATCAGCCGCCGGAAGAATAGACGCCATCTTTTTCGTCGTAACAGATCCCTGCTCACCCGGTTTTGGTCGATCACGACTGGCCTGCGGCCAATCGTGCCGACCAAAACCGGGTGCCCTGAAGAGCCGTTACAGGCTTAAAGCAAATGAAACCAGGGTTGTATCTGTCCTGAAAACAGTTACATGCAGCTTTCTGGAGTACTGTTTTTAAAGGTGACACCCCTTAACCCGTATTTCTCATGAACATGTTGTCTGATTTGAGAAGAAACACATAAAAACAGATGGATGTGATGTCCGTAAGCAGTCTCAAATCTCGACAAAATGTTCACCAGAGGTCAGCTCGGGCAGTACCATCTTCGCCAGTATTTTGGCAACACATATACCAAGGTATAATGAGTTACCAAAAACTACCGAACCTGGCACCGCCTGAGCTGATGAGAAATCCGGGGTAAGGTACTGGTACTCAGTATAACCCGCACATTTGCAGTCTTTACCTTTTCTGTACCACTCCAGGCCCGGTCAGATATCGACGACATTCATATCCTTCTTTTTCGTAACTACTCACTGGGTGTGTAACTCTCTGGTTTTACCTACCTCAAACGTGTAACTGCTCTCAGGCTGCCCATATTTGGACAAGCACGATTGGCAGCTATAGCCCCTCTATGCGGCGGGTCGTGATCGTTCAAAGAG
>PDWJ01002215.1_pt1 | contig 21378 bp, 21 predicted proteins | sample 1430881 | NCBI WGS metagenome assembly PDWJ01 (sample SAMN01162460, study PRJNA174530) | Oral metagenome, whole genome shotgun sequencing project. | biome: Marine environment; feature: Marine mammal; material: Swab sample of the gingival sulcus; isolation source: swab sample of gingival sulcus... | reverse complement strand
CAACACAGGAAAAAATGAATGTCAAAATTAAGATACCTAAAAAACTATATTTCTTAATAGTAATTGCATTAATATTTGCAATCGCAATTGTTATTTTTGCAACCAAATCTGCTATGACCATAAAGTAATGAACAGAAAAGAACAAATATTGACCACCTCTTTTAAACTTTTTGTTAACCACGGGTATCACAATACATCCATTCAACAATTAATAGAGGCTTCTGAGATGTCTAAAGGTGCTTTTTATCATTATTTTAAAAGTAAAAATGACCTGTACAACCAAATTATTGAACAATATTTTTTGTCCTTTTACAGAGCTGTTGATTGGCAAAATTACGAGCCGTTGGAACTTACCATCTCAAACATTGAAACTGAAATACAACAATTCTATTTAAACTTTGTACCTAAAATTTTAGCGCTTACTGAAAAAGGATTTTCGGAATATTTCATTATGTATTTTGAAGCCTTTCATATACATTCCGAATTCAAAAAAGAAATTCAAGATTTTTATAAAAACCTAGAGAAATTATTAATCAATGCTGTTGATAACAAAATAGAACCAAAAAAATTGGCTACAAAAATAATTGCGAAATATGAGGGTATATTATTTTTACTGGCAGTTGACTCAAATCAGAATATTAAGGACTTATTGAATCGTATAAAAAGTTAAACAAATCCTACAACCAAAAAAGCCCTAACTTTCGTTAAGGCTTTTTAATCAGAGGTTACGGACGGATTCGAACCGCCGTAGATGGTGTTGCAGACCACTGCCTAGCCACTCGGCCACGTAACCATTTCCCGTTATTGGGATTGCAAATATAATAAAAATTTCTTTTATTAGTACGGACAAATATTTTTTAATCCGTTTTTGTATCTTTGAGTTCATTTTGAAAACACTTTCCTCAAAATATCTATTTGCTTTTAAACTACTTGTAACGGGTCTAATTTTTACCTATTTAATTTATAAGATAGCCACGGCTCTAGTTATTGATGACTTGTTAGTATTAAAAATTAAAGCCCCTGCATTTTTGGTTTTTACCCTGATTTTAATGTTTTTCAATTGGGGATTGGAAGCCAAAAAATGGCAACTATTAACCCGTACTTTTTCAAACTTAACGTTTTTGGATAGCTTAAAATCCGTTTTGGCAGGTTTGAGCACTGGTTTGTTTACGCCAAACCGTATAGGAAACTTTATTGGACGGTTGGCATGGGTTGAAAAATCAAAACGAAATCAAGCCACTGTGCATACCTTGTTGGGAAATTTAAGTCAATTTTTAGCAACAATTATGGGAGGGTTAGCTGGGTTCTTAGTTTTTTTGTGGTTGTATTTTTCCATCTTAAATCCCTTTATAGTTTTCAGCTTAATTCTGATGTTTGGTTCGCTTGGACTTTTCCTCTATTATAAACCTGCTTTGCTCTTAAAAACTTTTATCAAGCGTTTTTTGTCCGAAAAAACACAACTGTCCATCACAAAAGTACAAGCTTTGGAGACAAGTGAGAAAACTACTATTTTGTTGATATCATTATTGCGATACGCTGTATTTTTGACCCAATATTTATTTTTGTTTTGGGTCTACGAACCAACGTTAAGTATGGTTAATCTAGTCGCTTTAATTGCCACTACATTTTTGTTAACCACTTTGATACCTTCACTATTTTTTGGAAAATTATTTGTTCGAGAATCAACGGCGTTATTTGTATTTTCAGTCTCCACAATTAACCCAGCATTGGTATTAAGTGTGGCCTTTTTATTATGGCTGATTAATTTGGCGATTCCTTCAGTTTTAGGAGGCTATTTTTGGGTAAATCAATCCCGAAAGGAGGTGCTGACAAAATGATTTGGATCAGTTCAATTTTTGGATTACAATTAGTGGTTTCAGTTTTATTAAAATTTGGCCGACAAAAAACTAAAAGGTTAAAATTACAAACAGAAATTCAGGGTACCACTATCGTTATTCCATTTAAAAATGAAGCTAAAAGAATTTTGCCCCTCATCCAATCTATCAACCAATCTGCACATGCTTTAAAACATAGCCATGTCTTTGATTACTTAGATTTTATTTTTATTGACGACCATTCTACAGACGACACGTGTTCGATAATTTTAGACCAATTAGATATCTCTTACAGGCTGGTTAAACTAAATGAAACATTTGGAAAAAAATATGCGATTAAACATGGCGTTGAACAATCAAAATACAATCGAATTTTAACTTTGGATGCGGACGTTACTTTTGAACCACATTATTTACAACATATACTGAAAACTCCCTGTGACGATTTAACTATATTACCAGTACAAATGGATGGTAAAAGTTTATTTGAAAAGTTAAATGCTATCGAATTTGGTTTTTTACAGCACTTAACGTTTGGAATGATTGGATTAAAAAAACCTGTATTATGCAATGGTGCCAACTTATTATTTTCTAAATCGGCATATTTAAAAACTTTAAAAACCAGAACTGATGCACAAATTCCGAGTGGAGATGACGTGTTTTTACTTCAAGCTATCCTACAACAAAAGGGTAATATTTCGGGTTATGACGCTCCAGCATTAAGCGTTAAAACAACTGCGCCAGAAAACTTAAAATCATTAATTCAGCAGCGTAAACGCTGGATAAAAAAATCAATAAACCCCAGTACCATATTGTCGGGATTGACCATTCTATCTTTGAACGTTTTAATGTTATTTTGCCTGTACCAGTCCATTAATCAACCCATTTATTTATGGCCAGTATTTATCAAAATAGTGGCCGAATTAATTCCTTTTTATTCGGTAAGACAATGGCCGATAATAATTTTACACCAAATATTTTACCCGGTCTATTTAATCAGTATAATATTAAGCCTACCTTTTAAAACCAAATGGCGATAAATTAACTTTGTTGAGCAGATTGGTAAGTTTTTATGGTCTTATAAATGGATTTGATCCCCTTTTTTACACCAGCAAAATGTTTTTCTTTTAAGAACTTTGGTTTCATCACATCATTTACAATACTCAACATTTTTTTCTCGGTTAAAATATGCTTGATGGATTTACCCGGAATAATTTTTAATTCCTTTTTATTATAGGACATTAATATAAGCACCCCATTTGTAGTTTGCTCAGGTGAATAACCCCAATGTTCAAATAAGCCCAAAACATAATTTTTAAAAGTAGTAGCAGGCTTAAAACTTTTAGTGGTCACCACCAACATTTTTACCTTTAACTTAGTTTGATTCTTATCAATTATTTTAGTTAATGATTTTTCTTGGCTATCGGTTAATACGGCTTCATAATCATTTACAATTCCTATTTTATCCGGAAAACCACCTGAAAATGCCATTACCGTTGAAACTAACATGAGTAAAGTCAAAACACTTTTTTTCATAACTTATTTATTTAAATTCAATTTTACCATTTATCCATTCACCATCAAGAGTGGCGTCATATTTTTTATAAAAATTTAAAGCTGGTTCGTTCCAATCTAAAACTTGCCATTCAAATCTACCCACATCTCTTGATTTTGCAATTTCCAATACCTCATCAAAAAGCTTTTTTCCAATACCTTTTCCACGTAGTTTTTCGGTGACCAAAAAATCTTCTAAATATAAACATTTACCTTTCCAAGTGGAATAAGAAGTATAAAACAAGGCGAATCCAACCACTTTTTCATTTAATTCAGCCACAATACAATCAAACACTTTATCCGCTCCAAAGCCATCTTTAACCAATTGTTCAGCTGTATTTATGTGCTGTTCACCGGCTTTTTCATACACGGCTAACTCATGAATTAAATCATGTACCGCAACCATATCTTCAGGTTTTGCTTCTCTGATTATTGTTTCTGTCATAATTTAAAATCAATATGATAATGATCATCATGAAGAGCATTAATTAAAGGCGATAGATTCTGTACAATGTAAATGTCTTTTGTCTTTAATATTTTACCAAATTCCGTATTGAACAATTCGTCTTTTAAATCCGTATTAATAATTACTTTTTCAATTTTAGCACTAAAAGACCTTGCTACAAAATCAAGTAATAAAATATGTTGTGCAACAAGGTTAAAATCAATTTGAACTGATTTGTCTTTTACATATTTTCCTTCTTTATCAAAATCTAAAAGGTAATGATCCCCTCCCAATGTGTCTAATTCATAATAATCATTTCCATTTTTTAATAATGGCATCATAAAATCAACACTTAATCCATTTTGATGTGTTCTATGTGGAAACATTTTTCCTCCTTGTTGATTTGAACATTCCATAACATAAAAATGTCGGCACGGTAAACTTGTTTCAAATTTTTTATAAGCCTCTAGAACAATGTCTAAAATAGTCTTATTCAAAAAAGCTCTACCATTTACATAACTTAAAACATCAAAATAAGTGAAGTTTTTACCTTCAAACGGAATCAATTTCCCATTAACTAATTGTCCTTTTGAAACTGTACCGATTGATTTACTGGCTAAAGAATCTCCTTTATTATTTTTATAGTATTCATTTGCATCTGAAATAGTCAAACCAGTTTGTTTAAGACTATCAAGTTTTTCTTGCGTGAATTCTTGACAAAAGGATAATGAACTAACCAATAAAAAAACAAAAAGTAACTTCATTATTTCAAATAAGTATTTAACCAATCGTAATATTGTCTGTGCCAAAACACGCCATTTTGGGGAGATAATACCCAGTGATTTTCTTCTGGAAACAACACTAATTTACTTTCAATCCCTTTTAACTGCAGCGCCTGAAAAGCCTCTAAACCTTGGCTAAATGGTACACGATAGTCTTTTTCCCCCTCAAAAATTAACATTGGTGTATTCCAGTTATATACTTTTTCGTGTGGCGAATTTTTAACATAGTCATACTCTTTTGGATTTGTTTTTAAAGTATTAACTGCTAGGTCTTCTGGCTCTCCATAATTTGGTGGGGTTCCAACATCATGATTTGCAAAGAAAAGTTCTTCAGTAGATCCATACCAACTATTTAAATTAAACAATCCACAGTGCGAGATAAAACATTTAAATCTATTTTCGTGCACACCAGCCAAATAATAAACGGAATACCCTCCGTATGAAGCCCCAACGGCACCAATTCTATCTTCATCCACAAAAGGCTCTTTTTTAATTTCATCTACAGCAGACAAATAATCTTGAATCGCTTGTCCGCCCCAATCACCCGAAATTTGATCGTTCCACTCTTGTCCAAAACCTGGCAGGCCTCTACGGTTTGGCGCAATAATAATATAATCATTTGCAGCCATCAACTGGAAGTTCCATCTGTAAGAGAAAAACTGGCTAACCGCTGATTGTGGACCACCTTGACAGTATAACAAGGCCGGATACTTTTTATTTTTATCAAAATTAGGCGGATAAATCACCCAAACTAACTCTTGTTTTCCATCTGTTGTTTCTACCCATCTTTTCTCGATATTTCCAATATCCAGTTTGTCATAAATAGCTTTATTTACATCCGTAATTTGTTTCAGTTCGCCATTTTTTAAGTCGGCTGAATAAATATCAATTGGGTGATTCATAGATTGTTTACCACCAATTAGTTTATCCCCAGCAAATGCAATTGAAGTTAAATTGTGAATTCCTGTTGTAATTTGTCTATATTTTTTAGACTTCACATTAATTTCAAACCATTGGTAAGTCGCTTCTGTAACCGCCAAAAAGTATATGTTTTTACCTTCAGAATCCCACACAAAACTCGTTACGGTTAAATCAATATCAGCAGTTAGATTTGTTTTCTTTTTGGTATTAACATCAAACACAACAATGTCATTTTTATCAGATTCGAATCCATCCCTTTTCATACTTAACCAAGCCATTTTTGATCCATCTGCTGAAAAAGAAGGTTCGTTGTCGTAACCCATCATGCCTGTTGTAACATTTACTGTTTTTCTTTCATTCAAATCATACATATACAAATCTGAATTCGTTGAAATGGCATAATCTTTACCACTCATTTTTTTACATGAATACACAATTTTATTTCCGTCATTTGAAAATGTAATTTGCTCCATACCTCCAAATGGTTTAACTGGACTATCGTAAGGCTCATCTTTCATGATATCTACCCCTTCACCTTGCATTTTTCCATTTTGAATAACGCCAAAGAAAACATGAGAATATGCCCCATCTTCATATTCAGACCAGTGTCTATACATTAAATCATCATAAACAAGGGCGTTTGATTTTGGTAAATCTTTGTTTAACTCAGATGAATGAAAATTATTGATTTTAACATCTTTTATAAAGACAATTCTTTGCCCGTCTTTAGAATATTTAAAGCCATTCATTCCCCCTCTTACATAAGAAACTTGTTCCAGGCCAGATCCATCTGCATTTATTTCGTGAATATTTAACCCCCCTTTTCCGCTAAATAAAAATCCAATTTTTTTACCATCTGGCCGCCATTGGGCATCATATTTTCCACCATCAAAGCTGGTTATTTTTGTGATTTCTCCGCCATTTACAGGCACTGTGTACAAATCGTTTTGCCCCGAGTTGGCTTTGAGGTCATACATTTTAATGCTAAATAATATGGTTTGGTTATCTGGTGAAACCTGAATATTGCTCACCCTTTTTAAGTCCCACAACAATTCTGGCGTCATTCGGTTTTGCGCCAAAGACAAAATTGAAATAATTGTAAAAACAAGTGTTGTAAAAATTTTATTAATCATAATTCTTATGTGTTTGACCCACAAATATAGGTATAAGAATTAGGATTAGCAACAGGGCATTTTTTAACTATGATAAAATTAATCTTTGTTAAAATGGTTCCAACCTTGGGCTTTTATTTCCTGAATGGTTCCGTTTCGCTCCACAATTGTTGCAACTGAATTTTTATCATTAAAATGACCGATTACGGTAAAATGTTTATTGTCTTTTATTTTATCAAAATCAGACTGTTTGATACTAAAAAGGAGCTCATAATCTTCACCACCATTTAAGGCTGCCGTTGAGGAGGTAATATTGAAATCTCTAGCAACATTAAAAGTTTCTTGATCAACCGGTAATTTTTCATCATAAATTGACAACCCTAGACCACTTGCTTTTGATAGGTGTAATAGTTCGGATGCCAATCCATCAGAAACATCAATCATTGACGTTGGTTTAACACCCATTTCTTTTAAAAAATGAATGACATCTTTTCGTGCTTCAGGTTTCAACTGTCGTTCTAAAATGTAATCAAACCCCTCTAACTCTGGCTGAATATTTGGATTTTCTTTATAAACTTCTTTTTCACGTTCCAATACTTGCAACCCCATGTAAGCCCCTCCAAGGTCGCCAGACACCACAATTAAATCATTTTCGGAAGCGCCTGAACGGTAGACAATTTCATCTTTTTTAACCTCACCAATTGCGGTAACCGAAATTATCAGGCCAGCGTGAGAAGATGTGGTATCACCACCAACCAAATCGACTTTGTATAAGTCACAAGCTTTTTTAATACCCTTGTAAAGTTCAGCAACGGCCTCAACAGAAAATCGATTAGAAATTGCAATGGATACCGTAACTTGAGTAGCATCCGCATTCATGGCATAAATATCCGATAAATTAACCACCACTGCTTTGTAGCCAAGATGCATTAAAGGCGCATACATTAAATTAAAATGTACGCCTTCTACCAACATATCTGTTGACACAACCATATATTTATCACCAGCATCAATGACAGCTGCATCATCTCCAATTCCTTTAACAGTAGACGGTTGATGACTCTCAAAATCTTTTGAGATGTGGTCAATCAAACCAAATTCACCTAGTTTTTCTAATTCAGTTCTATTTCCCATCTTATTTCAATTCAAAAGGGATTATTTTATTTATTTCTAACCCATAGGCGTGAACTACAGAGTCATTTATATTCTGACTACCAGTAATCAACTTAAGGTTTGTAGCGTTTAGACCTCTTAAAATTTGGGCCCCAACACCATAATCTTTAGAATCTACTTTTCGTTTTGGTTGTTCAGAATCATACGCTTTTAAGTTTTCGATAAAACTCTCCTGTTTTTCACCTTGTTGCATAAAAAGTAATACACCTCTACCTTCTTTTTCTATCATTTGTAAGGCCTTACTAATACTAGACTGCACATCTGATCTAATAGCATCTAAAAGGTTGTGCGAAAACATAGAAGATTCTACCCTTACTAGAACAGGCTCACCTTCATCCCAACTTCCTTTGTACATAGCAATATGCTCCTCTCCTGTAGTCGTTTCTTTGTATGCTGCTAATTTAAAATCTCCCCACAAAGTTGGGAAATCAACCTCAATCATTTTTTCAATTAAAGATTCATGCTTAAGGCGATAGGCAATTAAATCAGCAATAGAAATGAGTTTAAGGTCAAACTTTTTTGCCACTTCTACTAACTGCGGTAGCCTAGCCATGGTGCCGTCTTCATTTAAAATTTCGACCAAAATACCAGCCGGTTGCAATCCGGCAAGCTTTGCTAAATCAACAGCGGCTTCAGTGTGTCCCGCTCTTCTTAACACCCCTCCTTTTTTGGCCTTTAATGGGAAAATATGACCTGGTCGCCCTAAATCTTCCGCTTTGGTTTCACCATCTGTTAACGCCTTAATAGTTTTAGATCGATCATGGGTAGAAATACCCGTGGTACAGCCATGACCTTTTAAATCAACTGAAACTGTAAACTGTGTATTATGGAGAACTGTGTTGTCTTGTACCATCATAAATAGGTCAAGTTCTTCACACCTTTTCTCAGTTAATGGCGCACAAATTAAACCTCTACCATGAGTGGCCATAAAATTAATCATGTCAGGTGTTACCTTTTCAGCAGCTGCAATAAAATCCCCTTCATTTTCCCGGTCTTCATCATCCACAACAATAATCACTTTTCCGTTCTTAATATCTTCAACGGCATCCTCAATTTTATCTAATTTAAACCCCATAATTTCAATTTATAGCTGCAAAAATACAGTTTATTTTTTTCTTTACTGACGTATTCTCATTTTTATTGAGAATTTGAAAACCCTATAGATAAACATTTGAAACCAATCAATTTAGTTGTTTTTAATAATTAATATTATACTTTTGTGGCAATGAAGAAATTTCTGATATTTTTAGGCTTAATATTAGCTTTATCAGCATGCAGTTTATTGGGAGTAAACGTGAAAAGAGACGCCCCAAAAATGGCAACTAAATATCCGATTTTCACTAGAAAGGATTCATTAAAAGGCTATTTGTATCCGGAACGAACCTGTTTTGATGTTACCTATTACAATTTAGATATTGCTTTTGACCTTAAAAATAAATCTCTTAACGGTCATGTAGATATTTATTTCACGGCATTAAGTGATTTGACAAAAATCCAATTAGACTTATATGAAAACATGTCCATCTCCAAAATTGAATTTGAAGATGACACCGTAAACTTTTCAAGAGAATTTGACGCATTTTTTGTGAACTTTCCAAGAACCATAAACCAAAATGAACAAACACACCTAACGGTTTATTACCACGGTCAGCCTCAAAAAGCAAAACGTCCGCCATGGGACGGGGGAACAGTGTGGAAAAAAGACAAATCAGGTCATCCATTTTGTGGCGTGGCATGCGAATTAGATGGTGCAAGTCTTTGGTGGCCTCTTAAAGATCATTTAACAGACGAACCAGATTCCGTACAAATGCATTTTACTATACCTGACGGTTTGTTTTGCGTGAGTAATGGCTGGTTGTCTGAAAGAAGAATTAGAGAGGTTGGTACTGAAACCTTTACTTGGAAAGTAAACAACCCTATCAATACATATAACATAACCTATTACATTGGTCGATATAGAAGCTTTACGGTCCCTTATCATAACGAGTCGGGCGAGCATAAATTGACGTATTATGTATTACCTGAACATGCGAATGTTGCGCAATCTCATTTCAGACAAACCAATGATATGCTGGCTTTTTACGAAAAAACGTTTGGCAGTTATGATTGGTTTAATGATGGCTACAAGTTGGTGGAGTCACCGTATGCTGGAATGGAACACCAAACCGCAATAGCGTATGGCGATAAATACAAGAACAATTATAATGGCTTTGATTATATAATATTGCACGAAACAGCCCATGAGTGGTGGGGGAATTCTGTTTCGGTAGGGGATTTTGCAGATATTTGGCTTCATGAAGGTTTTGCAACTTACAGTGAAGCCCTTTACGTTGAATCCACTCAGGGGTATGAGGCATATTTAAAATACCTTTATGCTTACAGTCTTGCCATCAAAAATAAAAAACCAATGGTTGGACCAAGAGATGTCAAATATTGGACTTATAAAGATTCCGACCCATACATGAAGGGAGCATTAACCTTACATTCATTAAGAAGCACATTAAAAAAGGACAGTTTGTTTTTTGACATTATTAAATCTTTCCATGAGGAAAACCGAAAAAAAATTGTGAATTCTAATACTTTTATTGAGCTGGTAAACCGAAAAACAAATGCGGATTACACTTGGTTTTTTAACCAATTTTTGTACAACCGTAAACCAGCCAAGTTTATCTATTCATTAGTGTATAGTCATGAAAAAAAGGCAGTTGTTTTGTATTATAAATGGATTCATGTTGCGCAAGATTTTAAAATGCCATTAGACGTGATGATGGGTAAACAAGAACAACGCATTTACCCAACTTCAACTCTGCAAGAAATCAATTTACCCACCTCAGCAGAGAGCTTTTCCGTCAATAAATTACCTTTCTATTTTACTTATGAAGAAATGAAGTATGAAGATTTGATGAAATATTAAATTCAATAATCTAACAATCTTTACCCCCATATTACTGCATTTTAATTAAATTTGACGTTTAAAGATTTTTTTATGTCGAAAAGAGTATTAGTTACAGGAGCAGATGGTTTTATTGGAAGCCACTTAGTTGAAGAATTGGTGAATCAAGGGTATGAAGTTAAAGCCTTTTGTTTATATAATTCATTTAACTCTTGGGGCTGGATGGATAATTTTCCAAAAGAAACGTTAGATAAAGTTGAGGTATTTATGGGGGACGTAAGGGACCCTAATGGGGTAAGAACAGCTATGAAAGGTTGTGATATGGTCTTCCATTTAGCAGCCTTAATTGCCATTCCATATTCTTACCATTCTCCAGATAGTTATGTAGACACCAATGTAAAAGGCACCTTAAATATTATTCAGGCTGCACGAGATTTAAATATTGAAAGGGTTTTAGTGACCTCAACTTCTGAGATTTATGGGACAGCACAATATGTACCAATCAATGAAATTCATCCTAAACAGCCTCAATCTCCTTACTCGGCTTCCAAAATAGGGGCAGACTCAATGGCAGATTCTTTTTATCGCTCATTTGATATGCCAATAACTATTGTAAGACCTTTTAACACTTATGGCCCAAGACAATCAGCTCGTGCGATTATTCCTACAATTATTACGCAACTTTTAAATGGTTTTGAAGAAATAAAATTAGGTGATTTAACCCCAACACGAGATTTATTATTTGTTAAAGATACGGTAAAAGGGTTTATTGAAATTTCAAAATCTAACAGTTTAATTGGTCATGAATGTAACATTGCCACCAACTCTGAAATTTCTATGCAAGAAATGGCAGACACTTTAGTAGAACTTATTAATCCAAATGCAAAAATTGTGCAAGACCAACAACGACTAAGACCAGAAAAATCTGAGGTGTTTAGACTTTTTGGTGACAATACAAAAATTTTAGAGCACACCAACTGGCAAGTTGAACATACTTTAAAACAAGGACTTCAAAAAACAATTGATTGGTTCTCTAATCCTGATAATTTAAAACAATACAAAGCAGGCATTTACAATGTATAATGATTTAATAAATTTCATTCGAGAAACCTATCAAGAACCTGAAGGTTTTATTCCATTGCATGAACCCCGTTTTATTGGCAATGAAAAAAAATATGTTTTAGATGCCATTGACTCTACCTTTGTTTCCTCTGTTGGACAATATGTCGATAAGTTTGAAGAAATGATGTGTAAGATTACGGGCGCAAAACACGCGGTTGCTTTGGTGAATGGTACAAATGCTTTACATCTTGGTTTGGTGTTGGCGGGTGTTGAAGAAAATGATGAAGTCATTACACAAGCCTTAACTTTTATTGCCACAGCGAATGCCATTAGTTACGCCAAAGCTATACCTCATTTCGTTGATGTGGACATTGAAACCATGGGGATGTCACCAACTAAATTAGATCAATATTTATCTGAAATTACTGAAATAAAAGCCGGCGTTTGTTACAATAAAAAGACAGGTAATAAAATAAAAGCTTGCATCCCAATGCATACGTTTGGATTACCTTTGCATATTGATGAATTAGCTAAAGTTTGCCAAAAATATCACCTCACTTTGATTGAAGATGCGGCCGAATCACTTGGGAGTACATACAATTCAAAACACACTGGAACTTTTGGAGAAATGGGAACCTTTAGTTTTAATGGAAATAAAACGGTTACTTCAGGTGGTGGTGGGGCCTTAGTCACAAACAATGAAGCATTAGCTAAAAGAGCAAAACATTTAAGTACACAAGCTAAAATACCTCACTCATGGGAATATACGCATGATGCAATTGGTTACAATTACCGAATGCCCAACATAAATGCCGCATTGGCTTGTGCTCAATTAGAACAACTCGGTCAATATATTTTAAACAAAAGAGAATTATCTGACCTTTACAATGATTTTTTTAAAAATGATGACCGTATTTCTTTGGTCAGAGAAATCCCAAAAGCCAAATCAAATTATTGGTTGAATGCAATAATTTTAAAAGATAAATCTAAAAGGGATGAATTTTTAAAAGAAACAAATGCAAATGGAATCATGACAAGACCAATTTGGACTTTAATGAATAAGTTAGAGATGTTTAAAGATTGTCCCAAAGGAGATTTAACCAATTCTGAGTGGCTAGAAGATCGAGTCGTGAACATTACGAGTAGTGTAAGGATAAAATGAAAAAAAAAGAAATCATATTAATTGGTGGTGGCGGTCATTGCAAATCATGCATAGAGGTAATTGAGTCTACAACAGAGTTTTCAATTGCAGGAATCATTGATTCCAAAGATAAAGTAGGACAAGATGTTTTAGGCTATAAAATTATTGGATGTGATGATGATTTAAAATTACTAAAACAAAAATATGATTATGCACTCATCACCGTTGGTCAAATTAAATCGCCAAAAGCAAGAATTAATTTATTTCAAACTTTAAAATCAATTGGATTTAATTTACCCATTGTGGTCGCCTCCACTGCTCACGTCTCTAAATATGCGAAAATTGGAGAAGGTACTATTATTATGCATCAGGCGCTTGTCAATGCCAATGTTGAAATTGGCGAAAACTGTATTATAAATTCAAAAGCCTTAATTGAACACGATTGCAAAATAGGTTCAAATTGTCATATTTCAACCAACACAACCCTAAATGGAAATGTAGAAATTGGAGATGAATGTTTTGTTGGCTCTTGTTCTTCCTTTGTCAATGGAATTTCAGTTTCGAATCAAATTTTTATTGGCATAAATTCCAACGTTACTAAACATTTGGACACCCCTGGAGTATATGTTGGTCAACCGTGTAGAAAGATAAGATAATGGAAAAAACTCTAATAATAGCAGAAGCAGGTGTTAATCACAATGGCGACATAGAAATGGCTAAAAAATTAATTTTGGCAGCCGCAGATGCAGGTGTTGATTATGTTAAATTTCAAACTTTTAAGGCTGAGAATTTAGTTAGTAAATCAGCCAAAAAAGCAGATTACCAAGAAAAAAACACCGGTAATAATGATTCGCAATTTAAAATGCTAAAAAAATTAGAGTTAACGGATGCAGATCATGTGGAGTTAATCGCGTTTTGTCAGAAAAACAATATTAATTTTCTATCTACAGCTTTTGATTTTGACAGTATTGATTTTTTAAAGGATAAATTAGATTTTTACAAAATTCCATCTGGAGAGATCACAAACTTACCTTATTTGGAAAAAGTTGCGGCTTTAAATCTTAATATAATTATGAGTACGGGCATGGCGAATATGGAAGAAATTAAGCAAGCCATGAATGTCTTGACCAAAAATGGAGTAAAAAAAGACCAAATTACGATTTTACATTGCAACACGGAATATCCTACCCCCATGGAGGATGTCCACTTGAAAGCCATGCAAACTATTGAAAAAGAATTTAATATAAAAGTTGGCTATTCAGACCACACTTTGGGCATTGAAGTTCCAATTGCAGCAGTAGCTATGGGAGCAAAAGTAATTGAAAAGCATTTTACATTAGACCGAAACTTAGAAGGACCTGATCATAAAGCTAGTTTAGAGCCAAACGAATTAAAATTAATGGTTAATGCGATTAGAAATATCGAGAAAGCCCTTGGACAGCCCATAAAAAAACCTTCAAAAAGCGAAATAAAAAATATTCCAATTGCACGAAAAAGTATTGTAGCCAAAGATTTTATTAAAAAAGGGGATTTACTTTCAGAGCAAAACATAACGGTAAAACGACCGGGAAATGGTATTTCACCCATGAAATGGCATGAGGTTTTAGGATCCACGGCCAAATATGATTTTCAACCTGACGAATTAATAAAAATTTAAATGAAGATAGGCATACTCACTAGCTCAAGAGCCGATTTTGGCATTTACCTACCACTTTTAAAAAAATTGGAGGCCGATTCATTTTTTGAGTTAGAAATTATTGCTTTTGGGACACATACTTCAACAAATCATGGTAGAACCATTCAAGAAATTGAAAGTTATCATTTCCAGACCATACACGAGTTAAATACAGTTCCTGAATCGGACTCTCCTGAAGATATTACCCATTCTATGGGACAGACAATTTCCATCTTTTCAAAATTTTGGAACGACAACCATTTTGATGTTGTGTTTGCTTTAGGTGACCGATATGAAATGTTTGCCGCCGTTTCGGCGGGTAGTCTTTTCAACGTCAATTTTGCCCATCTTCATGCTGGGGAAACTACCCTTGGTGCAGTTGACAATGCCTACCGACATTCAATTTCTTTATTTTCAAAATGGTTATTTGTTTCAACAGAGGCTTACCAAAAAAGAGCTACCGAAATTGTAGAAAGCAACATTAAGGTATTTAATGTAGGCGCCTTAAGTATTGATAATTTGAGTAAAGTTGAACTCTTATCCAAAAAGGAATTTAAAGCCAAATTCAACATTGATTTAAACCTTCCTACAATTTTGTCAACTTTTCATCCTGAAACGGTTTCTTTTCAAAAAAACGAACGTTATATTTCCGAATTAATTGCGGCATTTGATACCTTGAAAAACAAATATCAAATTGTTATCACTCTTCCTAATACAGACACCATGGGTCAAATGATTAGAACTAAAATTCTAGACTTTGGAAAAGACAATCCAGCGGTGAAAATTGTAGAATCTTTTGGAATGTTGGGTTACTTATCATGCATGAAACATTGCGATTTTTTGCTAGGTAATACCTCTAGTGGATTCGTAGAAGCGACATTCTTTCCTAAATTTGTAATTAACTTAGGTGATCGTCAAAAAGGAAGACTTGAAACCGAAAACATTATGACCACAAAAATACAAACTCAAACTATTCTTGAGACGGTAGAAGCCATAGAAAAAAGAGCTCCACTTACCAATTTAAATATTTACGGTAATGGAAATTCTGCTCAAAAAATTATTGATATTTTAAAACAATTATGATAAATCAAAATATTATTATTAATGCTGAGGAACCATTAAATCAGGTTTTAATTCAATTAAATGAAAATCCAAGCTTGCAAACTTTAATTGTTGTTAAAGATCAAAAAGTAGTGGGCACCATTACAGATGGGGATGTGCGTAGAGGTCTAATCAAAGGCCTAGATCAATCGAGTAAAGTCTCTGATTTCATGTTCACGAATTTTACTTTTTTAACCAAAGGGATATACGATAAAACTAAGCTCGATTTTATCAAAGAAAAAAAACTAGAAATAATCCCAGAATTGAATGTAGATGGTACCTTACATAGAATTATTGATTTTAGAAAAGTTAAAACAATTTTACCTATTGATGCCGTCATTATGGCTGGAGGTATTGGATCGAGATTAATGCCATTAACTAAGGATACGCCAAAACCAATGCTCAAAATTGGGAATAAACCAATAATGGAATACAATGTTGATTTATTAAAGTCTTACGGAATTTCAAACCTCACCCTATCCGTAAAATATCTAAAAGAAATAATTCAAAATTATTATAAAGATGGGCAAGATAAAGAAATGAAAATTTCGTATGTTACAGAAGATGAACCATTAGGAACTATAGGAGCAGTAAAACAAGTTGAAGTTTTTAGTAACGATTTTATTTTAGTCATGAATTCAGATCTTTTAACCAATATAAATTTGGAAGCCATGTTCAACTTGTTACAAACTGAACAAGCCGATATGGTTATGGCAACTACTGATTATCAGGTTAACATTCCTTACGGCGTTGTTGAATTAAATGGAAATAATGTTAATGCTTTAAGAGAGAAACCAACTTACACCTATTATTCGAACGCAGGTATTTACATTTTCAAAAAAAGTCTGATTGAAATAATTCCAAGTCATACCTTTTTTAACGCCACAGATTTTTTAGATAAATTGATTGAACAAAAGAAAAAAGTGGTGCATTACCCTATAAAAAAATACTGGTTGGACATTGGCAAACCTATTGACTTTGAAAAAGCCCAAAGAGATGTTGACAGCATAACCTTTTAAGATGAAAGTTTTAGCCATTATTCCTGCCCGTGGTGGCAGCAAAGGATTACCCAAAAAAAACATTAAGCCTTTAGGTGGTAAACCGCTTATTGCGTATTCAATTGAATCCGCAAAATCTGCAAACCTCATTACAAAAACCATTGTCAGTTCAGACAACCAGGACATTATTAACATTGCCAAAGCCTTTAAAGCGGAAGTACCATTTGTACGCCCAAAAGAACTAGCAGAAGACAACAGCACTACCGTTGAGGTTTTGCTTCACGCCATAAATTTTTTTGAATCAAAAGGAGAAACCTTTGATTATATTGTTTTGTTGCAGCCTACCACCCCTTTTAGAAAAAATGGAGACATAGACAAAATGATTGAACTTGCCAAATCTTCAGATGCCGACCTAGTAGTTTCTGTAAAAGAAACCTCAGCAAATCCATATTATGTTTTGTTTGAGGAGAATAAAGCCGGCTATTTAGAAAAAAGTAAACCTTCAAATTTTACGCGCCGACAAGACTGCCCTGTAGTATATGAATATAACGGATCTATCTACATTATTAAAGTGAGTAGTTTACAAAACCAAAAAAGTTTGGGGTTTAAAAAAACTAAAAAGTTTATGATGGACGATTATTTTTCAATTGACATTGACTCTCAATTTGACTTTGATTTTGCGGAGTTTATGCTAACCAAACATCAAGATAAAATTTAATTTTTGTTCATTAGCATGATTGATTAGGTTTGTTTATAAAGATAATTATCTTTGTCAAAAAGATTCTATGAAAGATTTTTTAATTGACAAAATTGACGAGATAGCATTTTCTACTGTTGAGGCAGATGACAAACTTTGGGAGACGGGTATTTTAGACTCCATAACAGTTGTAGAATTGGCGGTTGAAATTGAAAATGAATTTGATATTAAAATTCCTTTTGACGAAATAATTGTTGAAAATTTTGAAACGGTCAACTTATTAGTGGCTTACATTAATAGAAAATTAGGATAAGAGTTTAATGCTTAATAAAATTTTTGCATATCATATTTTACCAATAATATCAGCTTGTTTAATATTTTATGTATCTTATTTCGTATTTATTTCGAACCTAATTGACAGCAATGTAAACAATGCCGATACAATGTCGGTTGTCATCAGTGGTAAACAAACCAAATTGTCTGGACGCCATGGGAGATTAATTGATGCCGATAGTTTGGAATTAGACTTTATCGCTTCCATCAAAAACACACAGCAATTGACATTAATGGGATCCTCTGAATTTTCAGAAAAACCTATTGTGTGTTATAATTTTTTACCAGAACGATTAGGCTATCAAATGATGGGGCTTGGACACGCGCACCATCAAAGCCTGAGTATTTTAATAGAGTTATTAGCTGCCCATCCTGAAAACTTCAAAAGTAAGGTAGTTTTTTTTATCAGTCCTGGTTGGTTCGATACACATGGTACAAATTCTGAAGCATTTGTAGAATTTGCACGTCCAAACTTTTTAAACAGAATTGCTGGCAATGATAGTATTGCATTAAAATATAAAAAGCACATTGGTAAATTTATTAATTTAAGATATGAAGAATTTGAAGGCGTTTCCAATAGCATGAATTACTTTCGAGATCTATACCTATCAAATGACCAAAATTCATTTTCACTCAATCACTTCATTAACCAAAACTTTAGTGGATCCAAATCAAAACAGGTATTTCCAACTGTAAATTATGATATCGAGTTAAGTTACATGACCGAAAAAGAATATCTTCCCAATTTTGATACCGTGGCAGAAGCACTCCGACAAGAATTTTTACAAAAATCAACCAATAACAACCTTTATGTTGCTGACGACTATTACACTCAATATTTAATTGATGAAAACGGGGAAGAGCGTTTTGTTATTTTAGAAGAACCAGAAATTACCAACAATTTGGAATATCAAGATTTTAAATTACTGGTTGACTATATAGCTGAAAGAAAAATGGAAGCCTCTTTTATTATTATCCCTTTCAATCCTTATTATTATCGAAATACTGACATTTATTTACCATTAATTGATTCACTAACCCAAACTTTAAACGATAAAAATTTACCCTACAAAAACATGTATGTAAGTGATACCAGCCAATATATTCCTGGTACATTAAAAGATGTCATGCATTTTGGAAACTACGGATGGATGGAAGTTAATAAATATATTGATAGTCTTTATTATGGAAATAAACATTAAAAAAATCGTTAAACATACAGCCATTTATTTCTTATTAATTATTGGTTATATCTATTTGTATGCCATTGACATGGATACTGTTCTAAACCCAGGAAAGGAACAAGAGGTTAAATCAAAGGTTGATTTTATTTACCAACAATTTTAATGGGATGATTAATTTGCACAACACATTACCTTTTACCTCAGGACTATTTTTTAATTACATGGTTGCTTGCATTATAGTTGTGTTAATTGCAAAGTTTATTTTAAAAGGAAAAATTCCTTATAAACATCTTTTAGCCGTTTTAACCACAATCTATATAGGCGGATTGTTTACCAAACCTTTTCATTTAATTGGTTTAATTTTTTATTTATTTTTTGCCCTACTGTTGTTGCGTAAGTTTTATAAAAAAGACAATTTATTTTTACCAATGGTCATCCTATCAGTACCCATTTTTTTAATGAAAAGTTTCAGTATAGTGTCGGTAGAAAATGAAGAAACTTTTTTATTTACAGCCAAAAACTTGGTGCAAATTGCAGGATTGTCTTATATGGTATTCAAAGTTATCAGTTTATATATTGATGAAAGAAGGCATACGAACAAAATCAGTTTTATCGACTTTTATAACTACACCGCCTTTGTGCCTACCCTGCTCATTGGTCCACTAGACCGATTTAAAAGATTTACTTCTGATCTGGAAAAAGGCTATGAAGGAATCACTATTAAAATGTTCCAAAAAGGCTGGAACCATTTAATTTTAGGATTACTTTATAAATTCATGCTAGCTGAAGCCATTCGTAGATTTGTTTTGGCTAATTTGATTGATGATGGCTCTTTATTTTTCCACCTTTCTTATATGTACACTTATCTTCTCTATCTATTTTTTGACTTTGCAGGATATTCGCTTTTGGCCATGAGTTTCGGAAATTTTTTAGGTGTAGATGTACCGTATAACTTTGACAAACCTTTTTTGGCCGTCAACCCAAAGGAATTTTGGAAAAAATGGCATAAAACGCTGGGAGATTGGTTAAATGACTACTTTTTTAAACCTATTTTTAAATACTTAACCACCAAAAAATATAAAACCTCAATTACCCGACAAAACATAGCCTTAATGCTCACCTTTACATTAATGGGTTTTTGGAATGGATTTGAACTCCATTACATAGTTAGTGGGATGTTATTTGGTTTGTATTCGGTGATTCATAATTATTATGTTTATAAGTGTAAACGAACCAAAAAAGATGTGTTTTTTGGAAAATTAAACCCTAAATATATCAAGTTGATTTCTATTGTGATTATGTTTAATGCAGTCGCATTTTCGATTTATATTTTTAGTGGAAAATTGATTTAGAATATGAAATTTTGTTTTGATAAAAAAGACTTTGTAGCATTGGATGTTAATCCTAACCAGAGAGCTGTTGTTGGAGACGACTTTGAATTAACTTGGAGTGAATTTAAGGAAAAGGTAAATGCCTTAACTGATTTTTTTGTCGCACATGATTTGAATGATTTGAGTCAACCCGTTATAGTTTATGGTCATAAAAGTGCAAATATGATGGTGGCTTTTTATGCCATGATGAAACTAAACATTTCTTATATTCCTGTTGATGTCATTTACCCCAATGACCGGATTTTAAAAATCATTAAAACCGCTGGTTGCGAATTAATCATTAATACAACCACGAACAAATTAAATTTTGATAACATAAGTGAGTTGAGTTTAACTCAAGAAAAAACCTCCCTAAACCATCAAAAAGAAAACTATACGATTGAACGAAACCATCCAGATGACCCGTTGGTGTATATTATTTTTACTTCAGGAAGCACGGGCGAACCTAAAGGGGTCCAAATTAGTACGGAAGCTGTTCAATCTTTTACCAGGTGGATGCGTAGTGAGGATTTTAAATTTAAAGCATCAGATGTTTTTATAAATACCGCTTTGCTTAGTTTTGATTTGTCCGTTTTTGAGGTGATGACTTTCGGTGCACTTGGGTCAACGATATTATTAAACAACAAAAATCAATGTAGTGATCCAAATTTACTTATGGATAGAATTGAAAGTTACCATGGAAATATTTGGGTATCAACCCCGTCTTTTGCTCTAACGTACTCTCGCATTGAGGACACAACTAAAATGGACACCATTCACACCTTTTTGTTTTGTGGAGAGGTTTTACCCCACCCTTTAGCAAAAAAATTATTGGAACGATATCCTGAGGCAAAAATCCTTAACACATACGGGCCAACAGAAGCTACAGTGGCCACTACCATTGTAAATATAACACCAAATATTTTGGAACAATACAACCCCTTGCCTGTTGGTAAATCCAAAATGGAAAGTCAATTGGTAATAGATCGTGATGAAATAATTATTGTAGGACCAAATGTTTCGGTCGGATACATCAACAATCCAAAATTAAATGATCAAAAATTTACAAAAATTAACGGACAACGTGCTTTTAAAACTGGAG
>PDWJ01004547.1_pt1 | contig 21405 bp, 20 predicted proteins | sample 1430881 | NCBI WGS metagenome assembly PDWJ01 (sample SAMN01162460, study PRJNA174530) | Oral metagenome, whole genome shotgun sequencing project. | biome: Marine environment; feature: Marine mammal; material: Swab sample of the gingival sulcus; isolation source: swab sample of gingival sulcus... | reverse complement strand
ATCAGGGTGGTTTTGCCGGAGCCGTTTCGGCCGAGCAATCCGTAGAATTTTCCCGGTGTCAGGGTAAAGCTGATGCTTTGGAGAACAGGGGTATCGCCATAGGCCACATTAAGATTGGTGCAGGCCATAAGGGGCGCTTGGGTTACAGCCATCCGGTCCCCCTGTTTTTATACAAAAGGAAGGCAAAGGCCGGGGCACCGGTCAGGGCGGTGATGATCCCCACAGGGATTTCTGCCGTGGATATGCTGCGGGCCGCCGTATCGGCCAGGAGCAGGCAAGTGGCCCCCAATAGGGCGGTTACCGGGAGCATTCGTTCGTGCCTGGGACCGGCAATGCCTCTGGCCATATGGGGAATGATTAATCCCAGCCAGGCAATCTGACCGCAAATCGAGACCGTGGCCGCCACCATCAGGGAGGAGATCAAAATAAACAATCGCCGGTGGGCTGCCGGGACAACGCCTAAGGATCTGGCCTGGAGATCCCCAAGGGAGAGAATATTCAGCCGGAATCCCATGGCAATGAACACTGCGGTACCGCCCAGGATGATCGGTGCCACTGCCAGGACATGGGACCAGGTAGACCGGGTCAGGCTGCCCATGATCCAGAATACAATCCCAGGCAGGGTGTCGTAGGGGTCTGCAAAATATTTGATGATCATGAGCATGGCGTTGAAAAAAGAGAGCACCACCATACCCGCCAGCACCAAAACAACCACAGGCCCTGTGGCAATGACCCGGGCCAGGCTGACACTCATGGCCACAGCACTAAGGCCCCCCACAAAGGCCAAGGTTGGCACCAGCCCCGGTATATTCAGTGCCAGGGTCAATCCCAGTGCCGCCCCAAATGTACACCCGGCCGATACCCCCAAAATATTGGGGGAGACCAGGGGATTGCGAAACAGGGCCTGGTATACGGCACCGGAAATGGAAAGACCTGTTCCCACCAGTGCCGCCATAAGACAGCGAGGCAAGCGAACCCACAAAAAGACCCGGGCCGCAGGGGAAAGCGCAGCCTGCTGATCCTGTCCGGTGAGCCCGTGCCAAAGGCTGACCACATCGCTGAACCCCATATCCACCCGGCCAAGTCCGGTGGATAGCGTCAGGGCGGCAGTCAGCAACAGCATCAAACCCGGCACTAAAAGCCCTGGCCGGAAATATTTAGAAGAGGCCTTGGTCATCCAGGCGGCCCCCCATCTGGGTAAAGGATTTATTAAACAACAGGGTGTGAAATTGGTCTGTGGTTTTCATCATGTCCAGATCTGAAAAGCGTTCTGGATACGTTCTCTTTGCCAGCCACAGCACCGCCAGGGCAGACAGCGGGGAAGGAAAATCCCAGGGCGCCAAAGACCCTGGGCAGCGAAATACCATACCATCCATGACCGCCCGGATATCCGAAACCGGTCCGGATGCCAGCCGAACCATTTCACGGGGATTGGCAAATTTAGAGAAGAGCACCACCTGGGGATTCCATTGGATCAATTGTTCTGGCGAAACATTTTGAAAGTATCCATTGAGTGCACCGGCAACATTGATAACCCCTGCCCGGCTAAATATCTGGTGCTGGATCATGGCGCCGGAAGCCGTGGAAAACAGACTCACTGATGAGGCATAGTATCCGGTTTTCCTGTTGGCTTTGGGCAGTTCGGTCAGCCCCTGGTCGGCGATGGCCAGGAGATTTTCCATGTTCTGGTAAATCATATGGCCCCTTGCCTCCTGTCCGGTGGCTTTTCCCATAAGAAGGAGCGCTGTTTCGATACTGTCAAATTTTTCCGGGAGGATGATGATGGCTGGAATGCCCAGCTGGGCCAGCCGATCGGCAAGTTCCAGTCCATCTTTTTGGGCATAGAGGATCACCAGATCGGGCCTTAATCCCACCAGGGTTTCCATGTTGATCCCCTTGGATTTTTGTCCTACCCCTGTGATGTCAACCGTTCCGGGATACACAGCCCGGAGCAGCGGGCTGTGCCGGGATGAGGTGTCGATCCCCACGATTCGGGGGGCCAGCCCAAGGCAATAGGCAATGATACTGGCGGGTTTATAGGTGGTGACAATGCGGGTGGCGTTTGCCGGGATCGTGACCTGACGGTCGGCCATGTCTGTCACCGTGACATATTGAGCCGGTATCTTTGTTGGGTGCTGATTTGCATTTGCTTTGGCAAAACTACGGTCGGAGAGATGGAAAAGGTCATGGGCAAGCTGTCTTAGCTCTGGCGAACAGTCCGCCAGCCTGAATTCCCGGTCCGAAGCAAATTCCTGCCAGAATGGCGGAAGCTGATCTAAACGAGAGGCCATGCCCCCGCTGGGATCTGCGACCACCCAGATGACGGTTTTAATACCGGCATTTATGATCCGGGTCAGACACATGGGGCAGGGTTCCACCGAACTGACCAGTACAAGATTGGGACACTCCCTTAGATGACTGGGGTTGCCCGGCACTCTTTTTTTTCGCATTCGGTCTTCGTATCGGTTCAATAGTTCCATCTCTGCATGGCGATCACTTCTAAAGTATCCGTCATACTGACGATTTTTTCCGGTTTCCACAACCTGGCCTGTGGTGGCATCCACAAGGCATGCACCGATGCCGCCAGATCCTTGACGGGCTGAATTGAGGGCCGCTTTCACCACATGAAGCCCAAAGGCATCATCTTTAAAGGCAGGGTTGATTTGATATGAAGCGACTGCTTCTGCGATACGGGCAAGCTTTTCAGGATGAATACGCCCGCTCGGGTCGGCGTATGCGGTCATATGCCAGGAAAGGCAAATCAGGGTGATCAGAATGCGGTTGAGTTGTGTCAATTTCATCGTAACGGCCAAACGCATTTACAGCGTTCACTGTAAATGCGTTTGGCATCATCCAAATATATTTTTAGCTGTTAAAATTCATAGCGGGCCACCACTTTGACATCAAAGCCGTTGCAGGCCATGCCTTTGCCTTGGTAATAATCTGCATCAAGCAAATTGTAGATATAGCCGCCCAGGCTGAATCCATTATGCCAGTCTTTGACCAGGGAAAGGTCGACCACCGTATTGTTTTCTTTTTCTTCTTCTCGGGTGTCGAAAATCACGCTGTCGGTATATGTCCCTCTGAGAATCAACTGGGTCTCAATGTTGGGAATCATATATTTGAGTGCTGCAACCAATGTGTAATCCGGCACATCTGTGAGATATTTGCTCTCCCTATCATCAGATGTGTTGCGTGCATGGGTGAGTACCCAATCCAACCCAAAAGACAGACGGCTGGTAATTTGTGTATCGGTTTCCAGTTCAATGCCGTAAATTTCGGCGGTATCTATATTGGCAGGCTCATCGGCGGCATTTTTATCAATCCGATCCTTGATATCATTAAAGAATCCGGACAGCACGACCTGGCTTTTATCAAAAAAGGTATACCCTGCACCCAAGGTATAATTAATATTTTGCTCTGGAGATAGCCGGTAAATAACGCCGCCATCTTCCATATCACGGAAGGTCGGGAACCGGGTCTTTTTGGCAATGGACCCAAAAATTTTAAGCCCATTGTTGCCGGTCCAGGTCAGGCCGGCCATTGGGTTGATAATGTCGTCTGTATACCCTTTGAGATCTGCAATTTTTTCAGCGTCAAAATCATGGTAAGCCAATCCCAAAACGGCTGTGAACTGCCCGAATTGGATGGTGTCTTCCACAGCCAGGGTCAATGTGTTGGCGTGGGATTTTTCCCAGTTAAACCCGCTGTCCTTTCTTTTTTTGTGCGTGTCATCACGGTATTGGGCGGTCAAGGACAGCAGGCCAAATTTACCAAGATCCGTGTCTGAAAACAATGAGATCCCCCAGGAATCATCATCCCAGGTGCTGGTGGCAATTTTATCCTTCAGGTCCGAGCGGGTATAAGAGGTATAATCATCCTCGTGGTGGTGATAAAATGCCATGGTCCGCAGGTCCCACCTATCTGTTACAGATATTCTGCCACCAAAATCAACCCCCGTGTCTTTATATTTATCAAATCGGCCAAAGGTGGAAAAGCCGCCTTTAAAAGTAATCACTTTATTATGAAGGTCGCTAAAGGGCCGCCCCCGCTCCATATTGAAATGATATAGGGATAGATACGTTTCCAAATTGTTATTTGGGGCAAATCCCAGACGGGTCCATAAGGTCAAGGCGTCCAGATCTGAATTGTCTTTTCTCCCCCCGTCATCAAGTATTTCGGACACCTTTTTTTTGCCCGAAGGCCCTTTGACTTTATACTTCGCAACTCTGGGATCATAATCATGACTGAAATAAAGATGATCTCTGGAGCGGTAGTCAATGGTGCCCAGCAGCGAGACGCCGTTTTCAGCACCGTAATTTAAGGTGGCATTTGCCCGGCCGTATCCGCCGCGCCCGCCTTCTGCAGACACAACCCCTGACATGCCTTTCACCCCTTTTTTGGTGACGATATTGATGACACCACCCAGGGCGTTCGGGCCGTATAGAACGGATGAGGCCCCTTTGGTGACTTCAATCCTGCCGATAATAGAGGCCGGAATCTGCTGACAGGATATTTTTTTGTTCAAACCCCTGCATATTGATATTTAATTCGCCTTTGGATGTGCGATTTAAATAAACACCGGGAACATATCGGATTGCTTCTGCGGCATCCACGGCCCCAAGCTCACGGATTTCCTGAGCGGTGATTGTATTTGTAATCGCAATGTCTGTCCCGTCTGCACTGGCTTTGACAATAATTTCTCCCAGGGTAAATAGATCATCGTCTGGTGCATTTTGTGCCATGGCAATCCCGGTTGCACCTATGAAAATCAAATAGCATAAGATGGACAGCCTTAGAAAACGTTTAGGTTTCATCCTTTTCTCCTCGTAAATTGTTTTTTAACATCCGTCATATGGTTTCCGATTTTAAAATTAAGGATATATAGGATGATGTGTTTGTTGTTGTCAATAAATGTAATAAAAATGTTTTTATTGGAATAAAACAAACCATAAAACACTCATTATGGATTGTTATTCCCTTTGATTACGATAGCGCCACTTTGTTTTAGAATAGGATCTTTTATTGGGTTAAAAGTCATCGCATCTGTGGCAAATCAAATTCCGAAAGAAAGGTTGATTATCGGGTCACTTGTTCACCGGTCATGTCTTTTTTAGGCGATCAGGCCGGTAGTTACGTTTTCTGTTGCGTTTAGCAGCATGTTGGTGTGGATGTGTGCCAAGGGACCGGCGACGGGAGCTGCCGGGCTTGGCCGTGACAGCGTGTTTTTGTTTTTCTTTGGCGCGGGGATTTTTTTCCACAAAAATTTTATCGCCGGTAAAGGGGTTCCTTTCTGTGTAATACATGAGGGTGGAAAAGGTGGAGGGGGTGGGGGTGAAAATTTGAACCTGTTCCGGGTGGATGTTCAGCTTTTTTCGGGTAAAGTCTTTGAGGCGGTCCATGTCGCTGCCAGTGCAGCCGGGGTGGGCGGCAATGAGGTAATAGGTGAGGAACTGGGATTTACCGGCTTTGGCCGACAGCCGGTCAAAGGTGGATTTAAAGGCCAGCAGGTCATCAATGGTTTGTTTGCCCATCAGGGACAATACCTTGGCTTCCGTATGCTCCGGTGCGATCTTCATCTGTCCTGAAACATGATCCTGTATCAGTTTTTTTAAATAGGCGTTTCCCTTTTTTTTGTCTTTGAGGATGAGATCGTAGCGAATACCGGAATTGATAAATACTTTTTTGACCCGGGGCAGGGATTCAATGGCCGAAAGCAGGGTCATCTGGGGATGGTGGTCCGGCTGCAGGGTGGGGCAGGGGGATGGGAATAGGCAGCGCCGATCCTGACAGGCTCCTTTCTTTAATTTCTTTTTGCATTCATATCCGTACATATTGGCTGTGGGACCGCCCAGGTCAAAGATATATCCCTTAAAATCTTTATCCCGGGTCATTCTCTTGGCTTCGGCCAAGATGGATTCGTGGCTGCGCCAGTGCACAGTTCTGCCCTGGTGGACAGCGATGGCGCAGAAATTACACTCTCCGTAGCATCCGTAATGGGTGGGGATGGAAAACCGAATAGTCTCCAGGGCCCGAACTTTTCCCATGGCCCCGTAGTAGGGATGGACGTCCCGCTGGAAATCAAGGGTGTGTATGCGGTCCAGCTCTTTGGTGGTGCTGACCGGGGGTGGGGGATTGAGAATGAGGAACCGGTTCCCATGCTGCTGGCTTAAGGGCTGTGCGGTGTTGGGATCGGTATTGCTGTAAAAAAGCGTAAAGCTTTGGGCATACAACCGTTTATCTTTTGCCACAGCTTCAAAAGAGGGGAGCACCTTGCCTTTGGCGGTGTGAGCAATATATGCCAGACCTGGAATGTCGCAAATGGCCGGATCTTTTGTGGACAGGGCATGGGCCAGGCGGACCACAGTGCCGTGGGCCATGCCAAAAAGCAGGTAATCGGCTTTGGCATCAAAGAGGATGGATCGCCGGATGTTATTTGACCAGAAATCATAGTGGGCAATACGTCTGAGACTGGCCTCGATACCCCCAAGGACGATGGGGACGGTAGATTTGAAAAAGCGTCGCACCAGATTGGTGTATACGATGACGGCCCGATCCGGCCGCCGGGTGTTTTGTCCCCCAGGGGTGTAGTCGTCCTGTTTCCGCCTTTTTTTAGAGGCCGTGTAGTTGGCCACCATTGAATCCACTGCCCCACCGGTAATGCCCCAGAACAGCCGGGGTTCTCCCAGGCGTGAAATGTCTTTTCCAGAATCTGTATCTGGCTGTGCAATGACCGCCACGGAAAACCCATGGGATTCCAGCACCCGCCCGATGAGGCTTACCCCCATAAACGGGGAGTCAATGTAGGCATCTCCAGTAACAAGGATGACATCGGGACGGTCAATGCCCCGGGATTTTAATTCTTCAGGGGTTGTGGGAAGGAACATGGGCCTGCAGCGCGTCAAAGATTTGGGTTAATAGTTGAAGTCGTATCATATCAGGGAATCGCATTGAAAACAATTCAAGGATTAAGGCCCATGATCAAAATAAAATCGCCCATATAGTTGTCTTTCAAGTCACCTTTGGCATGCCTTGATGGTGACTTAAAATCCGGCGTATCTGTGGCAGATTTAGTTCTGATCATGGGGCTAACATGCCGTCACTAGCAGTGAACTTGGGCAAACAGTGTCTGTAAACGGATTCAAAGCATACTGGAATCTCACAAGTCCCCAAACGGCCACGGGCAGCCTCTGGTCTATCGAATCCCAGGCGTTGGCCCACAACAAAACAAGAAAGTAATTCAGTAAGTTACTGAGACTTTCATATAAACGGCCACGGGCCGTCCTGGGTCTATTGATACCCAGGCACAGCCCACAACAAAATTTGAAAGATCTGAGTCAGTTACACAGACTTTCTTATAAAAAAAACAGGCACGATTCATTGGGTGGGTTGAAAGTTTCAGGTCATATTTGTATAGTGTCAGCTTGATTTTGTGCAGGCCAATATATTTTGATCCCTTAATATCAATATGAGAGCATTCTGAATCAAATAGAGTATGCACCATAAGGGTGCCAAGGTAACGATGTTGCAAATGCAACTCTGCTGGCTTCGGTTTAGCGTCTTGATGTGGGATGAGCGGATTATTTGATTAGAACGGCCACGGGCCGTCCCTGGTCTATTGAGTCCCAGGCGTTGGCCCACAACAAAACAAGAAAGTAATTCAGTAAGTTACTGAGACTTTCATATAAAAAAGAAGGAGTAAAAATGAAGTTAAGTGGCAACATAGATACTCGGTGCGTTCAATCGGGTTACCATCCCCAGAATGGCGAATCACGGATTACGCCAATTGTTCAATCTACCACCTATCAGTACGGTTCCGCTGATGAAGTCGCGGATCTGTTTGATCTGAAAGCCGAAGGCCATATGTATTCAAGAATTTCCAATCCGACAGTGACTGTTTTGGAAAGCAAGATCAACGCGCTTGAAGGCGGCGTCGGGGCAATTGCCACCGCTTCAGGACAGGCCGCAGTGACTTTGGCAATTTTGACCCTTTGCTCAAGTGGCGATAATTTTATTGCGTTGTCGAACTTATATGGTGGCACCATTAATCTGTTTGCGCATACACTTAAAAAAATGGGGATTGAGGTGCGCTTTGTGGACATAAACGCACCGCAGACTTCGATTTTATCCAAAATAGATGATCGAACCAAATTGATTTATGGTGAAACCATTGGCAATCCGGGTGTTGAGGTCCTTGATATTGAACAGGTTGCGGCCCTTGCCCATGACAACCATCTGCCGCTGATGATTGACAGTACGTTTGCGACCCCCGTTCTTTGCCGTCCTTTTGAATTTGGGGCGGATATTGTCATGCATTCTGCCACAAAATATCTTGATGGCCATGCGACCAGTGTCGGCGGACTTTTGGTGGACAGCGGTAATTTTGACTGGGAAAAAAGCGGGCGGTTTCCGGAATTTGTTCAGCCTGATCCCAGTTATCATGGGTTGAGTTATACGCAATCCTTTAGAAATCAGGCTTTTATTACCCGAGCCAGGACAAATTATGTGCGGGATATTGGTTTTTTAATGAGCCCAATGAATGCCTTTTTGATCAATATGGGGATAGAAACTTTACACTTGCGTATGAAAAGGCACAGTCAAAGTGCGCTTTATCTGGCCAAATTTTTGGAAGGTCACCCAGCAGTGGACTGGGTGGCATATCCAGGGCTTCCTTCCAGTCCAACCTATGATTTGGCTCAAAAATATCTGCCAGACGGACAGGGCGGCATCATGTCGTTTGGCCTGAAAGGGGGGCTTGCAGCCGGGAAAAAATTTATTGATTCTCTCAAACTGATCTCGCTTGTTGTTCATGTGGCAGATGTCAGAAGCCATGTGTTGCATCCGGCCAGCATGACGCATCGGCAGCTTTCTGACGAACAAAAAAAGGCGGCGGGTATCCGTCCTGAGCAGATTCGTTTTTCTGTTGGCATTGAAGATGTACAAGATCTTCAACATGATCTGGAACAGGCATTGGCAAGTTAAATTGCGTATTCAAGGAGAGCAAGATGCCAATTATTTTACCATCTGATTTACCAGCAAGTAATATCCTGAAAGAAGAAAGAATTTTTGTGATGGACAGCGAACGGGCCCTTTCGCAGGATATCCGCCCGCTGGAAATTATCATCGCAAATCTGATGCCAACAAAGATTCAAACAGAAACCCAGTTGTTACGCCGTATTTCCAACATCGCCCTTCAGGTCAATGTAGAATTTTTGCGTACGGATTCCTATGTTGGAAAAAATACCAGTCTTGAGCGTTTTTGAAGTGGATGTGTTGCAACATAATGTGCTGACAAGTGGGTTTGACGATAGCTTTTTTGCGCCCCATTCCAGATATACATATTGTAAACGGGACGATATTGAAAATATCCAGGACATGCAGGTGCTGGTGGCTTCGGAAAAAGTGGGGGTTCATATGGCCGCAACCCGTGACAACAGATTATTGTTTGTCACCGGACACGGTGAATATGACACCGCAACGCTTGATAATGAGTATAAACGGGATAAAGCCAGTGGGGTGGACACCGCCCTTCCCGAAAATTATTACAGGGACAATGATCCTTCCCGGAATATTGCGGTACGCTGGAAAGCCCACAGCAATTTGTTCTTTTCTAATTGGCTGAATTATTGTGTGTATCAGGAGACGCCATATCATCTTGAGGATATAACAGAGAAGGTCTTGTAAAACGGAAACGGTCATGATCGCCCCGGTCCACCTCATTTGGGGCGATCCAGGGCACGGCCAATTACGGCCATTTCCGTTCAAGGTCAAAAAATGGGTGTGGCGGTTGCGAAAACTGGATTGACATTTTCAATGGTTCCAACGGTGAAATCATCGAAAGCAAAAATGTCACTCCCCTCTTGGGTATTGGAAAATGTAATTAAGGTGTAAGTCGTATAAAGATCATAAAAACCAAAATACAGCACACCACCCCCATTAACACCGATTGAATTATTAATGTTCAGACTATGACTACCGCCGCTACCCGTGAATTTTATATATGCAAATATATGTAATAAATTTCATATAATTCAAGTTAAAATGTGTAAATTGTGTACATATTTATAATAATTTAGGGGGCAGGCTATAAAAAATCAGGCTGTTTCCTGGCTGATAATTCGAAGGCCGTCCAGGGTGAGGGACTGATCCACAGACTCAATGGTGTTGGAGACTTCGGCGATGAGTGGGGCCAGGCCGCCGGTGGCGATGATCATGGGATCGCTACTCATCTCTTTTGCCATGCGGGAGACCATACCGTCCACCATGGCGGCATTGCCATGGATAATGCCGGATTTGATGCTTTCAATGGTGTCATCGCCGATGACCCGCTCCGGTGCCTTGAAAATTTCTACCCGGGGCAGGCGGGAGGCTCTCTGAAACAAGGCTTCCGAGGAGATCATAACTCCGGGACAGATGGCACCGCCCAGGTATTCTCCTTGATCCGTGATGGCGTCAAAGGTCGTGGCTGTGCCAAAATCAATGATGATCATGGCTTTTTTATGTTTTGCGTAGGCCGCCACAGCATTCACGATACGGTCTGCCCCCACTTCGTTCGGATTGGCATATCGGATGGGCATCAATTTTTTTACTGAGGCGGGATTGATCCACAGGGGAGACAGCTTAAGATACCGTTGACAAAAGGCGTTCAGTATTCTTACAGAAGAGGGAACAACCGATGAAATCACGGTTCTGGTAATATCGGTGAGCTTGATCCCTTGATCGGCAAACAGGGCCCGGGCCAGGATGTTGAACTCATCGGCTGTATTTTCAGCTACCGTTCGGATTCGCCAGTCGTGTTTGAGTTCCTCTTTTTCATAAACACCGATCACCGTGTTGGTATTTCCCACATCAATGACTAACAGCATCGTTTAGTCCTCCGCAGCTTTGACCCCGTCAGGGGGGATTGTAACCGTAAACACCTGGGGTGCGGCTTGGGTCATGACCAGATCCACAGGCACATGAATATAGGCGTGGCGTGCGTATACGCCGGGTTTAAGTCCCTTAAGATCCATGAATACAACAATTTGATCCAATAGGGCGTTGTTGCCCAAAGCATTTTCCGGTCCCTTGATTTCAATATTTATCCGGCCCGGCTTGATGCTGGCGCCGGTCGGTGCATGTTTAAGTTCAATGGCAAGATTGTCCAGGGCCTTGACACCAATGCGGGGCTTGATGGGAACGGTAACAATGAACATGGGCCTGGACGGTGAAAACAATAACGGATTATCCAGATCCAGGGGCACCTCTTTTTTAAATACTCCTGCAGCATTGTCCAAATCCACCGGCTTTAAGCGGAGGGTCTCGATTTTTTCAATCATGGTTTGTGCCCCGGTAAGATCAACGGTTGGCGGATTTACTGTGGGCGCCAGGGCCATATATCCTTTGGCGGCTTCCCCGGAATAGGAAACCGTCACCTTAAAGGTTTTCGTAATTTTTTTATCCAATTGGGCGCTGAGGAATGGCGGACGGATTTCCATGATGGTGATGCCTGGAGCCAGGGGAATCCGGGACGGGTCAATCGGGAGAAGATAACCACCCGCTTCAATGGAATTGGAATCTCCAGCCGGATCAAATTCAAGGTCGGCATACAAGTCCGCGGGGTAGCGCATCAATTCTGTGTTCAGGGTTTCAATTTGGTCGGGAGTGCCTTTGATTTTCAGCGCAATTGTATCCGTATGGGACTGGGTGAGAATCATATCATCAGGGACGTTGGTGAAATCCACGGGCAGGAGAATAACGGTTTCAACAGGTTCAAAGCTACAGCTGGGCAGGTGGATTAAGGTCAGGATCAGAATGAAAAAAAAACATATCCCGGCCAGGGTAAACCGGGTCGGGATCGTTTCATGCTCAGGCATTACGGATGGCATCAATGATTCGGGTAAATGCGTATACTGATTCCACATCGTGGACGCGGATGATGTGGGCGCCGTTCATCAGGGACGCAGCACAGGCGGCAAGGGTGCCAAATTCGGTTCTGGGATCCCTGGGGCCGGCCTCCTTTTGGGTGCTATCCGTTAAGACCGTCTGGATAAAAGACTTGCGGGATGGCCCCATGAGTACAGGAAAGCCCATGTCGATGAGTCGATGCAGTTCCTTGATGAGTACCAGGTTGTGGGCCACTGTTTTTCCAAATCCAATGCCTGGATCCAGGATGATTTTGTCTTTGGCCACCCCTTTTTCCATGGCAAAGGCTACCCGTTTTTCCAGGTAAGTGGTGATCTCTCCCATGAGATCATCGTAACTGGGATTGATCTGCATGGTTTCAGGGGTCCCTTTCATGTGCATCAGAATGGTTGGGGCGCCCATTTCCGCCGCTACATCCGCAAGGGCGGGGTCCTTTTCAAACGCGGAAATGTCGTTGATAATGGCAGCCCCAGCATCCAGGGCCGCCCGGGCCACCCCGGCTTTAACGGTATCAATGGAGATGGGCACATCAATTTCATGGGCAATGGCCTCGATCACTGGCATGGTCCGGTCCAGTTCCTCTTGTTCCGATACGGGTTCGGAAAAGGGGCGGGAGGATTCTCCACCGATGTCAAGGATATGGGCACCGGCATCCACCAGCGACCTGGCATGGGCTTTTGCCGCATCCAGTGTGTTGAATTTCCCCCCGTCGGAAAAGGAGTCCGGTGTGGTGTTCAAAATGCCCATGATACAGGCATTGTCACCCAGATCAAGTTTAAAGCGACCAAATTTAAGTGTAAATTCAGTGGTCATGGGCAAGTGTTCTCCTACTCTTTTGGATTGTCCTTCGGATCGTTCTGGGTGTCTTTTTTCCCTGGGAATTCAACAATCTCACCGCGCTCAGTCTCCTCAGCGCCATGGGTGTCGGTGTTTTGATCCGCGTCGGCCTTGACTGATTTGTCGTTTTCAGCAGTCTGGTCCGCTGCGGTGTCCTCTTCTGCAGGGGGTGGTTCCGGTTCTGTACGGATGTTACGCCGGCCAAAGAAATCGAAATCGGGCCGCATTTTGGCAATCAGGTCGTCCAGCTCCGGACCCATGATGGTTTCTTCTTCCAAAAGCAGTGCGGTGAGGGCGTGGAGGATATCAATGTTATCGTTCAGAATCTGTTGGGCGGTGGCATAGGCCTTGTCGATCATTGCGGCCACCTCCGCATCAATTTTCTGGGCCGTGGCTTCGGAATAGGTCTTGGCCTGGGTCATTTCCCGTCCGATGAAAATGTTGTCATCGTGATCTTCGTAGGACAGGGGCGCCAGATTATCGCTCATCCCAAAGCTTCTGATCATTCGGTTGGCAAGCGTTGTGGCCTGCTTGATATCGTTGGAAGCCCCGGTTGAGATCCGTTTGAAAATAATTTCTTCGGCCACCCGTCCGCCAAATGCAATGGCCAATTCGTTTTCAAGCTGATCTTTATACTTGAAATCGCCTTCCTCGGGCAGAAACCAGGTTACGCCGGCAGCCCGTCCCCGGGGGATAATGGTGATTTTATTGACGGCATCGGTGCCGGGCAAAAATCTTGCCACCAGGGCATGGCCGCCTTCGTGGTAGGCCGTGGTTTTCTTTTCCTCTTCCTTGAGCACTTTGGACTTGCGCTCAAGGCCCATGTAGACTTTATCCTTGGCATCTTCAAAGTCCCGCATGGACAATTTTTCATGATCCCGTTTGGCCGCTAACAGGGCTGCCTCGTTACAGAGGTTTTCCAGATCGGCACCGGAAAATCCCGGTGTGCCTTTGGCCAGGATGACTGGGTCCACGTCCGCCGCCAAAGGACTTTTTTTCATGTGCACCCTGAGGATCCCTTCACGGCCCTTGATATCGGGCATATCCACCACCACCTGGCGGTCAAAACGGCCTGGTCTCAGCAGTGCGGGATCCAGTACGTCGGCCCGGTTGGTGGCAGCCATGAGGATCACCCCTTCATTGGACTGGAACCCATCCATCTCCACCAGCAACTGGTTCAGGGTTTGTTCCCGTTCATCGTGGCCGCCGCCCAGGCCTGCGCCGCGCTGACGGCCTACGGCGTCAATTTCGTCGATAAAGATGATACAGGGGGCATTCTTTTTCCCCTGGGCAAAGAGATCACGAACCCTGGAGGCCCCTACGCCCACAAACATTTCCACAAAGTCTGACCCTGAGATGGTGAAAAAGGGGACACCGGCTTCACCGGCCACAGCCCTGGAGAGCAGGGTTTTACCGGTACCGGGATTGCCCACAAGGAGAACCCCTTTAGGAATTCTACCGCCAAGGCGGGTGTATTTATTGGGATTTTTCAGGAAGTCAACAACCTCCTTGAGTTCTTCTTTGGCCTCGTCAATGCCCTGAACATTGGCAAAGGTCACCTTTTCGCCCTTGTCATCCATGAGCCGGGCCCGGCTTTTCCCAAAAGAGAGCGCCTTGCCGCCGCCCCCGCCCTGCATCTGACGCATAAAGAATATCCACACCCCAATGAGGACAATCATGGGCAGCCAGGATACAATGATGGACATGAACCATGAAGATTCCGCCGGCGGTTTGGCATTGATGGCCACCCCATTGCCCCGGAGCATGGGAATCAGTTCTCCGTCTTCCAGCGGTGCGTAACTTTTAAACCGGGTGCCGCTGGCGTCCGTAATATAAAGGTCCTGACCCTGGATCGTTACACTCTGAATCCGCTTGTCTTCCACAAGGGAAAGGAATTCCGAATAGGAGATATCAGATTGGCCGGCCTGCTGCTGATTGAAGATGTTATAAAGCATCACCATCATCAATACGATAACCAGCCACAGAGAAATATTTTTATAGAATTGATTCAATGTTTTTCCTCTTTTAAGGTTAATCAACCAATCATGTTGGTAAGTATTCTAAACACAAAAAATAAATCATCAAGGGGATGGGGATCAAGTTTTACGTCCGGCCCACTTTTGTCTGGCGCCCAATTCCCGAAGGGGACGTTTTTCTTTTTGAATCAAAAGCTGTCCCCTTTTTTTGTATACCCTGATCTGGCCGGGTAAATCCAGTCGTTTCCCTGATTCGCCACCACACAGCTTAAGCATGTCTTTGATATGGATATGGGTAATGCGGCGCAGGTCCTGTTTGACATGCATGAGGCCATGACGCAGTGCTCTGGCGGCCAAGGCCGGGTGCAGGGCCAAAAGTCGGGGGACTGACAGGACGACCTGGGTCTTGCTGGATGCCAAAAGAATGCTGTTAAACTGCGTTTGGGCTTCCATCTCGAGAAAGTCGTCTTCCTGGGTTAATATGGCGGAAAGGCGATCCAGACTGGTTTTGATTTCTGGGTTGTATTCCCTTGTCAGCAGGGGGATGAGCTGGTTGCGCACCCGGTTTCGAAGAAAGGCCGGGTCCGCATTGGAGGCATCCAGAACAAAGGGTTGGTCCAAATCGGACAGAAAGCTTAATATAAGCGTTTTTGGCACCCGAATCAGGGGGCGGATGAACCGGTTCTCCCGGACCGGGGGGATACCACGAAGCCCTTTTGGGCCGGTTCCCCGGATCAAATTCATGAGCACCTGCTCCACATGGTCGTCCCAATTGTGGCCAGTGGCGATGCGGGTATAGCCCCCTGCGGCTGCGATGCGGTTGAAAAAGGCATACCTGGCGTTGCGGCCCGCCTCTTCCAAGGAGAGTCCCTGGGTTTTGGCAACGGATTTTATTTCTTTTGTTTCAACCGCAATGTCCATATCATGGGCCTGGGCGAATGTTCTGGCAAATTTTTCATCTCGGATCGATGCATCTCCCCTGAGGCAATGATTTAGATGGGCCGCTCCCACGGTGATGTTCAATTCGTTCCTCAGGGCAAGCAGAGCCCGGACCAGTGCCACTGAATCAGGGCCGCCGGAAAGACCAACGAGGATCCGATCTCCAGGAATGGCCATCGTGTATGCGCCAATGGTGTTTTGTACCCTGTTTAAAAATGCCCGGGATGGGGTCGGATCAGCAGTCATATCAATCCGGTGTCTTTAGAATCCTGCATGTGAATATCCGCGTTGTCGGCCATCGGGAAAAGAATGTTTAGATAGTGTGTCATCAATTTCTGTAGTTTCATATTGGGCCTTACATGTGCAGGAAGGATAAGGGGGGGTGCCCTTTAAAATCCAGACCCATCTCAATCCGTTCCAGCACCTTGTTTTTTTCTTCCGGAAATTGATATCCCTCGTAATCGTGGGTAAATACCAGATCTCCGGCAGTCGTGCGCCAATGGTTGCCCATGTGGTCAAAACAGACCTTTGAGGTGACATCCAGGCCTGTAATCATCCGTTTAAGTTCCAGGAGCTGTTCCTTAGGAGAGAGCAGGGTGAGTGTGCCATTGTTGACCCACTCCGCCATGGGTGTGCCGGGAATGGGGCGGAAGGGCCGGGAGCGGATATAGTGCGGATTGACCTGGTTCAGCACCCGGGCAGTATTGTCGGCATGGGCTTGCCACATCTCTTGGCCCCCAAGGCCGGGCATCCAGTACTCAGACACTTGAAAACCGGCGGCCATGGCCTTTTGTCCGCCTTGAATATGGCCCTGGCTGTCCACACCTTTTTTGATTTTTTTAAGCAGATCGTCGTCTCCGGTTTCCAATCCCAGGTGGACCCGGTCAAGCCCCGCATTCCGGATCGCCTTGAGATGTTCAATGGCCCGCTGTGCAACGGTTCGGGCCCGTGCATAAGTGGTGATCCGTTGGATGGTGGGAAAGGTGGTCTTTAAATAGGTCAGGGCCTCAATAAGGTCTTTGGGATTCATGATCAGGGAGTTGCCATCCTGGATGAATGCGGTTTTTCCGCCGACAGCCAGCCATTGAATGAACATGTCCGCACCATAATGGCTGTTCAGACCTGGGGCTTTTTCCAACAGGGCCATGACCGCATCCCGGGTGATACGTCCCCCGTGTCCCAGGCGTCTGGATGCCGTTTCAATGTCCCGGCCCAATGCGGCCATGGCATCAATATCGGACTTGATGTCGTCCAGAGACCGCAATTCAAATTTTTCTGTTTTATACATGGTGCAAAAGGCACAGTGGTTCCATGGACAATTCCGGGTAAACCGCACCAGAAGCGAGGCACTGCCCCCTTCACTGGGGGGCCGGTAGACACCGGTTTCAAATGGATAGTCAGTCATATGCGTATCTTTATCCTTTTAAAATGGATGGTTGAAAGTGAGCGCCATGGCATGGTGGGCCGGGTCCAGGCTGGCATCCATACTAAAATGGCGTTCCAGGATGCGAATCTGGCGAAGCGTGTTTTCTTTATGGGCCGCACTAATTGCGCCATAAATATTACCCGCATAGAATCCGGATGCCACAAAGGAGATCACCCCGCCCAGCCCAGGATTTCCGCTGTCAAAGGCTTCATAGGCCCCCCAGATCAGGCCGGCATTCAGGCAGAAGGTGACAAAGGCATCCTTGTAGCGTTCACAATAGAGAAACCCCCCGCCGGGAATCAAGGCAAGGAGACCCGACAGGGTTGGGTCCTTTTTGGGGGCCGCATTCACCGCTTCCAGGGCCGACAGCCGGGCCGGCACCTGGTATGTTGCCGACCGGGCCGGACTGATCAGGGTGAGGTATTTTTTAGCATCATTCAGTGTCTCTTTGCCAGGTTTTCGGGCTTGGCTGATGTGAAGCTGTGCCAGTTCAAAGTAGAGTCGGTCACGGATTTCAGGATCGCCAGTGAGCTTGAGGTAATTTTGCAGCACAATTGCAGCATACCCGGCGTTGTTCATGGCTTTAAATGCCCGGCTTTGCATAAAATAGGCCTCCTGGGTGTAAGGCGTTTCATCTTTATGGTCAAGGATGATGGTATTAAACGCCTTGGCAGCGTCATAATAGCTGCCTGAGTTGAACAGGGCCATGGCGGTTTTAAATTCTGCCGCGTCACGTCGAGAATCGTCTGGAAAAAAGTGGATAAACCGTTTGAACTCCACCTGGGCCGCAGTAAAATCTTTGTTTTCAAACAATTCCAATGCATAATTGAATTGAAGATCTGGCGTGATTACCAAACCCGGTGCCTTTTGGGCCCTTAGCGGCAATGGGTAAGAGAGCAGTACTAATGGGAGCAGAACAGCAGCAAAAAAAAGAACATTTCGGGATAAAAACAGAAATAGATGCATGGGGGATTCAATCTTTCTTTTTTTCAAACCACCAGAAATCATTGGCATCAACAGGGTCTGAAATGTACTGCCGGTCTTTGATCCAGATGTGGGGAGATATCCGTGCTTCATCTCTGCCGCATCTGACAATGCGGTCACATGCCATGATCCAGCCCATGACCAGGCCATGTTTTTCAATGGCACGGGCCGCATAGGTTGAACAGGATGGGGTCATGGGGCATCGGTGACCATCTGCGGCGGAGATGTGTTTCTGAAAAAATCCGATAACAGGATTGATTTCGCTGTCTGGGGCATCCCCGGCAATAGACAGACAGGCCGTCATGATCATCCCCCCATTGATACCCATCAGGAACAACACCATATAGATGAATTTTTTTAAACGCATTGGGTTACATCATTTCCTGGCAGTACGCATGGATAAATACACTCATCCCTTCAACTTAATGGAATCTTTTTTTTTATTCAATAAAAATCAAGTGCATCCCCTGACCACCTATGGTATTTTCAGGGCACTATCATATCATAGGCGGCAGTCGGCCGGCGTCTTTGTCGGATCTGCAGTATTGTTACTGAAATTTGAAATGGAGTCATACCTTAATGAACCGGAATTTTATCCACCCGTCCTTTTTATTGATCATGGTATTTTTCATTTCCGGGGTTTTTTTGACCATGATTAAATCGTTTCTCATGGCCATCTTCCTTGCTGGCATTTTTTCCGCTTTGGCCCGTCCCCTGTATCTGCGTTTGAATCGATGGCTGGGGAGACGCCAGACCCTGGCTGCCACCGCCACCATACTGATCATTTTCCTCATTGTCTTGCTGCCATTAAGCGGCTTGCTGGGTATTGTGACCTCCCAGGCCATTAAGGTCGGGCAGTCGGTCACGCCCTGGGTTCAAGAGCAGCTGGCATCGCCGGTAACCTTTGCCCAATGGCTGGAAAAACTGCCATTTTATGGAGAGATTTTGCCCTACCGAGAAACGATTTTCCAGAAGACCGGAGAGCTGGTGGGCGCGGCCAGCCGTTTTCTGGTATCAGGCGTCCAGGCCGGCGCCATGGGGACGGTGAATTTTATTTTTACCGTGGCCATCCTCCTATATACCATGTTTTTCTTTCTCAAGGACGGCCACCGACTGCTGGAAAAAATCTTGTATTATATGCCCCTGGAGGATGACGATGAAAGGCGGTTGTTAGAGCGGTTTACCTCGGTGGCCCGGGCCACCATTAAAGGAACGGCCATCATCGGGATGATACAGGGCAGCGCTTCTGGTATTGCATTTGCCGTAGCCGGAATCCACAGCGCTGTGTTCTGGGGGGCGGTGATGACCGTTCTCTCCATCATTCCGGGTATTGGTACGGCCCTGGTCTGGGTGCCTGCGGCCTTTTGGCTGGGTGCCAAGGGGCTGTGGCTCAAGGCCGCATTGCTGGCGGTGTTCTGCGGCCTGGTGGTGGGCAGTGTGGATAACCTGCTTCGCCCCCGTCTCGTTGGTAAGGATACACAGATGCATGACCTGCTCATCCTGTTTTCGACCCTGGGCGGCATCTCCATGTTCGGCATCATTGGTTTTATCATTGGCCCCATTGTTGCGGCATTGTTTGTCACCATTTGGGAAATATACGGGGTGGTGTTTGAGGATGTCCTGCCCCGCGTCCAGCTTCTGAAGGGAACTGAAGGAGACAGGCCGGATTCATGATTTTTAGCTTGCAGTGATCCGTCAAAAAAGTCAAACTATAGGTTCGGTCTTATTGTTTTGATGGACCGCATATGGTGCCTGGCACATTAACATTAAGAATTAAAGGTAAACAAAAGATATGGGTTTAAATGAAAAAGGGTTCTCTTTTATTGAGTTGATGGTTGTAGTGGTGATTCTCGGCATCCTGGCCGGTATGATTGTCCCCCGGTATATGGGGCGGACCGACGATGCAAAGGTGGTCAAGGCCAAGGTCGATATCGCTGCCCTTGAAACCAGTCTGAAAATGTACCGGCTGGACAACGGCACCTATCCTTCTACGGATCAAGGGCTTATGGCATTGATTGAAAAACCCACCACTGAACCCGCCGCACCCAACTGGAGTACAAACGGATATCTGGATAAAAAAAGTCTGCCTAAAGATCCCTGGGGCCGGGAATATCTGTATCTGTCTCCGGGCATTCATGAGGAATTCGATATTATTTGCTATGGAGCGGATGGCACCCCCGGCGGGGAAGGAAAAAACGCAGATATCAATTCCTGGGAACTGGAATAAACATGAAAGAGCAATCCGGCACAACCGCAGATCTCCCCGAGGTGGCCTCCGCCGAAGTCCCCCTTGTGCCCCTTTCCCCCTTGCCCGACGGGGCCGGTCATTCCGCCATGGAATTAGACCGGATCATTGTCCGGGGGGCCAAAGAACACAATCTTAAAAATATTGATGTAGAAATCCCCAAAAAAAGACTGGTGGTGATTACCGGGGTGTCTGGATCGGGTAAATCCAGCCTGGCCTTTGATACCCTGTTTGCCGAAGGGCAGCGCCGGTATGTGGAATCGTTATCGTCCTATGCCCGGCAATTTATCGGGCAGATGGAAAAGCCGCGGTACGACACCATCAGGGGGCTTTCTCCCACCATTGCCATTGAGCAAAAGGCGGCCTCCAAAAACCCTCGGTCCACGGTGGGGACCATTACCGAAATTTATGATTATCTGCGGGTGCTGTTTGCCAGAGTGGGCACCCAGTATTGTTATAAATGCGGTAAAAAAGTGGGCCGGGGACATGCCCAATCCATGGTGTCCCAGATCATGGCCCTGCCCCAGGGATCTAAAATTTTAATTCTGGCCCCCATTGTGGAAAACCGTAAAGGGGAACATCGGGAGCGGTTGACGGAATTAAAACAAGAAGGGTATGCCCGGGTGCGGGTGGACGGGGTGGTTCAGGATTTGGAAAATGTCCAGGGACTGGCCCGGAACAAAAAACATCATATTGAGGTGGTTATAGATCGGCTGGTGGTCAAATCCGGGGACACGTTTGAAGAACGGCTGACCGATTCCGTGGAAGCGGCCCTGAAACTGGGGAGCGGCCAGCTCATTGTCCATATGATGGGCCGCGAAGACTTGAAGATGAGTGAAGCCCGATCCTGTTGTGGCATTGCCTATCCGGAACTGACCCCACAAATTTTTTCGTTCAACTCCCCTTTGGGCATGTGTCCGGATTGTAACGGCATCGGCACCCTGTTGGCCATAGACCCGGATAAGGTGGTGCCGGATCAGCGATTGAGTATCCGTCAGGGGGCGGTGGTCCCCTGGAAAAATTATTTTCTCAAAAATCCCCGGTTTAACAATGACAACTCCTGGGGCAAGGGACAGTTGATGGCCATGGAAACC
>PDWJ01002209.1_pt1 | contig 21407 bp, 19 predicted proteins | sample 1430881 | NCBI WGS metagenome assembly PDWJ01 (sample SAMN01162460, study PRJNA174530) | Oral metagenome, whole genome shotgun sequencing project. | biome: Marine environment; feature: Marine mammal; material: Swab sample of the gingival sulcus; isolation source: swab sample of gingival sulcus... | reverse complement strand
CAGGCGATGAATGAAATTCTTTCAACGATGGCCTGTCACGGTTCGGTGCGGGCTAACCGGCGGCTGACCATTCCGGAAATGAATGCCTTGTTACGGGATATGGAGCGTACCGAGCGCAGCGGGCAGTGTAATCATGGTCGCCCAACCTGGATGCAGATGAGCCTGAGCCAGATTGATAAACTCTTTATGCGTGGGCAGTGATGGCAAAAGCAATTTGTGTCATGGGGCCGACTGCCAGTGGCAAGACGGAACTGGCGATTGCAATCCGCGAGCAGTTGCCGGTAGAGCTGATCAGCGTTGACTCGGCACTGGTGTACCGGGATATGCATATCGGTACTGCCAAACCGGATGCTGAGACCTTGCGCAAGGCACCCCACCGGCTGATTGATTTTCTTGATCCGGCTCAGGTTTATTCCGCTGCTGAATTTCGCAAGGATGCGCTGGCTGAAATGGCCAAAATCACCGCACAGGGGCGTATTCCTCTGCTGGTTGGTGGCACAATGCTTTATTTCCGGGCGCTGGAGCAGGGTTTGTCCGATTTGCCGTCAGCTAATCCGGTGATTCGTGCCCGGCTGGATGCTGAGGCAGCGGAACGAGGCTGGGGGGCACTGCACCAGCGTCTGCACCAGATTGATCCGGAGTCGGCGGCGCGGATTCACCCCAATGACCCGCAACGCCTGCAACGGGCATTGGAGATTTATGAGCTGACCGGGCGCTCCATGACTGACCTGCAACAGGCGGCACGGTATGATGCCTGCCCTTATCAGCTCTATAAGATTGCCTTGTTGCCGGAAGACAGGGTATGGTTGCATCAGCGTATTGAGCAACGCTTTGACAGGATGCTGGAACAGGGTTTTATCGCTGAGGTGGAAGCCCTTTACCGGCGTGATGATCTGAATACGGACATGCCAGCGATGCGGGCGGTTGGTTATCGGCAGGTTTGGGAGTATTTGGCGGGCAAAATAGACTACAATATGATGCGTAATCGTGCTATCGTTGCAACTAGGCAGCTTGCTAAACGCCAAATAACCTGGTTGCGTTCCGAGCAGGGACTTAATCGTTATTGTGCAGAGAACTACAGCCTTCCGTCGGTCATCAACGGCGTTTCAACGTTTATTTCCGGATAAACGGCTATGTCCGATAAACAGGTATTTTTATAGTAAATTTAAACTGGTACGCTTCGTCAATCGGTTGATTTAAGTACAGCTTAAAGCCGATATTTATACCAAAACAACCACAACCCCAATATAAAGACTTAAGGAGATAACCAACCATGTCGAAAGGGCACACATTACAAGAACCCTTCCTCAATGCACTTAGAAAGGAACGGATTCCTGTCTCAATTTATCTTGTTAATGGTATTAAATTACAAGGGCATGTTGAATCGTTCGATCAATTTGTCGTGTTGTTGGGTAATACCGTTAGCCAGCTGGTTTATAAACATGCCATTTCCACCATCGTACCGGCACGCCCCATTAAACTTAACCTGGCAACCGAATAACTCCAGTCCGTCTTGGAACTGTTTGAACGGCCGGATTCCGGCAATAATGCAATACTTGTTCAGATCAGTTTTAATACTGATGAGGCTCCTAAAGATGAGTACGAGTTCAAGGAACTTGTACGGTCTGCGGGTGCGGAAATTAAATATGTATTGACCGGCTCCCGCAAATCCCCGGAGTCGCGGATGTTTATCGGTGAAGGCAAGGCCGGTGAAATCCATGATTTAGTGCAGCTTTATCAGGCCGATCTGGTGATTTTTGACCATGCTCTGAGTCCAGCGCAAGAACGTAATCTTGAAAAGCTGTTGCAGTGTCGGGTACTGGACAGAACGGGCCTGATTCTAGACATTTTCGCCCAACGCGCCCGCAGCCATGATGGTAAGTTGCAGGTTGAGCTGGCTCAGTTGAAGCACATGTCCACCCGGCTGGTGCGGGGCTGGACGCACCTTGAGCGGCAAAAAGGGGGGATTGGTCTGCGTGGCCCCGGTGAAACCCAGCTGGAAACAGATCGCCGTCTGTTGAATGTGCGTATTAAACAGATCAACAAGCGGCTGGAAAAAGTCCGTAATCAGCGTGAACAGGGTCGTCAGTCGCGCCAGCGGGCGGAAATCCCCACCGTGTCACTGGTTGGCTATACCAATGCCGGTAAATCGACTCTATTCAATGCCTTAACCACCTCCGAGGTCTATGCGGCGGATCAGTTGTTTGCCACTCTGGACCCTACCTTGCGTCGTATCGACTTGCCAAATCAGCAGCGTATTATTCTGGCGGATACGGTCGGGTTTATTCGCCAGTTACCGCATGATCTGGTTGCTGCGTTTCGCTCCACCTTGCAGGAAACCACGGAAGCCGATTTATTGCTGCATGTCATTGATAGCAATGATGAGCAGCGTGATCTGTACATTGAGCAGGTTAATGAAGTGATTCAGGAAATCGGCGCTGCCAATGTGGTTCAGGTTGAAGTGATGAACAAGATTGATCTGGGTGAGCATGCACCGGGTGTGGAACGTGGTTCCGGTTTGCAGCCGGATAAAATCTGGGTTTCAGCGCAAAGTGGTGCGGGACTGGATCTGCTGCTGGAGTATCTGGGCGAATATTTTGTACAGCATACTTTTCAGGGACAGTTGCGTCTGACACCGGCTTATGGGCGTTTGCGAGCCAGCCTGTATGCTGATCAGGCGGTGGAGGCCGAGAGTATTTCCGAGTGCGGTGATTTTTTGCTGGATGTGAATATTGATCAGCGTCGCTTACAGATGCACCTGAAAAAGGAAGGTCTGGTATTGGAAGAGATTAAAAGTGAGGTCAGAGTTTAGTCGATTGAGTTTGTATGATTAGTTCCGGGGTAACAAATATCCCTGTTCATCCATCTGCATAGGCCTGCCCGTTACCTTGCCTAGCCAGTCCAGCAGGTATTGGGTCGTGGGAGTCTGCATACGCCGGAGAAACTTGTCATCGGATTCAGCGCTCCGTTGGTAATGAGCACTACACCCTCCGGCGTAACGTAGTCGCACGGGTTGGTATTGGCTGCCCTGATACTCCCAGTGGACCAGGCCACGACCGCAATGGGGGGTTGTCAATTGTTTCCGCTCATTGAAAGGTAAAGCCATTTCCTTCTGGTATGCTTCCCGGTGCAGGTAAGGAACCCTTACCAAGGTTTCCATGGATTTGTAGCCATACTGTGTATTCTGGATTTTGATGAATAATATATCGTTATTTTCCATTAATATGCGGTAATCACCTTGCTCGGTGCGCTGCACTACCCAGCCATGTACCTGAACGGTATCGGGTGTTTTGGAAAGTACATTCTGGCCATAGGTACACAGCTCGCCCTCGAATACAATGTTCCACTCTTTTGTCAGCGGGTTATCATCCAGCTCAAACTGTACACCGGTGAACTCACAATCGTCATAGTGACCGGTTGCAAAACGCCGGTAGACATCCGGGTATAAATGACGGAAGGGGTGTTCTGTAGCAGGTGCCCATATCGGTGCGGCCAGTTCCACTGAGCCTGCTGCCAGTTTGTGATCAAACTGGGTGGAGTATATCGGCTCCATTGTATGAAAAAATGTTATGTTTTGAGTACTGTACTTTTTCTCATAGAACAGAAAACGGAGATCCAGGGCCACCCACTCATTACTGACTTCGGGCAGGTCGTCCAGGCTTTGAATGGCGGGTTTATCTTCGGCCTGACAGGGTAATGCCAACAGGCTGGTCAACAGAATACACAGTTGTCTGGTGAATGACATGGTTTAGACCTCTTTGGCCTGGGGCTGCTGAGCCAGTAATTGCGGGATGAGTACTTTAAATTCAGTGGCATGAATGGAGTGACGACCACCTGACATTCTGCTTATATCATTACGTAGTTTCACCATATCAACATTAATCCAGTTTCTTGCACCTGCCTGGAAACTTAGGATACGGATATTTGCGCAGACGTAATGGTTCCCAGATAAGCAGGTAATAATACGTTTGGTCGCTCCATGATGGATGTTGACATAATAAAGTCCTTTTTCTGATAGCTTTTGTGAGGATTGTAGTCATCCGGGGGCGAAGTATTTCATCCGGTGTGAAGTAACAGGACTAATGGCCGGGTTTGGTTGATGAGGTGTGTAGTGGATTGGAATAAAGTGGTAGGTCGGGCATGTTACTTGCAAGATAGTGACAGTATATTTATAAACACTGTTCGCCGTGAAAAAAGCTTCAGGTAGAATCGCGTTTTTTGTTGCCGGAGTAGCGTTGTGAACGGAGCTGCTGAGACGATCAGACACACTACCTGTTATGAATGCGATGCCAACTGTGCGTTCACGGTGTCTGTTAATGCAGACGGTATGGCGACCGGTGTTGAAGGTTTGCCAACCTGCCCGCGTGGCCAGATGCAGTTGCAGCGACAATATCATCCGGAGCGTCTGTTATATCCGTTAAAACGTGTCGGCCCGAAAGGCTCCGGTGAGTTTGAGCGTATTGGCTGGGATGAGGCACTGGACACTATTGCGGCGCATTTGCAGCAAACCAAGGAAAAATACGGCGCACCTGCCGCCGGTTTTTTTGCCGGTTATACCAAGGAGGCACGGCCTCAGCTACAGCGTCTGGCGCATGCATTCGGCAGCCCGAATTACCTGACTGAATCCGGTTGCTGTTTTTCCGCGACGATGGTGGCGGAGATGCTGACCTATGGTTATAAGCTGAAAACTACCTCGACGATTGAGTCGCCAAAAACCGCCTGTGTCCTGGTCTGGTCAACCAATGCTGTCGGATCAATCCCGCCATTTGATGCCCATCACCTGAATCAGCGTAAAAAGAAGCGCAAGATGATTGTGGTGGACCCGCGTCGCACAGAAACGGCGGAGCTGGCGGATATTCATTTGCAGATTCGCCCCGGTACTGATGGTGCACTGGCGCTGGGCTTCCACCATCTGATTTTTAAAAATGGCTGGCAGGATCAGGTGTTTCTTGATGAATGGGCCAGTGGTCTGGAGTCATTTCTGGCGTATATCGAGGAATTTCCTCCGGCCAGAGTCGCGGAGATTTGTGGCATTGCCGAGGCAGATTTGCAGGCGGCTGTGAAGATGTTTGCCACCATTCTGCCTTCTCAAATAGCCATGTCGCCCACTTCTACAGTGCAGCACAGCAATGGTTTCCAGAACCACCGTGCGATGATTCTGTTATCGGCGGTGCTGGGGATGGTTGATCGTGAAGGTGGCAATCGTTTTTTCAATAATAAAATACTGCCCAAGCCGATTGAGCTGTTTGATGTCTGTTGCAATGAGCTGCCACCCCGGATCGGTGATGAGGTGTTTCCGGTGTGGACAAAATACTGGCCTGCCGGACAGAGCATGCTGATGCCGGACTGTATACTGGAAGGTAAGCCGCAACCGTTGAAGACGTTGCTGGCGATGGGTATTAATACCGCGATGTGGCCGAATTCCAAACGTATGGAGCGTGCGTTGGCAGCTCTGGATTTCCTGGCCGTATCGGACTTTTTCCATAATCCGGCGACTTTGCAGGCTGATATTGTGCTGCCCGCAGCGACTAATCTGGAGCGTCCGGCGTTGATTGCCTATCCGGGTTGTGCCTATCAGGGCGAAATTAAATACCGTCATCAGGCATTACCGGTGCGGGGTGAAGCGAAGCCGGATGCACAGATATTTCTTGAGCTGGGTGTCAGGCTGGGTATGGGTGACCGGTTCTGGCAGGGTGATCTGGAGGCTTCCTGGGCTGAAATGGCATCAGAGTGGCCGGAGGCCATGCGTCAGGAAGTGTACGAAAAACCGGAAGGAGTGACGGTTTACAGCCCGGTGATTGATGAGCTGGTGGATGAAGGTTTTCTTGATGCTGATCGGCAGTGGCGTTTGCGGGGGTTCAGAACCGCCAGCGGTAAAGTGGAATTTGATGCACAGGAATTGCGTGAGTACGGTTATGAGGGTTTACCCGTCTATCGGGAACCCCTGGAAAGCCCATTATCCACACCAGACATGCTTGACAAGTATCCGCTGGTGCTGACCTCGGGTGGACGGCAGAAGTTTTTCACTCATTCGCAGCAGCATAATGTCAGTGCGATGTTGCAGCATGATCCTTATTCACGGGTGCAGATCCATCCTGAGGATGCCGCAGAACGGGGGGTACAAAGTGGTGATGCGGTAGCCGTCAGCTCGCTGCGTGGCACAGTGATATTCCGTGCTGATGTGACGGATATTATGAAGCCGGGTGTGGTGCATTGTTTTCATGGCTGGAATCAGGCCAATATCAATGAGTTGACCGATGATCAAAGTCTTGATCCGATCAGCGGTTTTCCGGCCTTTAAGTCCTTGTTGTGTCAGGTGAGTCGGGTCGTTGAATGACATCCTCCCCGGCCAGACAACTTTGTATTATAAGTATCACAATAGACCGGTTTTGCAGGGGCTGGACGGCTTCTGGTAACGGTTTAGCAGGTCAATCACAACAGCTCATCACCTCTATTCGACAAGTCCGTTGGATTTAGTTACGCTTTGCTATTAAATAGGGCAATCAATAAAAATAATATGCTGCTGGATAAACTGAAAAAATTCTTTAGCTGGTGGGGTGAAGGCTTGTATCTTGGGCTGCCGGTGTCATTGCGTAAGCTGTTTCGTTCGGAGCAGCCACGGCTGATGTTGCAGCCGCTATCTGATCAGCAGCTGGCTATCTTCTGGCGCCAGGACGGTAAGCAGAAGAGTTGTGGTGAATATGACCTTGAGCGTGGTGCTTTCGATTTCCAGCGTATTGTCAAAAAATGTACCCGCAGTAAAAATTACCTGTTGGAGCTGGTACTGGATCGGCGGCAGACCTTGTATTTGCAGCATTCTTTTCCGGAAGCAGCACAGGATAATATCAAGCAGGTAGTCAGTTATCAGCTGGATCGTCTGACACCGTTTACGGCGGAGGCGGCCTATTATGATGCCCAGGTAAGTCAGCGCGATAAAAGCAAAAAAGCCGTGATTGCAGATATTTTTGTGGCACCGAAAACACTGATAGATAATTTGTCAGCGCAATTGGGTGGTATCGGTGTGCCTGAATTTGACCGGGTGTCTGTGGCAGGCACCGATGCCAGCCTCAGTCATGGCCGTCAGGCACTGAGTCAGCAGTCCGTTACCCGGTCCTGGTCACGGATACCGTTGTATTGCTTTCTGGCTGCGCTGGTTTTATCGCTGGCGGTGCCGGTGCTGTATAAGCAGCGACGGGTGAATCAGATTGAGACAGCGTTAAATGAGCTGAAACGTGGTGCTGCCGAGCAGCTGGCCGTCAGGGATAAATTGCTGGCAGCCGAGGATGCACTGGGTTTCCTGCGTGAGCGCCGCCGCACTTCGCCGGTGGCACTGGATGTTGTGGAGTGGTTGTCTGCTGAAATTCCGGCACATACCTGGCTGGAGCGGCTGGAGCTGGAAGGCACACAGGTGCAGATCCGTGGTGAGTCGGCCAGGGCATTGACGCTGATTGATACTCTGGAAGAGTCCAGACATTTTAAACGGGTGAGCTTCAAATCACCGGTGACCCGCAGTAAAAACAGTGGGAAAGACAAGTTCCATATTCAGGCACAGGTGGAGGTGCAACAATGACCCGGGAATGGTTGTCACGGCGTAATCAGCCGCTGCTGGCCTGGTTAATGCTGCTGTTGCTGTTACTGATCGGGGTGTTCTTTGTCGCCTTGCCGACATTGAGCAAGTCTATGGCGTTAAGTGAGCAGATTGACTCCGGTTATCGCCGCCTGAGTAAAATGCGCGAGATTAAACGGTCTACGCCAGAGTTTGTGGCTGAATTCAAACGGGTGCAGGCACAGGGGCTGGATAAACTGTTTTACCCTGAAGGGATGACCGCAGCACAGGTGGGGAAGGAATTGCAGAAACAGCTGGCCGATGTGATCAGGCAGCGGCATGGGGTACTGGTCAGTTCCGAAGTCATGGATGATCCGGGGACAGAAGAAGATGAGCAGGTGCAGCATGGTTATCGGCGTGTCACTGTACAGGCGGATTTCAGCGGCGATACCGAGCTGCTGCGTGAAGTGCTGCATCAGGCTTATCGCTCACGGCCCTTGATGTTTGTCGATCGTCTGGAGGTAAAACCACAGCGTGACAGTACGGAACAACAATTGAAAGGCACGGTGAGAATTTCAACCTACTGGCGCGGGGGTGAGGAAAATAATGAAACGCTTAATTAATCCACCCATACAAACGCTGCTCTGGCTGGGCGGAATGGCCTGTCTCGGTTATACGGTCTGGAGTGTCTGGGAATTACGTCAGACGGAAGAGCAGCAGTTTGCTGCATCCGGGGTCAAGGTGGCAATTCCGGATGCCAGGGAGCTGAGTATTCCCGCTGTCAGACAATATCGTCAGGTGGTGGACAAACCCTTGTTCTGGGAAGCAAGGGCAAAGCCGAAAAAGGCTCCACCACCCGCTAAACCGGTTGAAGCGGTAAAGAAACCGGAAGCGGTCGAGGTTGATCTGACACCGCCAACGGCCCGACTGGTCGGCATTATTGATCTGGGTAAGAAAAAATATGCCCTGGTGCGCAATGAGGAGGGCAGTCAATCCCTGTACAAGGGGGATAGCTGGGAAGGCTGGATCATTGAGGATATTAATGATGAGCGGGTGTTATTGTCCGCTGGAAAACAGCGTACTGAAGTGGCCCTGATTGGTGACTTTGCGGCACCGGAGGCAAATAGGCAGATGCTGGCCGCACGTCAGCGTCAGCAACAACGGTATTCACAAAACCGGCGGCAATTGCGACAGGCGCAGATGAAGCAGCAGCGTCAGCATTATAACCGTTCCAACCGGCCTGTAGCGGGGCAACAGGCTGGACCGGGCATGCCGGGTAGTAAGCCACCCGATCAGCCCGACCAGCCGGTGCAGCAAAACCGGAATCAGCCCGGGGCAGGGCCGCAGGCAGAACAACCGGCACCGGTACTGTCGATTAAAGAAGCTCTGGAGGCCAGACAACGCCTGATGGCTGCCCGTTGGGGTGATAAAAATAACCGGCAGTAAAATAAAAATTACGGTGCATGCCGGAGATAAATTACCGGCATACAGGCATCTACGGTTTATGTCGGCAATATTCAGACAGGATTTGGTTCTGGTCGGATAAGCTGGAACGACAATAAACCTGATAAAAAATTATAAAAATAATAAAGTAAAAATGGGGTTTGCTTTGTGACTAACCAAAAAATAATGGTGGCTGTAATCAGCGCCCTGGGCATGCTCTCTGCATGTTCATCCGTCAAAGACAGTCCGGGCTTCCGTAATAATGTCAATGTTAATCCGTTTCAGCGAAGCGCGGCCGTCAAAACCTTGCGTGAACCAGCCATAACTGAGCTGCCGTCGGCAGTTGTACAACGGGCAGCCTACGTTCCGGCAAAACCGGCTCCGGTATCGCAATATGCCAGGCCGGAGCAGGATATGGAGCTGATTCTCGGTGCCCATCAATATTACCGTAAGGATGTAAGGCGTCCGGCGATGGTTGGTGGCCGGGGCGGGCCGGGAGTGGCGCTTAATTTTGAACGTGCCAGCATCCGTGAGGTTGTGGGTGTGGTACTGGGTGATATTCTGCGGCAGACTTATATTGTTGAGCCGGGCGTTGAGGGTGAGGTCACCATTAATTCCAGTAAGCCGATCCCGCGTGACAGCCTGATCCCGACCCTGGAATCCTTGTTACAGACGCAGGGGGCAGTGCTGTACAAGGACGAAACCGGCGGCTATCGGGTGGCGGCCCGCAGTAACCTGAAAGGGCGTGGCTTTATGCCATCGACCAGTGGCAAGATCAAGCCGGGCTATAGTATTCAGGTGGTGCCACTGCGTTATATCCCGGTGGCGGAAATGCAGAAAATTCTGGAGCCACTGGCGAGTCCGGATGCTTTTGTCCGTGTGGATACCAACCGTAATCTGCTGGTGCTGGCCGGAACCAGCTCCGAGCTATCGAATTTATTGGCGACGATTCGTACCTTTGATGTCGATGTGCTGCAGGGCATGTCGGTGGGCCTGTATAAAATCAGGAATGTCGAAGCGGAGGTGGTGGCGAAAAATCTGGATGCCCTGTTTGGTGAGAGCGGTAATAGTCCGATGGCCGGTATGGTCAAGATTATGCCGATTGAACACATGAACAGCATTATGATTATTTCTGCCAGCCCGGAATACCTGAAGGAAATGAAAAACTGGGTGGATCGTTTTGATCAGGCCGGGCCGGTTGCCGGTCAGCAGTTGTATGTTTACAAGGTGCAGAATGGTAATGCGGATCATCTGGCGGAAATGTTGTCACAAATCTTCTCCGGTAAAGGCTCCAGCAGGAAAAAGAAAGGTACACTACCTTCCAGTCTGGCTCCGGGGCTGGAACCGGCCACTGTGGGAGCGGATTCCAGTGCCGCTGCGAATAAACCGAAAACCATGTTGGGTGGCGGTGGCAGTGGGCATGACGGAGTGACCATTGATCCGGACGCTGAGGTGAAGATTGTCGCGGACAAAACCAATAACTCACTGATGATTTTGTCCAGTGAGGCCATGTACAAGCAGATTCAGGAAGCACTGAAGCGGATTGATATTATGCCGATGCAGGTGCAGGTCGAAGCGACCATTATGGAAGTGACCCTGAATGAAAGTATGGAGCATGGTCTGCAATGGTACTTCAGGAAGAACGGTAATACTTTTGGTGGGTTGGGCCTGGGCAGTCTTGGCTCCTCGACACCCGGCGGTTTTTCCTTCTCGCTCAGTGGTGGTGTCAACGGGATTGAAGGTGTGCTGAGTGCGCTGGCCCGTGAGTCTGATGTCAAGGTGATTTCTTCGCCTTCGGTGTTGGTGCTGGATAATCAGACGGCTGAAATCCGTGTGGGTGATCAGCAGCCGATTTACGCCAGTGCATCGTCAAATGCCGATGGTGAGGTACTGACACAGTCGGTGCAGTATAAGGATACCGGGGTGTCGCTGAGTGTGACACCACATGTGAATGCTAACGGGCTGGTCAAAATGGATATTAATCAGGATATTACCGATGTGGGCGATGAAGATACCGTGACCGGTAATCGCAGCTTTTTACAGCGTAAAATCAAGAGCAGTATTGCGGTACAAAGTGGTGAGACCATTGTGCTGGGTGGCCTGATCCGGGAGAACAAAAGTACCAGTGATGCCGGGGTGCCGGTGCTGAAGGATCTGCCGGTGGTCGGCAAGGCCTTCAAGAACTATTCGCGTTCCGGTAAGCGCACCGAATTACTGGTGCTGATTACGCCGACTGCGATTAAGGACCAGAGCGGTCTGGTCAAAACAGGACAGGAAATGCGCGAGCGCATGAAGCGTCTGATGAGTGATAACAGTTTTATCCGACAGTTAAGAGGTGAGTATGTCGAGTAAGTTTGACTGGCTGGTTTTAACCCCTTTATGCTTGGTATTAAGTGCATGCGGGTCGGGTGAAACCACCGTAAAGGAGGCTGCCCAGCAGCGTTGGGATGCCCTGATTGAAGGGGATTATCAAACGGCTTATCAGCATTACACGGATGCATTTAAAAAAGAGGTCCCACTCCGTCATTACAGAAAACAGGTTAAGGGAGTGGGTTTGTGGAATAAGGCGAAGGTCGATGCCGTCGAATGTGATGCCAGTGGTAAAAGCTGTAAAGCTCATGTCGCTGTAACTGTTGCCATGAAGATGCGCGGTTTAACTGAACCTGTAAAAACAACGGATGTAGTGCATGAGACCTGGGTTAAGGAAGGACTATTTTCAGATTGGCGGTATTTAAAAAAATGATAAATTGAATTAATATTGCTTATGCAGAAATAAAGGTTCTTGTGGTTTTCTATAATCCCTGGAGCCAATACTGAGTTGAATACTCCGTTAAAAATATAAAAAAATCTCAGGAGGCACGAAAGTGTTTAAAAAGAAGAAAATTGCTCTCGGTGTTGCTGCGGGCTTTATGGGTCTGGCGGGTATTATGTCCAGCGCACAGGCGGTTCACGTAAACGCTGATGGTACCGGTCAGGTATTATTATTCCCTTATTATAATGCGCAACAGGGCTATGTTACGAATATTAACCTGATTAACTCCACTGATGAAACGAAAGCTGTGCGTATTCGTTTCCGTGAGGGTAAGCAAAGCAGGGATGTACTGGACTTTAACCTTTATATGTCACCGGAAGATGTCTGGACCGGTAGTGTCAGAATGGATAACAGCGGTGGTTCTGCCATTGGATCTGTGACCACTTCAGACCATACCTGTGCATTACCGGAGCTGGCTTCCTGTAAAAAAGGCAAGTGTTCTGTTACTGTGCCATTTGATGGTTACAAGTATTATGGTGACGTAGAAGCCGGTGATACGCTTGATGGTTATGTTGAGGTTATTGAAATGGGCGTGGTTACGGACCCAAAGGTTCAGTACGGTGTTCTCCATCGCCGTGGAGAACCCAATAACTGTGACGTAGTTGGCAATGCCTGGTTTCGTAACACATTCAGAACAGGTAAAGGCAAAAATGCAACGGGCTTGTCTGCTCCTACCGGTGGTTTGATGGGTTCCTCTGCCATTCTGAATGTGGCGGAAGGTTCGGCGTTTGCGGTTGATCCCGTGGCTATTGATAACTACACCACTGAAGCGTTCCACACCCGTCCTGATAACACGGAATTGTTTGATTTACCATCATTGGCTTCCGGTACTGTTAGAACCAGTGAAGTAATGGTTAAAAAGGATGATGGTACCGTTGACCTGGTTGTCACTGAGTGGAATCCTCACGATAAGGATGATTACTGTCTGAATGATGACGATCCCAAAACACCGGCGTGTGGTAACAACCCTTATCCGATTGCACACGCTCTGTTAGCTTCAAACATTATGAATGAGTACTTCCTTGATCCCACAGATGGTTACGATGGTCATACTGATTGGGTAGTAACATTCCCGATGAAGAAGCTGGGTGTGTTTGACAGGAAGGATGTTCTTCAATTAACCAAAGTGGATTTGAGGAATGATGATGAACGAATAACAGGTGAGAAAGCTTGTGTCGATGGTAATGATTATTACCTGATAAAAGGTGAGGAGTATAAAGGGGATAGTATATCCTATCATATGGGTAATGAAATCTATAAAATAGATACAAAAGATGCGGAAAAAAACAAAGATGAAAACCGCCTGGATTCTGATTGCAAGTTGTATGGCGATATCCAGGTTGCTTTCGGTGAAGAAATTTTTGACCGTGAAGAAGGCCGTGTGAAAGATGACAATTTTTCACCTTACAGTAGTTATCCGCGTATTCTTGAACGTGAGGTTAATGTCCTGAGCTTTATCAGTACTGATCCATCATATGATGACAGTCGTACAGTTCTGTCCAGTGATCACACATTGCCGGAAGGAAAGGCACACGCTGACCTGAATGGTCTGGATGCAGATGACTTTGTTGAAACAGATGCCTTTGTCAGTGGTTGGGCACGGATGAGGTTCCCTGCTTGGTACAGATTATCCAAATGGGTTGAAAATATTGATGCTTACGGTACATCACCGGATTATTATGATGTTAACAGCTTTATTTACCAAGGTGTTCCGGTGACTGGTTTTGCGGCCATCGAAGGCAATGTGAGTCAGAATCCAAATGCACGTTTCGGTGATGCACTGCCACATAAAGTTAAGCGTTAAGACAGCCTTTTTTGCTTAACATCTGAATCGTTGTAAAAGACTGGCCGGTTTCCTGACCGGCCAGTTTGCCATTTTGAGCGGTAATAATCATAAATAATAAGGGGCGATAATGGGGCATCAGAGCATCAGTAACGCTGTAGCGTTAGGTATGCATCTGTTTATTTTTGATCTGAAAGAGCGTTGTATCGGTACTTTCTTGGGTTTGCTCTGGTTGGTGGTTCATCCACTGTTTATGCTGCTTATCTATACGTTTATTTTCGGTGAAGTACTACAACTCCGCTTTGATACCTCCCATTCCACTTCACAATTTGCGCTTTATTTGTTTGCTGGATTGCTGGCCTTTAATGCGACCAGTGATGTATTAATCCGTGCGCCGGTGTTACTAAGTGAACGCCGTGATGTGTTATTAAACACACCATTACCGGCATGGCTATTACCTTTATTACCGGTTGCGGTTTCAGTGGTACTGGAATGTGTGGCTTTGCTCATTTTGTTATTGGCGATTGCCGTACACAATGAGTTTAAAATAACCAGTATTCCCTGCTATGCCTTCTTTCTGCTGGTCCGTATTATTTTCTCACTTGCGGGTGCCTATATTGTTGCGGTTCTGGGGGTTTTTATCAGGGATTTGCGGCAGTTAATGCCCGTATTAATGACGGTACTGTTGTTTGTTTCCCCGGTATTGTATCCGCCCGAAGTGATACCTGAGCAATTTTTATTCTTCTACGAATGGAATCTGTTAGGCCAGTTAGTGCAGGGCTACCGTGATGCTCTGTTGCTGGGTGAAATGCACTGGGGACGTTTCCTTGCCTTGTTGCTGATTTCCAGCGTTTGTCTGTTGTGTGCGCTGTGGCTGTTTCGACGTTTGATGCCACGGGCGAGGTACGTGCTGTGAATGCCATCCATGTACAACAGGCCAGCCTGGTGTATCGTCGTTATGCCAGGCCGCAGGATGCCCTGCTGGAATGGCTGTTTCGCCAGCCTCGCCATGAAATATTTTATGCCTTGCAGGCTGTGACCTTTTCCTTGGCGCAAGGTGCTTCTCTGGGAATTGTCGGTGACAATGGAGCCGGTAAAAGTACACTGCTCCGTATGCTGGCCGGTAATCTGAGGCCAACGGCGGGTGTGTGTGAGGTGATCGGGCGGCGGGCAGCCTTGCTGGAATTGGGCAGTGGCCTGCAACCGGAGTTTTCCGGTGTGGAAAATATCCGTATCGGGCTTGCGCTGCGTGGCATGGATGTACGGGCTATTGAAGCGCATCTGTCACAGGTCGTGGATTTCGCCGAATTAGGAGCATTTGCAGAGCAGCCTGTGAAAACCTATTCCAGCGGCATGGTCGTCAGGCTGGTGTTTGCGGTGGCTTCAGTGGTGGAGCCGGAAGTGCTGATTGTGGATGAGGCACTGTCCGTTGGCGACCAGTATTTCCAGAAGAAGTCACTGGACCGCATGCGCCAGATTCTGGCAGGTGGTGCAACGCTGGTGTTTTGTTCACACAACCTGTATCAGGTGCGGGAAATTTGTGATCAGGCACTGTGGCTGGAGCAGGGGCGGATTCGCATGGCCGGTGATGCCCAGACTGTGGTTGACGCTTATCAGGATGCCGTGCGGGCGCGGCAGAAGGCGGCTCCGGTTACGATGGCAGCTGCAAAGACAATCGTTGCCGGATCGGTTGCCGCTCCCACGCTGCTGGAGGTAAGTCTGTCCGGTGCGCAGGGTTTTAGCGGTGAGTTGCCGCGCTTTATGACCTATCAGCATTTTATGGTTGAGGTGCGATTCGATAGCGCGGATCGCTCACTGAGCGATATTCATGTGGGCATTGTGATTCGCCGCAACGATGATGTGCAATGTTATGGTATCAGCACCCTGCATGATGGTGTCGAGCTGGTGGGCAGAGATAATAACGGAGAGGTACATGTCCGCTATGTGATTGAAAGTCTACCCTTGCTGGCCGGAGAGTACTGTCTGGAAGTGTGGCTGATTGATGGTAGCGGGGTGCATGTTTATGATGCCCGTGAGCGGTGTTGCCATTTCCGTGTGCAACAGGAGTCACAGGCTCAGGGGGTGGGGATGAGCTGGATTCCTCATCGCTGGGAACAGGAGAGCCGGGTTTGTCATGCGCCTGAGTCGTCCTGAGGATTATTCCCTGCGCTATCATTTGATTTTTCCGGCATTACGCAACCTGCCTTATCCGCTGGCCTATCGGTTAGCGAAGTATCAGTCTGCTTATTTTGCGCGTAAACATGCAGAGCAGCGGCAACAGATTGCACAGCAAATGCGCAGCGTTTTCCCGGCAGCCACTGAACAACAGGTTACCGGGTGGCTGGCTGATTATTTCTGCATGGTCGAGCAGGAAGCACTGGATACCTGGTTTCTGGATAACAAACTTATACCAAAAATTGTGTCATTGCGTGGTTTTGAAACGGTTGAGGCGTTGCGGCGTGATGGGCAACGCGTGTTGCTGACCGGGGGGCACTTCAGCCGTTTCTGGATGGCCGGGCCAGCCATGCGTTTACGTGGTCATCGGGTGGGAACCATAACCCGGGATGGTGGCCGGAAAAATACTCAAGGTTTGCATCCTGCCGAATACCGTTACCGTTTATTTAAACTGCAAAAATTACAGCAGGTACTGGGTGGACCCTTTTTGGTTGAGGGTGAAGACCTGCGTCCATTGTACCGGCAACTGGATAGCAGCTTAATCACACTGATTTTTGATGTACCGTATGTCGAAAAGCAACCCGGAAGCGTGACAGTTCCTTTTTTGAACGGTAAGATAAATGTACCTGCCGGAATATATCGAGTAGCAAAAAAGACAAGGGCAGTGGTCGTACCATTCTACATGGATGACCAAGGGGCTGGGGAAGTGGTTGCGGAGTTTTCTGCGATGCTTGACCCGAATAATTATAATGACGAGGAATTTATGAGTCTGCTGGTTGGCGAACTGGAGAGACATATAAAAAAACGACCCGGTCACTGGTGGTTGTGGGAGGCTCTTCCTCTGTTGCGGAGTAATAATAATGAATCAAACGAAGGCCGCCGATTCTGATCAGCTGAATTATAATCATTCACACACACAAATTGTCAGTCGTATCCCGCAATATGCACAGGTGCTGGAACTGGGCTGTTCCAGTGGTGAAATGTCGCAGCTGATGAAGCAGAATTGTCAGGCACATATTTTCGGGGTAGAAAAGGATCCGCATGCCGCCTGGCAGGCGCAACGTCATTGTGATTACGTGTTTACCGAGGATCTGGATGAGGAAACCAGTCTGGATGCGTTGCAGTTCGAGAAATTTGATGTCATCACCCTGGTGGATGTATTGGAGCATCTGCGCCATCCGGAACAACTGCTCGAACGTCTCAAGCCATTGATGATGGAACAGAGTACGATTCTGTTATCAGTACCGAATGTGGCGCATGCCTCCGTGCGGCTGGAATTGCTCACCGGCGATTTCCGTTATGAAGAAGCCGGCATTCTGGATAATACCCACCTTAAATTTTTCACCCTGCAAAGCCTGAAAAATATGCTGTCACGTTGCGGCTTTGTGATTAATGAGATTGATTATACCTGGCATGATATGCCGGATTCGGTGATTGCCCGTTATCTGCGTCAGGTTGGTATTGAAGCCACCCCGCGCATTCTGGACTATTTCCATCAGCCGGAAGCCGTAGCTTATCAGTTTATCGTTTCAATCAGCCTGCTGGATCAGCAGTCGTGCGGGAATGACAGTAATGAAGCGGCGGTTCCTGCCGTGGAACATAACCTGAAGCCATTGGCAGCGTCATGGCAGGTCTGGGGGCATATGTTCAGTAATCTGCAACAAAAAGATCAGACTATCCGTGGCCTGGAAATGAAAATGGCGAACTGTATGAACGAGCTGGAACAATTACGACAGGAGGCCGATGAGCGTTCGGAAGAGTTGCAGCGGATCTATGCAACCCGCAGCTGGCGCCTGTTGCGCCGGATTGCCGGGATCTGGCGTGGCACGACCGGGACAGTTCAGGGCGGATTAACTCACCATTGATACACTGCAAAACCGGCTAATAAATAATAATAATGAGGTGTTTGTCCGCATGGGGTCTTTGCAACCTAAAGTCAGTGTCATTGTACCGGCTTATAACCACGAGCAGTGGGTCGGACAGGCGCTGGAATCGGTGTTTGGACAAACGCTGACAGAGTGGGAGCTGATTATTATTGATGATGCCTCTGCCGACCGGAGCTGGAAAAAAATACAGGCTGCCATTCGTTGCCATGACCGTGATCAGCATAAGGTCACCCTGATTCGCCACACCACTAATCAGGGGGCGGCCACCACCCTGAATGAAGGGCTGTCGCTGGCGCGTGGGCAATTTATTGCCATTCTGAATTCTGATGATGCCTGGCCCGGTCATCGCCTGGCGAATTTGTATCAATATGCACAACAGAAAGAACTGGACTTTGTTGCTACCGGAGTGACTTTATGGGACAAACATTCCCGGTTGAAAAATGCTTCCGAAACGGACTGGTTAAACTGGTATCAGGGCCTTTATAAAGACTGGAAACAGCACCGGGATTTTCTGCGCACCCTGTTACGCGGCAATTTCCTGATTACCACCTCTAATTTTTTTTTCCGGCGGCATGTGTATGAGCGTATTGGCGGTTTCGCTGATCTGCGTTATGTACATGATTATGAGTTTGTCTTGCGGGCTTATAATCTGGGATTGAACATTGAGTGCCTGTGGGATAAGGCGTTGCTTTATTACCGCCTGCATGACAGTAACACCATCCGGGAACAACCACTGGCCGCTATCCGCGAAAATATGCTGCTGTTGCTGCGATTGTTTCCCGGTCTGAGTAAACACCTGAATGCACTACGGCTGAACGGCTTGCAGATTCAGCTGCAGGATTTGTACCGCTACACGCATGAAGAATGGCAGACCCAGGTGCATTACCGCCTGACGGATAAGGAACAGGAATTATTTCCATTAATTGCTGATCGTGATCGGTGGGTAGCCGAACGTGATGCCATTATTCAGCAGCAGGCAGCGGTACTGGCGGAGCGTGAACGCTGGGTGGCGGATCGGGATGGCTGGATTAAAGAACGCGATGCGTTCATTGCCAATCTTCATGCCCGGATTGCGATACAACAGACCGCTATTGCGGAGCGGGAAAGCTGGTTGAGTGACCGGGATGAAATGATCAGCAAACGTGATCAGTGGGTGGCTGACCGTGACCATTGGATAGCGGAGCGTGATCAATGGCTGGCCGATTGCCAGCAACAGTTGCAGGATGTGACCGCAGACCGGGATCGTCTGATTGCTAGCTGGTCATACCGGCTGGGTTCACTGCTGCTGAATCCGGTGCGGTTGTTATTCGGGCGTTATACGGTGAATAAAGTGGGACAGAGTCATGCCTGAGAAAATCATTATCCGTGACTGGCCGCGTCTACAGCAATATTTGGAAGGTCGCTTGCAGCAGGGGGGTATCAGCACGGTGTCACTGGATATTTTTGACACCCTGCTGGCCCGTATTGAAACCCCGGAACAGGTGCAGCGGGGTGTTTGTCGTCTGCTGGCCGAGAAGCTGGGCAGGGGATTCTCGGCCACACAGGTCTGGCAGGTTCGGCAGAGCTGTGAGCGTGCATTGCGTGAGCAGGCGGCAGCGGCAGGCATGGACTATGAATGCCGTTTCAGTGAATTGGTTCCCTGCTGGCTGGAACGGTTGACCGGAGCGGCAGACGAAGAGCGGGTGAGTTTTGTTTGCGATACCGAGTCAGAGCTGGAAAAGCTGGCCCTGTACGTCAAGCCCGGAGCCGGGGATTTCCTGAACTGGCTGGCTCAGCAACCGTTGCGGGTGCTGGCAGTTTCAGACATGTATCTGGACAGTTCTTTCCTGCGGGACTTGTTAATCGATAAAGAGCTGTATCCGTATTTTGCGGCTGTTTATGTCTCGGCGGACAGTGGTTTATGCAAGTATTCAGGGCGTTTGTTCCGGCATATCGCTGAGCAGCAGGGTTTGGGACTGGATGAGTCCTGGGTGCATATCGGCGATAATCCGTTGTCAGACCGGCGTGCTGCCTGTGAAGCGGGTATTCAGGGTATCCTGCTGTATGAAAAAGCAGCTTTACGTGAACGTGAGCAACAGCAGCTCAATGTGAGGATGGCTCAGTATGGTGGCATCTGGAAAGGTCAGCACTTTTTTTCCATGCTGGAGCAGCGGCTACAGGCAGATAATACACCGGAATTCATCACCAGAGACGGGGGTGGTGAGCAGGATTTTTTCTACCGCTACGGGCGCGATGTCCTCGGTGGCGCATTCAGTGCCTTTACGCTGGGTTTGCAGGAGCGTTTACAACGCAAGCCGGTGGAGAAGCTGTTTTTTGTCGCACGTGATGGTTTTCTGTTCCGGCAGCTTTATCATCAGCTGGATGACCGCGTGCCGGATGAGTATATTTACCTGTCACGCAAGGTGATTACGGCGGCTTCGACAGCGGATGGCCTGACCCTCGAACAGGCGCAGGTGGCGTTTTATAATCCGAAACAGCAGGGCTTGCGTTCGGTATGCAAGGTCTATGGTCTGCCGGAAGCCGGACTGCTGTCGCTGGCTGCCCGGCATGGCTTCAGTGAATTTGCCGAGCCGCTGAGCGACTGGCATGATTCGCGCCTGTTGAGCTTTCTGGCGGATGAGGAGGTACAGGCGTATATCCGGCCCATTGGTAAGCAGCACCGTGATTTACTGGAAGCCTATCTGGAGCAGGTGGGTTTTCTGGGTACAGAACGGGTCGGGCTGGTGGATATTGGCTGGAATGGCACGGTACAGAAATTTCTGAAACAGGCCTTTGGTGAGCGGGCGGACTTCCCACAGGTGCAAGGTTATTATTTTGCCTTTGTACCCAAGATGTACAATGACTTTGGTCGGGATAATGTCTGCGAGGGCATTATTCATGATTCACGGCGTGATAATGCCTGTGAGCGGATTCCGGCTGAATTTGAAGAAATCTTTGAACAGGGAGCGCGGGCGCAGGAAGCGACAACCATTGCCTATCGTAAAACGGCTGAAGGAATTGTGCCGGTGTTTAAATCCGGACAGTCGCCGGATCGTCGGGCAGAAATCGAGTGTAATCCGCTGGTGGCAGCCATGCAGGCCGGGGTTATGGATCATTGGCGGCATTTCCGTGCGGTGCAGCGGCTGAGTGGTTATTCCGGGCAGGATATTCTGCCTTATATTTATGGTCAGCTGGAACGGGCAATCGTCTATCCTGATCGGCAGGAAACACAGATGCTCACCCGCCTGGTGCATACGGAAGACTTTGGCGATGATCATGTGCTGGATTTGGGCCGACAGCCGCTGGCATGGCGGGACTGGTTGCAGCCCCTGCGTTTATGGCGGCGGCTGCGTGACTCGGCATGGCGTTATGCGCTGTTTTCCGGGGGAGGCTCCGGGGTGGGTAATTTTGTGCTGCGGGTTGCTTATTTGCACGCCGTAAAAAAATAATAAAACGCATAATAACGGGGGCGATCATGAGAAAAACAAACACGGCTCAGGGCTTATTGATCAGTCCGGTGCGCTTATTTATTTTTGCACAGGCTTTCTGTTTTTCCTCCGGGCGTGGGCAGTGTTTCAGTCCGGGCATTAAATCACTGTTGATCTGGCAGGCATTACGTCTGAAACAGACAATACTGGATCGTTCCGCAGCAAAATGGTGGCACGTCTGGCTGGAGCGGGTCTGATGGCACAGGTACAGGTGTTGCTCTCAACCTGGAATGGTGAGGCCTGGTTGCCGGAGTTGCTGGCATCGCTGGCGCAGCAAACCTGCAATGACTGGGAG
>PDWJ01007438.1_pt1 | contig 21411 bp, 17 predicted proteins | sample 1430881 | NCBI WGS metagenome assembly PDWJ01 (sample SAMN01162460, study PRJNA174530) | Oral metagenome, whole genome shotgun sequencing project. | biome: Marine environment; feature: Marine mammal; material: Swab sample of the gingival sulcus; isolation source: swab sample of gingival sulcus... | reverse complement strand
ACCGGCCAGGGCCCCCTGCACCGAGCAGCCCTCGTGATGGATCCGGGCGTAATCCTGGGCAGGGCCGTCGGCGGCTTCCTCCTGCTCCGGCTCCCAGCTCAGGGGGCGCAAGGGGCAGGGTTCGCCATAGGTGTCGAAAAGTCCCCCCAGCTGCTCCACCCCCGCGTGACCGGCCGCGTCCAGATCCATGTCCAGCTTCACCTCGCGGGTCCAGCACCCCAGCACCTCGTCGATGCGCGTCAGCCGGTCCACCACGATCTCGCGCTGCTCGTCGCTGCGCACCTGGACCCGCCCGCCGACCACCAGGATGCTGTCGCTCTCCACCAGATCCTGAGCCTCGGCGTAGAGTTTGGCGTAAACCACCAGACCGATGACGCCCGTCTTATCCTCGAAATGGCAGCGGGCGTAGACCCGCTTGTGGCGGTCGCGGTGCTTGGTGTGGCTGGTGATGACACCCTTGAGCGTGACCCAGGTGTTCTCGCCACAACGGTGGGCATTCTCGCAGGTGCTGGTCTCCAGGCTTTCGATCAGTTCGTGGTACTCGTTGAAGGGATGCCCGCTCAGAAAGAAACCCACCGCCTGGCGCTCCTTGCTCAGGCGCAGCAGGGGATCGAAGGGTTCGCACGGGCTGAGGGTGGGCCGCAACACTTCCGCGGCGGCCCCGCCCCCGAACAGGCTGGCCTGCCCCCCGGCACGATCCCGGGCCGCCTTCTGCCCGAAGGCCAGCGCCTTGTCCAGGTTCATCAGCAGCTGGTTGCGATGCCCCGGCAGACTGTCCATGGCCCCGGCGTGGATCAGCCCCTCCAGCACCTTCCGGTTCACCTTCTGCAGATCCACGTTCTCGCACAGATCGAACAGATCGGCAAAGGGCCGGTCCAGCTTCTCGCGGCACTCGCGAATGACCTCGATGGCCGCCGTGCCCACGCCCTTGACCGCGCCCATGCCGAACAGCACCTCCCCGTCCTTCACCTTGAACTCCGGATCCGGCAGATTGATGTCCGGCGGGCGGATGGTGATGCCCAGGGCTTTGACCTCGTCGATGAGCTGGGTGATGCGCTCGGACTTGCGCATCTCCGTGCTCATGGTGGCGGCCATGAATTCGGCCGGGTGGTGGGCCTTCAGCCAGGCGGTCTGGATGCTCAACAGCGCGTAGGCGGCGCTGTGGCTCTTGTTGAAACCGTACTGGGCGAAGAACTCCATCTCCTTGTAGACGTCCTCGGCCACGGCCACGTTGTAGCCGCGCTCCCTGGCGCCCTCCAGGAACTGGACCTTCATCTCCGCCATGATGTCCAGCTTCTTCTTCCCCATGGCCTTGCGCAGCGTGTCGGCCTGGCCCATGGTGAAGCCGCCCATGGTGGAGGCGATCTGCATCACCTGCTCCTGGTACAGGATCACCCCGTAGGTGTCCTTCAGGATGGGCTCCAGGCAGGGGTCTTTGTAGGTGGTCTTCTGCCGACCGTGCTTGCGCTCCACATACACCTTGTCCATGTCCGCGCCCAGGGGCCCGGGGCGGTACAGGGCGCAGATGGCCGTGATGTCGTCGTAGCAGGTGGGCGCCATCTTGCGCACCAGCTCCTGCATGCCGCTGCTTTCCAGCTGGAAGATGCCCACGGTGCGGCCTTCCTGCAGCAGCTGGAAGGTCGCGGCATCGTCGGTGGGAATTTCCGCCGCCTTGAGAAGCCGGCCCGTGGTCTGCTTGATCAGCTTCAACGCCTTGTCGATGACCGTCAGGGTGCGCAGGCCCAGGAAGTCCATCTTCAGCAGCCCCAGCCGCTCGCTCATGACCATGTCGAACTGGACGGTGATGTCGCCCTTGTTGTTGCGGTACATGGGCGCGTGCTCGATCAGCGGCGTGGGTGTGATCAGCACGCCGGCGGCGTGGATGCCCGTGTTGCGGTTCATGCCCTCCAGAACCAGCGCGTTGCGCATGAGCATGGCGTGGTCATCGGATTCCTGGGGCAGTTCCTTCAGACCCGGGGCCTCGTCGATGGCCTTCTTCAGGGTGATCCCTACCTCCTCGGGGACCATCTTGCTGATGCGGTCGCTTTCGGCGAAGCTGAAATCCAGGACCCGGGCCACGTCCTTGATGACCGCGCGGGCGGCCATGGTGCCGAAGGTGATGATCTGGGAAACGTTTTCCCGCCCATACTTGCGGGCGGTGTACTCGATGACCTCACCGCGCTTCTCGTAACAGAAGTCCACATCGATATCGGGCATGCTGATGCGCTCGGGATTCAGGAAGCGCTCGAACAGCAACTGATGGCGGATGGGGTCGATGTCCGTGATCCCCATGCAGTAGCACACCAGGGAACCGGCCGCGGAACCACGCCCCGGCCCCACCGGAATGTTCATCCTGCGCGCGGCGTCGATGAAGTCCCAGACGATGAGGAAATACCCCGCGTACCCGGTGGTCTTGATGATCCCCAGCTCGTAACTCAGGCGCTCTTCCAGCTCGGGCGTGATCTCGCTGTAGCGTTCCGACAGACCGACGCGCGCCAGATGGGCCACATAATCGTCCGGGGTGCTGAATCCTTCGGGCAGCGGGAACTCCGGCAACAGCAGCTTGTCCAGCTCCATCTCGAAGTCGATCATGTCCGCCACGCGCAGAGTGTTCTCCACGGCCCGAGGCCAGTCCTGGAAAATGGCCAGCATCTCTTCCGTGCTCTTGAAGTAGATCTCCGGCGTGTTGCTGCGCCATCGCTTGGGATCGTTCAGCAGGTTGCCCGTCTGGATGGCCATGAGGATGTCGTGGGCCTCGTGGTGGCTCTTGTCCAGGAAGTGGCAATCGTTGGTGGCGATAATCTCCAGATCCGTGGCCTTGGCCACCTGGGGCATCAGCTCACGGATACGTGTTTCTTCCTCGATGCCGTGGTTCTGGATCTCCAGGAAATAGTTCTCCTTGCCCAGGATCTCCTTGTACACCTGGGCCACCTCGATGGCCTTCTTCACGTTGCCGCTGCGCAGATGGAAGTTGGGCTCGCCGCTCATGCAGGCGCTCAGGCCCACGATGCCCTCGCTGTGCTCGGCCAGCAGTTGGTGGTCGATGCGCGGGCGGTAGTAGAACCCCTCCATGTAGCCCTTGCTGCTGAGCTTGCACAGGTTGCGGTAGCCCTTCTGGTTCCGGGCCAGCAAGATGAGGTGGTAGGCCTTGTTGTTGACCTTGTCCGCCTTGCGGTTGAACCGATCCGCGGCGATGTAGGCCTCCATGCCGACGATGGGCTTGATGCCGTTCTTCTTGCAGGCCAGAGAGAACTCCACCGCCCCGAACATGTTCCCGTGATCGGTCAGAGCCAGGGCCGACTGCCCCAGCTCCGCGGCGCGCTTGGCCATGACCCCGGTCTTCATGGCGCCGTCCAGCAGGGAATAATCCGAGTGGTTATGCAAATGGACAAAATTATTGGGCAGCTGCAAGTTATCTATATCCTGGGGATCGGGTTCGCGGGTGCTGTGGCTTTGGGCGGATTACAGCATAACACATGGGAGCGATGGGCACCACTTTCCCGGGCATCCACGACATCATCCGCCGCAGTCCAGACGGCCCCCTTCATTCGGCACACAGAATCCCATACGTTTTCCGGGCAGCGTTCCCCGCCCTATCCTTCACCGTGACCACCAGTTCATGCTTCCCCGGAGCCATCTCATCGGGCCAATGCACCAGCACGCGGTCTCGGGGTGGGTCCGGCTCCACGATCAACCGCCCGCCATCCAACGTGCAGGCCAGGCTCCCCGTATCCAGCCCGCAACCCGCATCGAAGGCCGCCAGCGGGGTGCTTGTCCAGCGTGGCAGGGTCACGCCCGGCACCGCGCGTTGCGGCGCGGGATTCACCGCCAAAACCTGGTCGTTGCTCTGCAGGACCGGCCCCTCGACATCCTGGAAAATCCCGTGTATCCCCGGATCTTCCAGGTGGACCTCCGTGGCCGCCCCGGGAGCCACGGACTCCACGAAACCCCACTGGCCTTTCTTTTGCCAGCGATACAGCCCCAGCCTTCGCCCTTTTCCCGGGGCCGCAATCGTGTCGGGCCAGACCACCGGCAGCGAACTTCCCACCGGCCAGTCCGCCGCCAGGAACCGAGCCTGCCGCCCGACGGACCGCAAACCCTGCCCACGGGCCACATCCACGCCCACGGGCCGCCCAGCCGACAACCCGGCCCACATTTCCAGGGGCTCCAGAACGGGGTCTTGCCCCGGCGTGAACATCAGGCGCGCCAATCCCTGCGCCGCCGGATCCCCGGCGCTGAAGAACGGGGTCAGCGCCAGATCGGCCCGCCGCGAGAAACGCACCCCGAGGGGTGCCTTTCGCCAGCGGGATTTTTCCGGTGCCGATATCTTGTCCGCTGCCGGCATCTGCTCCGTCACCAGCATCTGCCACCGCACCGCGGCCGTGTTGCCGGCCCGATCCCGCGCCCGCAACTCAAGATGATGCAGTCCGGCCGCCAGCCCTTGCCCATCATCCCCCAGGTACCACAGATCCCCTTCCCGCCCGGGAAGGGTCACCGCAGCGCGCCGGTGCAGCCAATGCTCCCGCGGCACCCCCTTGTCCGTCCAGTCCGCCGCATCGGTCCATTCCAACCGCTGCTGGGCATTCTCATCGAAGGCGAACACCTCATTGGCGCAGCGATAGACCACGTCGCCGTCCAGGCGCAGTTCTATCAGCCAGGGTTCCAGCTTGTGCCCCGCCACGTCCGTGGCCTCGACGATACGGGCGCTGAAGGCTACCGGCCCGCTGACCGCCAGCGCCCCCAGATCCCCTTGAAGTCCCAGATCCCCCTGCCGGCCCTGCCCACCATCGGCGGCGCACAGCCACTCGCCCTCTTGCCCAAACACCCGAGCCCCCGAGCTTGCGGGCCACGCCCGCAGGCTGTGGATCACCGGTGCCCGATCATCGGACACCGCGAACCCCAGAGCCTGCGGATCCATGGGCCTCTGGTTGCGGTCCCGCACCTCGAAGTGCAAATGCGGCCCGCCGGTCCCGCTCTGGCCGGACAGCCCCAGCACATCGCCCTTGCGCACGCGGATCTCATCGGCCTGGAAATACAGGCTGGTTCGGTACTTTCCGGAGGCCTCCTGGTTCAGCCGTACCCGCTGCCGCAGGTCATCGTTGAAACGCTGCAGATGGGCGAAGACGAAGGTCCGCCCCGAATCGCCCCGCAGATAGACCACCCGCCCGTAGGCCGTGGGCGTGCAACGCAACCGCGCGATGTAACCGTCTTCCACCGCCCGCACGGCGAACCCTTCGCGGCTTTGCGTCTTGAGGTCCAGCCCCGCGTGGTACCGCCCGCCCCGGTATTCCATGAAATTGCTGGTCAGGTAGCGTGTGGGCAGATCCAGGGGCCAGCAGACCTCGTCCGCGGGAGCGTTTACCGTGGAGGGAGACTCCGTCCCGGAATTTTTCGCCACAGAATTTCCTGCCACAGAATTTTCTGCCCCGGAAGCAACCCCCAGCCCACACAAAACCATCCACAGCCCAATCCAGATACGCATAGCTCCGGCTCCATCCGAAAAAACCCAAACCCGCTTCCGTCCCACAGTAATTCAGCCCCTCGCCCGACACAATGATCCACAACCGTAAAAACCGCTGGCCGTTACCCAAAACACAGCGACCTTGTGCCCAACGGAAACCATCCATCCCTTTCCCCAAAGGAGCCACCATGGCCGAATTCAAGCTCAAGGGCAACCCCTTCAACACCATCGGCAACCTCCCCGCAGTGGGTGCCGACGCCCCGGACGTCACCCTGACCGGTGCCGACCTCAGCGACATCAAGCTGGGCGACTACAAGGGCCAGAAGGTTGTGCTGAACATCTTCCCCAGCCTGGACACCGCCGTCTGCGCCGCCAGCGTGCGCCGCTTCAACGAAGAAGCCTCCAAGCTGGACAACACCATCGTTGTCTGCGTGAGCATGGACCTGCCCTTCGCCATGGGCCGTTTCTGCACCACCGAAGGCCTGGAGAACGTGGTGAGCGCCTCCGACTTCCGGAACCGCGCCTTCGCCAAGGAGTACGGCGTGCTGATCACCGACGGGCCCCTCAAGGGTCTGTGCGCCCGCAGCGTCGTCGTGGTCAACGAGGAAGGCGACGTGGTCCACGCCGAGCTGTGCCCCGAGACCGCCGAGGAGCCCGACTACGCGGCGGCCCTGGCAGCCCTGTAGTTGCCGGACGATTCCGGCCAGGCCACCCCGGCCACGAACCGGGGTGGCCCTTTTTTTGCTACCCCGCTGACGATGGCCGGAGAACACCCCGGAATTTGTCCGGGACAACCCGGATCCTGTTTCGTATGTTCGCGGCGCGTGGAAGGAGCCTGCGCCCACTCCCGACCCGGAGGGCCCTGATGGAAAACAACACCGGTCACTGGTTGGACGACAAGGACAGCATTCCCGTTCCCGAAGGCCGCTGCTACCTCCTGGACACCAACGTCCTGCTGCACGAAGCCGAAAGCCTCACCTCCTTCGAAGACAACAACGTCATCCTCACCGTCGAGGTGCTGGAAGAGCTGGACAAATTCAAGCGCGGCAACGATGAAAAAGCGCGCAACGCGCGGCGCGTCATCCGCACCATCGACAGTCTGCGCGACGGGCGGTCCCTGAGCCGGGGCGTGCCCCTGCCCGGTGGCGGTAAACTGTACATCGTGGTCAAAAGCTACGCGGATTACCTGCCCAAGGGCATGGACCACAGCCATGTGGACAACCGCATCCTGTCGGTGGCCATCGCCCTGGCCAAGGCCGGCGGCGAGGTCGAGTTCGTCACCAAGGACATCAACGCGCGCGTCAAGGCCGACGCCCTGGGCATCAAGGCCAACGACTACCTCACCCGGAAGATCAATTTCGACGAGCTGTACCACGGTTTCAGCGAGCACGACGTGCCCCAGGACATGATCGACGGTTTCTACCAAGGGGAAGCCATCTCCCTGGAGGCGGACCTCATGCCCAACGAGGGCGTCCTGCTGCGCGCCGAGGGCAACCCCAAGCATACGGCGCGCGGGATTTTCCGCGCCGATTCCGGCCTCATCGAACCCCTGCTGCACGCCGGCACCCACCCCTGGGGCCTGAGCGCCCGCAACCTGCAGCAGCAATTCGCCTTCGAGCTGCTGCTGCGGCCCGATATCAAGCTGGTGACCATGCTGGGCCAGGCGGGCACCGGCAAGACCCTGCTGGCTTTGGCCGTGGGGCTGCAGATGGTGGCTGAGGAGAAGCGCTATCGGCGCATCATGGTCTCCCGGCCCATCATGCCCCTGGGCAAGGACATCGGCTACCTGCCGGGCAGCAAGGAAGAGAAGCTGAGCAGCTGGATGGAGCCCGTCAGCGACAACCTGCAGTTCCTGGTGGACCCCAAGCTGGAGAACACGTCGGACAAGGTGCAGTACCTGTACGACACCGGCCTGGTCGAGGTGGAGGCCGTCACCTACATCCGCGGCCGCAGCCTGCCCAAGCTGTTCATCATCATCGATGAGGCGCAGAACCTGACCCCCCACGAGGTCAAGACCGTGGTCAGCCGCGCCGGCGAGGACGCCAAGGTGGTGTTGACGGGCGATGCCCACCAGATCGACAACCCGTATCTGGACGCGTCGTCCAACGGGCTGACCTATGTGATCGAGCGATTCAAGGGCCACCCCATCCACGGGCACATCACGCTGGCCAAGAGCGAGCGGAGCGAACTGGCCAGCCTGGCGGCAAGCCTGCTGTAGGAGATGTGATGGGACACAAGAAGGTGTGGAGCAGCGAAGCGGATGACCAAGAGCCCCGGGCCGACGCCAAGGCGGCGGCGGTTCCCCAAGGCGACGGCGTGGTGCGCGTGGGCCGGCAGACCAAGGGGCGCAAGGGCAAGGGCGTCACGGTGGTCACCGGGGTGCCCCTGACGGGGTCCGCGTTGAAGGAGTTGGCCCGGGAGTTGAAGCAACGATGCGGCTCCGGGGGGACCGTGAAAAGCGGAGTCATCGAGATCCAGGGGGATCATCGGGACACCCTGGTGGCGGCCTTGGCGGACCGCGGGTGGAAGGTCCGGAAAAGCGGCGGTTGATGGGCCGCCGCCCGATCCGTCCGGCCGGTTGGTTGGTTGGTGGTCGTCGGTCGCCGATTACCTGTTCCCGGTTTCCAATTGCCTGTTTGCCGCCTCGTCAGGAAGCGGTCCACATACTGCTGATCCTGTCGCGCCGTGGCCGCGGCGTACACCCGATCCCCCACATCCCCCACGCAGTTTTCCTGCCAGACGATGTTACCCCGCAGATCTTTCAGCGTCACCCGCAACCGCACTTCGGCCGCGCTTTGGGAAGGCACCGGGATGGCGGCCAGGGCCACCAGGCTCAGGACCACGCCCGTGCTGATCCGGTGGGAGGTGTCGTCGCTGGTGAGCATGCCCAGCCCCATGCCCAGGGCGCTGGGCATCAGGAAGCTCCACACGTCGCGGTCGAAGGTGCAGCTCATGGACATGATATCCACGTTCAGGAAATACTCCGCCTGCTCCGGGTAGGCCACCAGTTCCGCCAGGGCCGTCTGCTCCATATCCTGGACCAGGGCCTGGCCGTAGATCTCGGTGACGGGGCGGTACCAGCTGCTGTCCTTGGGGAAACGGATATGCATGAAGTGGCCCTGGCCCGCGCGCTGCTCGGGTGGGCGCAGATCCGTCACCTTGTCGATATACAGGGCGGGCGGGCGCAGGCCCTCCACCCCCAGGTTCACCTGCTCATCGGGATAGGGGAAAACGATTTTCTGGCTTGAGCAGGCTCCCAGGACCAGCAAGATCGGCAACAGGGCCACCAGGCGCAGCTTGTTCAGATTCCGGCGTGTCAAGATGGGCATTTCTCCTCCAGCGGGACGAAAGGGTCCAGGGAATCGGCGCTATCAATTTAGGGGGTTTTGCTTCTCGCGGCCAAGGGCCGGCGTCTGCTCCGGCACTTGGTCCGGCACTTGGTCCGGCACTTGCTCCGGCACTTGCTCCGGCACTTGGTCCGGTACTTGGCCCAGCCGCCAAACCACCAGCACAACGCCCCCCGCCCCCAGCAGCAGGCTCAACCACGGCGCCACCCCGAGCCCCACCGGCAGATATCCACAGGCCACAGCCAGGGCCCCGGTGGTCAGGCTGTAGGGCAGCTGCGTGCGCACGTGGTCCACGTGATCGCTGCCGCAGGCTAGGCTGGACATGATGGTGGTGTCGCTGATGGGCGAGCAGTGGTCGCCGAACACGGCCCCGGCCAGCACCGCGCTGACGCCGGCCAGGTGGATGTGCCGGGCCACCTCGGGCGCCAGGCCCGCGCCCACCGGCAGCTCCAGCCCCAGGGGGTAGACCAAGGGCATGAGGATGGCCATGGTGCCCCAACTGGTGCCCGTGGCGAAGCTGACCGCCGCCGCCAGGATGAACACCACCGCCGGCAGCACCCGCGCCGAAAGCCCCTGCCGGCTGACCTCAACCAGAAAGCCGGCCGTGTCCAACTGGGCGCAGACGGCGCTCAGGCTCCAGGCCAGCACCAGGATGGTCACGGCAATGAGCATGGCCCGGGCGCCGTCCAGATAGCCCGTCATGGCCTCGTTCAAATTCAGACGCCCGGAAACGCAGCTCAGAAGCACCGCCAGGGCGGCCCCCGTCAGGGCGGCCCAGGTCAGGACGGTGAAGCTGTCGGCGTGGTTCAACACCGCCCGCAGGGAAGGGTTTTCCAGCCCCGCGGCCAGGGCGCCCTGCCGGCCCCCGAAGTACAGCCCCAGGGCGGTGGTCAGGATCACCGCCAGAATGGGGATGCCGGCCAGCAGGGGATGAACCGGCCCGGCGGCATCCGGCGTCTCGGGGGCCGTGGAAGCCGGCGCGTCGCTGGCGGGCCGGGACCCGGGACGCAGCACCTGCCCCGTCTGGAGGGCGCGCCGCTCCGCGTTGAGCATGGGACCGAAGTCCCGCCCCGTGGCGCTCAGCAGATAGACCAGCAGCAGCGTCAGGATGGGATAGTAGCTGTAGGGCAGGCTCTGCAGGAAGAAAGTGTACGCCTGGGTCTGCTGCCCCACCTGGGCCATGGCGTCCTGGATCAGCCCCACCTCGAAACCCACCCAGGTGCTGATCACCGCCACCGTCGTGACCGGCGCGGCGGTGCTGTCCACCAGCCAGGCCAGCTTCTCGCGGCTGATGCGCAAGCGGTCGCTCAGCGGCCGCATGGTGCTGCCCACCAGCAAGGTGTTGGCGTAGTCGTCGAAGAAGATGAGAGTCCCCATGGCCGCGGTGGAGACCATGCCGCCGCGCCGACCGCGCACCCGCCGACTGAGCCAGTGGACGATGCCCTCGGTGGCTCCGCTGCGCGACAGCACGCCCACCATGCCGCCCAGGATGGTCGTGAAAAGCAGGATGGCCGCATGGTCACGATCGGCCAGGGCCTGCAGGAGGTAGGTGTCGCCCACCCGCAGGAAGGCGAAGAAGACATTCCCCTCCACGATGAGCGCCCCCGCCCACACGCCCAGCAGCAGGGCCACCAGCACCTGGCGTGTCAGCAGCGCCAGCCCGATGGCCAGCACCGGCGGGATGACGGAGAGCCAGTCTCCGCTCACGAGCCCTCCCCCGTGTCCTTGCCCAGGGCCCAGTCCAGATACCGCGGATCCACCCACGCGGCGGGCCAGGCCGTCATCTGGGGCACGTCGTAGGGGTGTTGCAGACGCAGTTCGCCACAGAAAAGCTCGAAACGATCCGGCAGCACCTTGAAGGTGACGCGCACCTCCGAGTCCCTTTGCAGCTGCCCCTGCCAGCGATAGAACGAACGCATGGGCCCATCCACCTGGGCGCACACGGCCAGGCCGTGGTCCACCATGGCGGCGGCCACCTCCTCCGCTTTTTCCGTGGAATCGAAGGTGGTGGTCAGGATCAGCAACGGGCCGTTCATGGGCCGACCTCCCGCCAGGCCGGGGTGATGATCTTCAGCATCTGCGCGTGCAAGGCCGGCGAGGCGGCGACGATGCTTTGGTGCGGCAGGGCCACATCCTCCCCGCCGAAGGTGGTCACTAGGGCGCCCGCCTCCCGCGCCACCAGGGTGCCCGCGGCCGTGTCCCAGGGGCGCAGGTGCAGTTCCCAGTAGCCGTCCAGCTTGCCGGCGGCCACGTGGGCCAGGTCCACCGCCGCGCTGCCGGCGCGCCGCACGCCGTGGCAGCGCCTCTTCAGGAAGGTGTTCACCAGCCCCGTGGCCAGGTCCACCTTGTGGTCCCGCTCATAGGGAAAGCCGGTGGCCAGCAGAGCGTCTTCCAGGGCGGCGGGGCGCGTGACGCCCAAATCGCGGCCCAGGTCCCGATCCAGGTCGCGATCCGTGGCGTGGGCCGGGCGCTCCAGCCGGGCACCGCCGCCGCGGGTGGCCAGGTACAGCTCGTCCAGATACGGGGCGTAGACGCAGCCCAGCAGCAGGCCCTCGGCGTCGCCGCAGGCCATGCTCACGGCAAAGGTGGGCAGCCCGTGGGCGTAGTTGGTGGTCCCGTCCAACGGGTCGATGTACCAGGTGCGCCCGCTGCGGCCCCCATGCTCCCCCGTTTCCTCGGCCAGGACACGGTCCGCGGGGAAGTGGCGTTGCAGGGCCTGGAGCAGCATCGCCTCCACGCGGCCGTCCAGATCGGTGACCAGTTCGGTGGCGCGCTTGCGGCTGATGGTCCCCACCTGGTCGAAATCGGCCAGCAGGATACGGCCCGCCTCCAGGGCCAGGTTGCGGACGGTGGCCAGTTGGGCCTGCAGATCGGTATCCGGTGTGGGGCTGGGCATGGTGTCGGTTCGCTTTCTGAGCGTTTCGGGGTGGATCGGGTGTCGATGGGGTTGCGCCCGCCATCATAGAACATGGCCCCTGGGATCACAACCATATCCGTATTGACAACCCATGAGGTTGCTTTAGCTTGTACGGCAAAGATCGCATATTCCCCATTTGGAAAGGCCGTGCCATGCGCGAGAAGATAGAATCTGTTCTGGAAGAGATACGCCCCACCCTGCAGGCGGACGGGGGCGATGTGGAGTTCATCGACTACAACGAGGCCGAAGGGGTTGTGCTGGTGCGCATGAAGGGTGCCTGCGGCAACTGCCCCATGAGTCTGATGACCCTGAAGCAAGGCATCGAGGCCCGCATGAAAGCCCGGATCCCCGAGGTCCAGGCCGTTGAGCAGATTTGACATGGGCACGACATCCCGATTCACCGGTGTGGATTTTTACCACTTCGACCGGAACTTCAGCGACGAGGAACGCAGCGTGCGGGAGACCGTGCGCCGGTTCGTGGATGACCGCTTCCTGCCGGACATCAAACAGCACTTCCGGGAGGGCACCTTCCCCCTGGAACTGGCCGCGGAAATGGGCCAGTTGGGGCTGCTGGGCCCCGCCGTGAAAGGCCCCGGGTGCCCCGGCCTGAGCTACACCCTCTATGGTCTGATGTGCCAGGAACTGGAGCGCGGCGACAGCGGCTTGCGCAGCTTCGCCTCGGTGCAGGGCAGCCTGGTGATGTGGCCCATCGCCACCTATGGCAGCCAGGAACAGCAAGAACGGTGGCTGCCGGAACTGGCGGCCGGGACCAAGATCGGCTGTTTCGGGCTGACCGAGCCGGACCATGGTTCGGATCCCGGCGGCATGAAGACCTTTGCCCGGCGCGACGGGGATGATTGGATCCTGAACGGGACCAAGCTCTGGATCACCAACGCCAACACGGCCGATGTGGCGGTGGTGTGGGCCCGTTGCGACGAGGGCGTGATCGGCTTCCTGGTGGAGCGCGGCATGGAGGGCTTCAGCACCAACCCCGTGCACGGGAAATTCAGCCTGCGGGCTTCGGACACCGGGGAACTGGTGTTCGACGACGTGCGGCTGCCCGAAAGCAGCCGGCTGCCCCGAGCCAAAGGCCTGAAGGCGCCCCTGAGCTGCCTGAACGAGGCGCGCTACGGTATCGCCTGGGGCGTCGTGGGCGCGGCCATGGACTGTTACGACACCGCCCTGCGTTACGCGCGGGAACGGGAGCAGTTCGGCAAACCCATCGCCTCCTTCCAGTTGGTGCAGCAGAAGCTGGTCACCATGCTGACGGAAATCACCAAAGCCCAAGGGCTGGTGCTGCAGCTGGGCCGGCTGAAGGACGACGGCATCAACGAGGTGCCGTTGCTGCGCGCGCGTGGCCCGGGATATCCTGGGCGCGGCCGGGGTGACGGACGAGTTCAGCCCCGGGCGGCACATGGCCAACCTGGAATCGGTGATCACCTATGAAGGCACCCACGACATCCACACGTTGATCGTGGGGGCGGAGATTACGGGGTTGCCGGCTTTTCGGTAGCTCGCCACAGTGCTAGAACAAGCCCCGCTGGATCCACACCAGCGGGGCTTCGTTCTTTCCGCGGCAGACCGCAGCGATCAGAACATCAGATTCCGGAACACGATCTCCGCCTTCAGGTGGAAGCCCTGGGGCATCACCCCCAGGAAGATGATCAGCAGCGCCAGCACCGAAGCCGTGGCCACGCTGACCCACTCGGTGCCTTCGTAGGTGCCTTCTTCCGGCTCGCTCATGTACATCTTCACCGTCACCCGCAGGTAGTAGAACACCGACACCAGGGAGTTGATCACACCCCAGATGGCCAGCGGGATCAGACCCGCCTGCACCAGAGCCTGGAAGAGGTAGAATTTGGCCATGAAACCCACCATGGGCGGGATCCCCGCCAGGGAAAACAGCGCGATGGTCAAGGTCAGGGCCGCCAAAGGACGCTTGCGCCCCAGACCGGCGTAGCGGCTGATCTGGTCGCCGTCCTCCCCCAGCTGCCGACCCAGCACGCCGACGATGCCGAAGGCGGCCAGGTTCATCAGGCTGTATCCCACTAGGTAGAAGAGGATGGCGGGGCCGGCGATGCTCTGCAGTTCGTTGGTGCGCATGGCCATCATCGAGTCCCCGCTGTCGGGGCTGATGTAGGTCAGCAGCCCCAGCATCAGGTAACCGGCGTGGGCGATGCTGGACCAGGCCAGCATGCGCTTGATGCTGGTCTGCACCAGAGCCACCAGGTTGCCCATGCTCATGGTCAGCACCGCCAGCACGCTGAGCAGGCCGAACCAGTTGGCCCCCAGTTCATGGCCCATCAGCATGGCGTACCGCAGCAGCACCCCGAAACCGGCCGCCTTGATGGCCGTGGCCATGAAGCCGGTGATGTAGCTGGGGGCGCCCTCGTACACATCCGGGGTCCACATGTGGAAAGGCACCATGGCGATCTTGAAACCGAAACCGATCAGCATCAGGGCGCTGCCCGCCGTGATCAAGACCATGTCCGGCTGCGGGCCCTTCAGGGCGGCGGTGATCTCGCCGAAGCCGGTGCCGCCGGCAAAGCCGAAGGTCAGGGCCATACCCATCAGCAGGAAGGCGGAGCTGAAACCGCCCATGATCAGGTACTTGAAGCCCGCCTCGGAGCTGCGGATGTTGCCGCGCACGCCGCCGGCCAGCACGTAGGTGCTCAGGCTCATGGTCTCCAGACCCAGGAACAGGGTCAGCAGGTCGTTGGCGGCCACCAGCACCATCATGCCCAGGATGGACAGCAGGATCAGCGGGTAGAATTCCGGCCGGTAGCGGCCTTCCCGGTCGTAGATGCCGGTGGCGAAGATGGTCGTCATCACGCCGATCCCGAAGAACAGGAAGTTGAAGAAGGCCGTGAACTGGTTCACCACCATCATGCCGTTGAGCAGGATCTGCTGCCGCTGATCGGTCAGGATCTGCACGACCACCGCCAGGACCAGCACGAACAGCGTCAGGTAGCTGAGGTGGTCCTTCTTCATGCTCTTGACGAAGGCGTCCACCAGCATCACCAGCAAAGCGCCGCAGACAACCACCAGGTAGGGCGCCAAGGCGGCCACGTCACGGGTGAAATCGGGAATCAGGATCTCATTCATCAGCGGTTCTCCGTATGGCGGATCACGAGGACCTCGTTCCGGTTCTCATCCAGTAAGAGGGCATGGTGATGATTCGCGTCGTGGGCCGGCTGCACCTGGCCGGTCAGCGGGGCCAGGGTGTGCTCGATGCTGGCCTCCACCTTGTCCAGGATCAGGCCCGGGCGCACGCCCAGCCAGAAGATGAACACGACGATGGGCGCCAGCACGACGATTTCGCGCAGGCTCAGATCGGGCAGGTTCTTGTTCTTCTCGTTGCTCAGCTTGCCCAGGAAGACCCGCTGGTACATCCACAGCATGTAGATGGCGCCCAGCACCACGCCCGTGGCCGCCAGGATGGCCATCGCCTTGCCGCCGGCCAGGGTCGCGCTGCCGAAGGTCCCGAACAGGATCATGAACTCGCCGATGAAGCCGGCCATGCCGGGCAGCCCCACGCTGGCCAGGGTCGCGATCATGAAGACGGTGGCGTAGACGGGCATGCCGTGGGCCAGCCCGCCGAACTCGCTGATCTCGCGGGTGTGCCGCCGCTCATAGATGACGCCCACCAGCAGGAAGAGCGCCCCCGTGCTCAGGCCGTGGGCCAGCATCTGGAAGATGCCGCCGGCCACGCCCAGAGGCGTCAGGCTGAACAGGCCCAGCACCACGAAACCCAGGTGCGAGACCGAGCTGTAGGCCACCAGCTTTTTCACATCCGGCTGCACCAAGGCCACCAGGGCCCCGTAGATGATGCCGATCACCGAGAGGATACCGATGGTCGGGGCGAAGAAGTGCACACCCTCGGGGAACAGCGGCATGGCGAAGCGCAGCATGCCGTAGGTGCCCATCTTCAGCAGCACGCCGGCCAGGATGACCGAACCGGCGGTGGGCGCCTCGACGTGGGCGTCGGGCAACCAGGTGTGCAGCGGGAAAAGAGGCACCTTGATGGCGAAAGCCACGAAGAAGGCCGCGAACAGCCAGCGCTGCGTGTGCGGATCCAGGGTCACGTTCATGAACTCGGTCAGCCCCATGCTGCCGGCCTGGAAGTACAGATAAAGGATGGCCACCAGCATGAACACCGAGCCCACCATGGTGAAGATGAAGAACTTCACCGAGGCGTAGACGCGCCGCTGGCCGCCCCAGATGCCGATGATGAAGTACATCGGGATCAGCATGGCTTCCCAGAAGACGTAGAACAGCAGCATGTCCCGGGCGAAGAAGGTGCCCAGCATGGCCGCCTGCAGCATCAGGACCAGCCCCAGGAAACCGCTCACCCGGTCGGTGACGGCCTTCCAGGTGCTGAGGATGACGATGGGCCCCAGGAAGGTGGTCAGCATGGCCAGAACCAGGCTGATGCCGTCCATGCCCATGTGGTAGCTGACCTGCCCGTTGAACAGCCAGGCCACCTTCTCGACGAAGGCGTCGGTACCCGAGGCCGCGTCGTAGTGGTACCACAGGTGCAGCGAGAGCACGAAGTCCACCAGCGCCACCGCCAGAGCGAAGACACGGGCGACGCTGTCCTTGCGCACCACCGTCCACAGGGCCAGCGCGCCCAACAGGGGCACGAAGGTCACCAGGGACAGAATATGTTCGTTGATGAACGACAAACCAGCGCCCTCCTAACCCGAGAAGCTGAGATAAAGGAAAAAGACCGCCGCCCCGATGGTGAAACACCAGGCGTAGAACCGCACCATGCTGTTCTGCAACACCCGCACCAACGAGCCCACCATGTACACCAGCAGGGCCGAACCGTTGACCAGCAGCCCGTCGATGAAGCCCGCGTCCACGCCCTTCCACAGGATCTTCTTGCCCAGGAAGTAGCCGGGACGGATGAAGACGGCCTCGTAGGCCTCGTCCACGTAGTACTTGTTCAGCAGGATGCGGTGCAGCCGACCGCCGGCCAGGTTGCGGAAGGTGTCGGCCACGGAAATCTTCCGGCTGTAGACCACGTAGCCGGCCAGCAGGCCCAGGATGCCCAGGGCCAGGGAGCAGGCCGCCAGGATCCACTCCATGGTCGTGTCATGGTGCGCGTGCCCCGCCGCAGCGTGCCCCGCCGCATGGGCCGCCGCCGCCCCATGGTGGGCCACCTCGGCGCCGTGATGAGCCACCGCCGCATGCGACGCGAAAACCGGCTCCAGCCAGTGCTCGAAGTGGTTGGCTCCGCCCATGAAGTGCGGAATCCCCACCCAGCCGCCGACCACCGACAGAACGGCCAGCACGATCAGCGGCACGGTCATCGTCAGGGGCGACTCGTGGATGTGGCTGCGCACCTCCTCGGAAGCGCGGTTCTTGCCGAAGAAGGTCATCACCACCAGGCGGGCCATGTAGAAGGCCGTCATGCCGGCGGCCAGGAAACCGATGGCCCACAGCACCTGGTGCCCGCTGCTCCAGGCCTTCCAGAGGATCTCGTCCTTGCTGAAGAAGCCGGCCAGCGGGAACACGCCCGCGATGGCGATGGTGCCCACGTAGAAGGTCTTCGAGGTGATGGGCATGTGCCGCCCCAGGCCGCCCATGAGGCGCATGTCCTGCTCGTCGCTCATGGCGTGGATCACCGAGCCCGACCCCAGGAAGAGCAGGGCCTTGAAGAAGGCATGGGTCATCACATGGAAGATGCCCGCCGCGAAGGCCCCCACCCCGCAGGCCAGCATCATGTAGCCCAGCTGGCTGACGGTGGAATAGGCCAGGACCTTCTTGATGTCGTTCTGCACCAGGGCGATGCTGCTGGCGAAGATGGCCGTCACCGTGCCCACCACCGCCACCACGGACAGGGCCGTGGGCGAGAGCACGAACAGGAAGTTCATGCGCGCGATCATGTACACGCCCGCGGTGACCATGGTGGCCGCGTGGATCAGGGCGCTGACGGGGGTCGGTCCGGCCATGGCGTCGGGCAGCCAGATGTACAGGGGAATCTGCGCCGACTTGCCCGTGGCCCCCACGAACAGCAGCAGGCAGATGGCCGTCGCCACCGGGGCCAGCAGGTCCCCGTGGTGGGCCATGGTCCGGAAGCTGAACACGCCCTCGCCGTCCAGATGGGGCAACAACGTGACCCCGATCAGGAACATGCCGATCAGGAAGCCGAAGTCACCGATGCGGTTGACCACGAAGGCCTTCTTGCCGGCCGCCGCGTTGGCCTCTTCCCCGAACCAGAAGCTGATCAGGAGATAGCTGCACAGCCCCACGCCTTCCCAGCCGACGAAGAGCATCAGCAGATTCTCCCCCAGCACCAGCATCATCATGGCGAAGATGAACAGGTTCAGGTAGGTGAAGAAGCGCTGGAAGCCCTTGTCGTGGGCCATGTAGCCGATGCTGTAGATGTGGATCAGGAACCCCACGCCGGTGACCACCAGCGCCATGATCCCGCTGAGGGGATCCATGGCGAAACCGATGTCCACCCGGAAGTTTCCGAAGCCCATCCACGTGGCCACGGTGTCGGACACGAAACGATGGTCCGCGTCCATTCCCGTCAGCCGCAGGAAGACCAGCACGGACATGACGAAGGACGCTCCCACCGCCGCGCTGGCCAGCAGGCCGGCCGCCTGCTTCGGCAGCCGGCGATTCAGCAGACCGTTGACCGCCGCCCCCAGCAAGGGAATCAGCACGATCCACCTGAGCATGATTTCAGTTGCGTGGCTATCCACCATTTACTCCATCAGGGCTTTGAGGTCATCGACATCGATGGTGCGGCGGCGGCGGTAGATCTCCACCAGCAGCGCCAGACCGATGGCCGCCTCGGCGGCCGCCACAGCGAAATTCATGAGCACGAAGATGTGCCCGCCTTCGTTCCCGTGCACGCGGGCGAAGGCCGCGAACACGATGTTCACGCTCGAGAGCATCAGTTCCACGCACATGAGCATGACCAGGGCGTTGCGGCGCACGATGAAACCGACCATGCCGGTCAGGAAGATCGCCGCCGCCAACACCAGGTAATGGGTCAGGGTTATCTCCACGGCAGATTCCTCTCTCCCTTGCCCAGGGCCAGGGCGCCGATGATGCCCACCAGCAGGACGATGGAAATGAGTTCGAAGGCCAGCAGGTAGCGCCCCAGCAGCAGGTGGCTGACGGCCTCGGCGGTGCCGAAGCCCTCGGCCACGGCCTCCCCCAGACCACGGCCGCCATGGCCCTTGATCCAGCCGATGATGGTCACCAGGATGGCGGCCGCCGGCAGACAGGCCAAGACCAGCCATACCTTGTTGGGGCCGCGGCGTTCATCTTCCAGCACGGGGCCCTGCAGCATCATGATGACGAACAGGAAAAGCACCATGATGGCCCCGGCGTAGACCAGGATCTGCATGATGGCCAGGAAAGGCGCTGACAGCAGCGCGAAGATGCCCGCGGCGGCGACGAAGGCGAAGATCAGCCACACCGCCGAAACCACGGCGTTGCGCTGGGTCACCGTCATCACCCCCCCCAGGAACATCAGGATGCCGCAGAACCAGAACAGAAAAGCTTCCATGAGTCCTTTCCTTCGCTCAGTGGGTGCCGTCGGTCTTGTTGTTCAACAGGAAATCCTTGCCGACGATGAACTTCTCCCGGTCGTCGGCCGCGATCTCGTAGATGCCCGTGTCCATGCGGATGGCGTCGCAGGGGCAGGCTTCCTCGCAGAGACCGCAGTACACGCACCGAAGCAGATCGATGGTGAAGGTTTCCGGAAACTTCTCGATGGTCGGGTCCGGGTGTTCCGCCCCGTCGATGCTGATGCAATCCGCCGGGCAGACGGTGCTGCACATCTGGCAGGCCACGCAGCGGGGGCTGCCGTCCTCGCGGGCCATCAACCGGTGCCGGCCGCGGAAACGGTCGCTGTAGACGCGTTTCTCGTCCGGGTACTGCAGGGTGGGCATCTCGCCGGTGTGGAAGATGTTGTGCAGCAGGTGGCGCATGGTCACGCCCAGGCCGCGCAGAATCTCCCAGAAGTAGATGCTGTCCCGCCAGGATAGCTTCTTGTTGCCGGAGCCCTTGGGCAGTCCTTCGTAGCTCATGAGTCTCCTCGTATCAAACGAATGCCGACACCAGCGCGGTGACGACGAGATTGGCGATGGCCAGCGGCAGCAGGGCCTTCCAGCCCAGATGCATCAGCTGATCGAAACGGAAACGCGGCAAGGTCCAGCGCACCCAGATGAACAACCAAGCAAAGAACACGACCTTGGTCACGAACGTGCTGACCTGCAGCAGGCTGGCCGCCACGCTGGCCGCTTCCGGCCCCATGCCCCAGGGCCGCAGCCCCAGAGCGGCCACGCAGCCCAGGCCCACCAGCAGCCACAGGCCCAGGCCCAGGCCGGGCTCGCGGTCGCGGGCGTCGCCGAACTTGTTCTTCTCACGCTGCACGCGCCGGAAGAAAAGCAGGGCGAACAGGAACGACACCAGAGCCGTGGCCACCAGGCCGCCGGTCACCAGTTGGCCCGCGTGGGCCTCCAGATAGGGGCGCGGCATGAACGGGATCTGGTAGCCGCCGAAGTAGAAGGTGGAAATCAGCGCCGCGCCCACCACCATATGGGCGTATTCCGCCATGAAGAACAGCGCGAACTTCATGGAGCTGTACTCCAGATGGAAACCGGCCACGATCTCGGACTCGCCCTCGGGCAGGTCGAAGGGGTTGCGGTTGGTCTCGGCGTAGACGGCGGTGATGAAGATCAGGAAGCCCAGGGGCTGCACCACCACGCCCCACTTGGGCAGGAAGCCCCAGATCAGATGCGCCTGGCCGGCGGCGATGTCCGTCAGCCGCAGGCTGCCGAAGATCAGCACCAGCCCCATGAGGGCCAGCCCCATGCTCAGCTCGTAGCTGATCATCTGGGCGGTGGCGCGGATGCCCCCCAGGAAGGTGAACTTGTTGTTGGCCGCCCAGCCCGCCATGACCACCGCGTAGGTGCCCAGGCTGGCGATGGCCAGGATGTACAGCAGCCCCACGTCCAGATCCGCCACCACCAGGGGCACCGTACGGCCGCCCACGTTCAGATAATCGCCGAACGGGATCACCGTGTAGGTGGCCATGGCCACGATCATGGCCAGCATCGGGGCCAGGTTGTACAGGGCCTTGTGCCGGTTCACCGGCGTGACGTCTTCCTTGAAGAGCAGCTTGAAGACATCGGCCAGGGGATGCACCAGCCCGGCCAGCCGCACGCCCAGGATATCCGCCCGGTTGGGTCCGGTCCGGTCCTGGATGAAGGCCGCGCCCTTGCGTTCCATCCAGATCAGCACCACGACCATGCCCATGATCAGGGCAAACATGAAGCCGATCTTCGACAGGGTGTCCAGCACGACGGTCATTCGGACTCACCTCCACGGCGCGCCCCGTGGGCAGGCAGTTGGTTCAGGTTGATTCCCGAGGCGGCGAACAACTCCGCGCTCAGTTCCTTGCGCAGCAGCGGCAAGCTCACGGGGCCGTCTTCGGCCCCCGCCAGCGCCATCAGTTCGGTCAGGATGCGCCAGTCCTCCCGGGCGCCTCCACGCCCCTTGAGGGCGGCCTTGAAGCCCTGCAGGCGGCCATCCTTGTTGACGAACGTGCCGGCCTTCTCGGCCCACATGCTGCCCGCCAGCACCACCCCGGCCAGGGCGCTGGTGGCGTTGGCGTGGGTGCCGATGTAGATCACTTCCTTGGCGTCCTTCAGCGCCGC
>PDWJ01002558.1_pt1 | contig 21413 bp, 20 predicted proteins | sample 1430881 | NCBI WGS metagenome assembly PDWJ01 (sample SAMN01162460, study PRJNA174530) | Oral metagenome, whole genome shotgun sequencing project. | biome: Marine environment; feature: Marine mammal; material: Swab sample of the gingival sulcus; isolation source: swab sample of gingival sulcus... | reverse complement strand
ATCTTGTTCAGTAAGGATACGGGACCTTCTGTTCCAAACAGAGACTGACTGGAACCGCCAAATGATGCTCCGATGTCGGCACCCTTTCCGTGCTGCAGAAGGACTATACCCACAAGCATCAGGCATACAAGCACATGTATTATTGTCAGTAAGGTATCCATGTAATATTTTTTTAAACCGTAAAATTTATTATTCTGGCAAATGATGCGCCATCAAGTGCAGCCCCGCCGACAAGGGCACCATCAATGTCCGGCTGCGACATGAGCTCATCAATATTCGCTGGTTTAACCGAGCCACCATACAATATTCTCAATTTCTCGGCAATAGTTTTTTCATACAATTTTGCAATTACCTCTCTGATGAAGACATGAGCTTCCTGAGCCTGCTCTTTTGATGCTGTTTTTCCGGTGCCGATCGCCCATACAGGTTCGTATGCAACCACAACCTTTTGCATATCGTCAGGGCTAATTCCTCTAAGACCCGCTTTTACCTGTGTTTCGAGGACAGTAAATGTTTGTTCCGACTCACGTTCTTTCAGGGTTTCGCCGATGCAGAGCACAGGACTGATCCCATATTTCAGTGCGCCTGTAACGCGTTTATGTATCATTTCATCAGATTCATGAAAAATCTGGCGTCTTTCCGAGTGACCGATGATGGCATGGCTTGCACCGCAATCTTTCAACATGGCTGGGGCTATCTCACCTGTAAATGCTCCGTTTTTCTCCCAGCAGACATTTTGTCCGGAAAGCAGTACATGGGAAGAGACAAGCATTTTCCCCACTTCTCGTAAGGCGGTGAATGGCGGGGCGATCAGCACTTCACGATCATCTGCCCCAGTTGGAACGGCCTGTATCACCTCCCTTGCCAGGGTGCAGGCTTCTTCAACTGTTAGATGCATTTTCCAGTTTCCGGCTATCAGGGCTTTGCGTGTCATTATTTTTCTCCAGCGATTATATTTTAGTGTGTAGATGGTGTGTCTTTGGCTTATTCCAGGGCTGCAACACCTGGCAGCTCTTTTCCTTCCATCAGCATAAGGAATGCGCCGCCGCCTGTGGACATATAGGTGATGTTTTCTTCTTCACCAGATTTTTTTACAGCAGCATTGGAGTCGCCGCCTCCGGTTATGGATAAAGCGTTGGACGCACCAACAGCTCTGCATATCTCCATCGTGCCCCGGGCAAATGCGTCCATTTCAAAAACGCCCATTGGCCCGTTCCAGACGATGGTACCGGCATCGCTGAGAGCTTCCTTGAAGTAACACGTTGTGGCCGGACCAATATCAAGGGCCATCCAGTTTGCCGGGATATCCCGGAAGGTGACGTTTTTTGTTACTGCCGCTGGATCAACGGAATCAGCTGCAACAAAGTCGATCGGGAAATAGAGTTTGACGCCTTTTTCTTCAGCTGCCGAGATAAATGCCTTGGCTGTGTCAAGCAGATCGTCTTCCACCCTGGATGCGCCCATATTCACGTTCATGCTTTTCAAAAAGGTGTTTGCCATGGCGCCGCCAATAATCATTTTATCCACCTTTTTGAGCATATTTTCAAGAGCTGCCAGTTTTGATGAAACCTTTGCTCCACCAACAATGGCCACCAGTGGTCTGAGAGGTTCATGCATGGATTTGGCAAAATAATCGAGCTCCTTTTGCAAAAGAAATCCAGCTGCCTTTTCCCCCATCTGTTCAGCTACCCCCACAACAGAGGCGTGGGCGCGGTGAGAAACAGCGAAGGCATCGTTGACATAGACATCGGCAAGTCTGGCCAGTTCCCCGGCAAAATCTGCATCATTTTCCGTTTCACCTTTATGAAACCTGAGATTTTCAAGCAGTATAATTTCACCATTTTTCATCGCAGTGGTCATTTTGAAAACAGTATCTCCAATACAGTCAGGCGCCAGGGTGACCTTTTTATCCAATAGATTTGCAAGGTGGTCAGCCACAGGCGCGAGAGAAAAGGCTTCTTTCCGCTCACCTTTGGGTCTGCCCATATGAGAGCAGAGGATCAGCCGCCCGTTCTTTTTTATAATATGTTCAATAGTGGGCAGCGCTGTGCGAATGCGGATATCATCTGTTATGTTCTTCTCCTCGTCCATGGGGACGTTAAAATCAACCCTGACAAGGACTCTTTTGCCCTCAAATTGGATATCGTCGAGTGTTTTCATAGTAGATTCCGTTATAATTGTAGTGTTGTTTTGCGTGCTGTGTGAACAATTGTCTTTGCCAGCAGGATACCATCATCTATCGGAGATACATAGTATCTTTTTCGCAGACCTTTCTGATGAAAACCTGTTTTTTTATAAAGGGCAAGCGCGGCAGTGTTTTTTCCACGTACTTCAAGAAAAACAGTCTCGCATTCCTTTTTTTTACATATGTCGAATACGTTTTGTAATAACCCTGTTGCAATACCTTTACGGTGAGCATCCGGATGCACGGCTATTTTAAGAAGCTCGGCCTCAGGAGGCAGTATCCGCAGGCAGCACCAGCCAGCCAGTGCATTTCTCTGCTTTTCCCATGTTCCCAAAACGAATCCATAGGGCATTTCCAGCTCTTTTTCAATGAGTGCTTTTGACCAGGGTGAAGGAAAACACTTCTCCAGCTCTGCTATTGCAGCGATGGTATCTCTATCGCCAGTCTGTACAGCGCGAACAGAGAACACTATACCATCGACTCTGCCACTTTAACAGTGAGGTCTCCCAGCATATTGGTGTAACTGCCAAGCTCATTATCGTACCAGCCATAAATCACGGTTTGTGTCACCGGTACCTGGATTAATGAATTTTGGGTATTTACGAGGTTTTCACTGGCTGTGGTTTTGCTGAGATCCACCTGGATTGCTGCGGTTCTGGTGTGGGTTTCTGAACCTTCGATGACGGTGGCGGCCTGAGGTATGCCAATGATATCACTCGAGACATGCTGGGTATTGCTGAATTGCAGATATTTGTTATTTACAGCGTAGTCCTCGTAGATTGCATTTATCTGTGCCCTGTTATATGGATTGTTTAGGTCGTCCTGCAGGTTAAGAACGAGAACGATAAGTGATCCGGTTGTTGTCGGGATACGTACAGATTCCGCAATGAAACCTATCTGTTTCATTTCAGGAATAACAAGAGCGAGAGCTTTCGCTGCTCCTGTTGTAGTGAGAATAATATTATTGAGAATGGATCTGTTTTTTCTAAGATCCGTTGCCCCTGCGCCTGGTAATCTGTCAAGTACCTGCTGGCTGCCCGTTGCTGCATGCACTGTGACCATGCTGGCGCTGAGGAAATTGTTTGCCCCAATGGCCTCCATCAGAGGCTTAATCATGTAGGAGAGGCAGGTGGTGGTGCAGGAGGCAGCAGAGATGACAGAGTGTGTGGCTGGTGAGAATTCATCATCATTGATACCCATCACACATGTGATGGCATCTTCCGGCATTTCAAGGCCTTTTGCCTTGATTTTGAAAGGTGCTGAAAGAATGACTTTTTCAGCACCGGCCTGGAGATGGCCGCGTATTGAGCCTTTGGGACTGTCTGCATCGGCAGTGGGATCTTTGAAAACCCCGGTGGAATCAACGACCAGCTTGACACTGTGGTCGCTCCAGCCTATATCCACCGGATTTCTGGCAGTTCTCAGAATGGTAACGGGGACACCGTTTATTACCATGGTTCCTTTGTCATTGTTCACATCCTCTATTACTCTGCCTCCTTTATGTCCAAATAGATAGGTGGAAAGCCGCCCATAGGAGGAGTCTTTTTCTATACTTGCTGCAAGATCGTAAAGATCTTTTCCCACTCCTCGTCCGATGTTGATAACAAGTTCTGAAAAGTGCTTGCGCGAGACATGATGCCAGAGTGATAATTTTCCTATTCTTCCGAGACCGTTGATTCCTAATTTCATGAATTTGGCTCTCCTTTAAAAGTATGATTCTGCTTTAAAACTATATATCCCTAAACGTGATGGTTCCTTTCATAATGGTGAGAACTGCTTTTCCCTGCATTTTTCTGCCAATAAAGGGGCTGTTGGCTGCCTTTGAGATGATCATGTCTTCAGTGTAGATGAAAACTTTGTCTGGATCAATAACGGTGACATCGGCTCTTTGACCAACCTCCAGGGAGCCGCCCGGGACGCCCAGAATCTTTGCAGGATTTGTGGACAACAGTGCGATCATTTTATCTGCGGAAATGATACCTGCACGAACCAGCTCCAGGGTGAGCGGTACAGCCGTTTCGAGCCCGATAATGCCGTTTGCCGCGGCAGCAAACTCCACCTCTTTTTCCAGGATGGTGTGAGGTGCATGGTCTGTTGCTATTACATCGATAGTGCCGTCCCTAAGGGCTTCGCACACTGCTTTACGGTCATGTTCGGAGCGAAGTGGAGGGTTCATCTTGGCATTGGTGTTATAGCCGCGGACAGCCTCTTCTGTCAGCGTGAAGTAATGGGGTGCTGTTTCGGCAGTAACGGGGATGTTTTGCTCTTTTGCCTTTCTTATAAGGGCAAGAGACTGCTCTGTGGAGACATGGGCAATGTGAATGGGGACGCCGGTGAGCTCTGAAAGGGCAATTTCCCGGTATACCATGATAGCTTCAGCTGCATTGGGAATACCTTTGAGCCCCATCCTGGTGGAGAGCTCGCCTTCGTTCATGCAGCCATTGCTGCTAAGAGTAAGCTCTTCAGGATGAGAGAGTATCGGCATGTTGAAACTTGCCGAATATTCAAGGGCCCTGCGCATCAGCTGGCTGTTTACCACTGGCAGCCCATCATCGCTGAGTGCCACTGCTCCTGCTGTATACATTTCTCCAAATTCTGCGAGGTTGTCACCTTTACAGCCTTTGCTGATAGCTCCTATCGGCAGTACTCTTGCCGATGCCTTCTGAGCCTTTTCCATAATATAGCGGGTAACGGATGCATTATCATGCACAGGGGTTGTGTTTGGCATGCAGGCAACGGCAGTGAATCCGCCAGCGGCCGCGGCCTTTGTACCGCTCAGGATATCTTCCTTGTATTCCTGGCCAGGATCACGAAGATGAGTATGCATGTCAATGAGCCCCGGTACAATCCATTTCCCGGCAAGATCAATGGTGAGACAGTCGGCTGCTGCCACTTCAGAAACTGGTATAATAGCACCGTCCCGGATTAAGAGAGATGCATTTTTTTCATCTCTACCATTTTCAGGATCAATAAGACGTCCATTCTGTAGAAGGATTTCGCCCATATCATATCTCACTGTTGTTTCTATTGCCGCCTGAGGCCAGGTATAACAAGGCCATGCGAACTGCGACGCCATTTGTTACCTGGTCAAGAATCACTGACTGCTCGCCATCGGCAACATCCGGGCTCATCTCGACTCCGCGGTTGATAGGGCCTGGGTGCATCACCAGGGCATCAGGTTTAGCAAGTTTCAAGATGGATTTGTTGATGCCGAAAAAGGCGGCATATTCTTTCAATGATGGGATCAGTGGATCGTTTTGCCGCTCCTGCTGGATGCGTAATGCCATGACAACATCTGCATCAGTGATCGCTTCGCTGATGGTGTCTGCTACCTGTACTCCCATGCTTGTAATGCCCGGCGGGAGAAATGTCTGAGGACCTGCCAGTGTGACGGTGGCTCCAAGTTTTGTAAAGCCAAGGATGTTGGATCTGGCAACCCTGCTGTGACTGATATCGCCAATGATTGCTATCTTACGTCCTGTTATCTCCTTTTTATGCTCGAAAACAGTGAGCATGTCCAGTAAGGCCTGACTTGGGTGTTCGTGGGCTCCATCACCGGCGTTGATGATTGATGCACTGACATGTTTTGCAAGCAGCTGTGGGGCTCCTGAAAAGGCATGACGCATGATGATGATGTCAGGGTGCATGGCCTCAATATTTCTTGCTGTGTCGATGAGTGTTTCACCTTTTCGTGTGGAGCTTGTGGAAACAGAAATATTGAAGGTATCGGCACTCATTCTCTTGGCGGCAACTTCAAAAGAAAGTCTGGTTCTGGTCGATGGTTCAAAAAAGAGGTTTACTACGGTTCTCCCTCTCAGGGTGGGAACCTTCTTTATGGTCCTGGTGGAGATTTCTTTGAAGGACCGTGCTGTATCCAGAATATAGAGGATATCCTCTCTGGAAAACTGTTCAATACCCAGAATATTCCTGTGCTTAAACGTGTAGGTGGTTTCCACGCAGCCACTCCTGAAAACGGTTTAGTGGATGATATCAGCCAGCCTGCTCCAGCGGATTGAAGTTATACGTTGAACGGATAGTAAAGGCTGATTGAGATCCCATGACCAGTAGATGATAAAGGCTTTTCCCAGAATGTCGTTATAATCGACAAAACCCCAGAATCTGCTGTCATGACTGTTGTCCCGGTTATCTCCCATAACAAAAATTTTCCCGTCAGGAACTGTTATGGGGCCAAAATTATCTCTGGGGCTAAGCATCCTGTTTACCAGAGAGTTGTCAAGGTAATGGGCATGAGGGTCATCTATGCGTTTACCGTTGATGAAAACTTTTTTATCTCTGATCTCCAGTGTATCGCCTGGAGTGGCTACAACCCGTTTGATGTAATCAATTGATCTATCCTTGGGATATCTGAAAACTACCACATCATTATGCTTGGGGTTGGTGATGGGGATTATTGTTGTTCCTGTAAAGGGAACTTTGATGCCGTATATGAATTTGTTGACCAGGAGGTGGTCTCCTATTTGTAAGGTAGGCAACATGGAACCCGAGGGAATTTTGAATGCCTGGACAACGAAGGTTCGAATGAAAAGAGCAAGGACGATAGCAACTGCAAATGCCTCTATATACTCTCTCAGGGTTGATTTCTTTTTATTGGAACTGTTCAAGGTTGTACTCCACTGACTTTTAAAATACGGTGATCTGGACAGTAAACTGGCCCAAAGCTACAGTATTGAGCAAGGAATTACAAGTGAGATTCGTTCAAATTTGTGGAAATTGTATAAATCCCTGAGAATAGATTGAAAACAGGGGTATCTACAACATGATGAGGGCGTTGAGTCCAGTTTTGCTATATATGGTACTAGCTGGTTGTATTCGGTGTGGTAGAATAAGACTAAGCCCTTGTTAAGAAAGAAAAAAATGTTTAAATTTCTCGTATGATTACTTGACAAATAACAATTTTTATGTCCTTAATAGGACAGATGATTTTTTGAAAGCAGCCAGTAAGGGATTTATTTCTGCTAAAAGTTTAAATGAGTCTAAAAATATCATGAAACTGCCGTTTCTTTCTCAGGAACAACTTGTCGTTGGTGTGGATATTGGATCGCATTCCGTAAAGGTGTGTGAATTAAAAAAGACAGACAGGAGTTATCACGTTCAATCGCTGGGCAGTGCAATCCTGCCTGAGGGTGCAGTTGATGATGGTGCCCTTGCAGATGTGGAAGCAGTGGGGGATGTGATTGTCAATCTCTTTAAAAACCTCAAGATTAAAAACAAGAAGGTGGGGTTTTCCATATCAGGGTATTCAGTCATTGTTAAGAAGGTGAATCTTGCTGTGATGGAAGATGCTGAACTGGAAGAGCATATCAAGCTTGAGGCGGAGCAATATATTCCTTTTGATATCAATGATGTGTATCTGGATTATCAGGAGATGAAGACCGCACCGGAAGGTTCTGAGCGTACAGATGTTCTCCTTGTCGCTGCCAAGAAGGAGATAGTGAACGAGTATCTCGATATGCTCCGTGCTAAAAATCTGCAGCCTGTCATTGTCGATGTTGATGGTTTTGCCCTTGAAAATATTTATGAGGTGTATGGGGGAGGTAAATCAGAAAATGTCGCCCTTGTTGATATTGGTGCATCGAAAATGAATATCAATATTATCGCAGATGGTGTCTCTGTAATTGCCCGTGATATTGTTGTTGGCAGTGGACAGATTACTGAGCAGCTTCAAAGTGCCTTTGATATGGAATATGAAGAGGCGGAGGCTTTGAAACTTGGGCATATCCCGGCAGAGGAAAATCAGGAAGAAATTGAGCAGATCTTTTCCTCCACATGCACACAATGGGTTCTGGAAATAAAAAAGGCTATCGATTTGTATCATGCCAATAATCCAGAGAATCCCCTGGTACGATTGGTTTTAAGTGGTGGAGGGGCGAAGGTTGCTGGTTTAAAGGACTTTTTAGCAAATGAAACGTCGCTGCCTGTTGAGTTGTTTGATCCCTTTAGCGATATGACGTTTAATGAGAAAAAAATTGATCCGGAATATCTGAAGAAAATCGGGCCGGAAATGGCTATTGCATCTGGTTTGGCAATAAGGCCTTCGGTAATTTGAATCTCAGCCAATTTGGGTAGATAATTATGTTACGTATCAACCTGCTCCCCATCAGGCAGCTTAAAAGAAGAATAAAGGCACGAAATCAGATAATTGGTTTTGCAATGATCTTTGTCGCTGTCTTGGTGATATTGTTTTTTGTCAATCTCTTTCAGGCTGGCAGAGTCAAGAATGTGCAAGCGACAATTGTGGATTTACAGAATGAAGAACGCCGTCTTGCTCCTATCATAAAGGAAGTGAAAGAATTGGAACGGCAGCAAAAAGAGCTTAAACGCAGGATTTCCGTGATCAAAGCACTTCGTGAAGAATCCTCTCTTACCGTCCATGTGATGGATGAGGTGGCAAACCTTGTGGATAATGATAGATTGTGGCTGGAGTCCTTCTCGCAGCAGGGAGCGGCCCTTCAGCTTAGGGGGACTGCTCTGGATAATGAAACTGTTGCTCAGTTTATGGAGAGCCTGAAAACGTCTGAGTATATTAATTCGGTTACACTTACCAGTTCTACACAAAAAAAGGTTGGCAATAGAGATTTCAAGAGTTTTGGTCTCAGCTGTACTGTAGGGTTTACTGAAAAAGAGCAGGGGAAAGAAAATAAAAGCACTCAATAACCCTTTGTAGTGATGAATTTGTTATGAACACAATAGAGACATCGTTTACAGATTTTTTGGATAATACGTTCATTCCGTTGCAATCGAAATTTAAAATTTTGATTGCGGTGCTGATACTGGTTGCGGCGGTGGCCTTGTTTTATTTTTTCCGGTACAGCCCTGTTCAGAAAAAACTTGTTGGTCTGGAGCAGCAACGGAATCAGATTGAATCCCGGCTTGTCAGGGTGAAAAAAAAGGCACAGAACAGGGAGCGTCTGCGGCAGGAAGTTGCTGAGACTGAGCGTGTTTTTCTGAAGATTTCAGAGCTTTTGCCAAAAGAAAAGGAAATTCCAACATTATTGAAAGATATTTCAGCTCTTGGAACCAATGCTGGCTTGGATTCTCGTTCGTTTAAACCCGGTAATGATATCCCAAAGGATTTTTATGCTGAAATTCCAGTGGATATCGAGGTAGAAGGGCCGTATCACAATATTGGTTATTTTTTAGATCAGGTGAGTAAACTGGACAGAATAGTTACAGTTAATAATATTAAACTGGGTAGTCCCCGTTTGCAGGATGGGGAAATGATTCTTGGGTCGAATTGCAGGTTGGTTACCTATCGTTTCACGAATACACAACTGGTGAAAAAACAGAATTAGAAATAGCGAGTAGCAATATATATGTGAAAAAATGGGACAGGTTCCATGATAAAGTTAAGCCAGAGATATATAATACTATGTGCCGTATTGTTTTTCAACACTATGGTTGTTTGTCTGATTACCTCTTTGGCGCAGAGCAGCACAGAGCAGGGGGGTAGCTCAACAGACAGCGATCAGATTGTTCCTGTAGATCTTAACTTTGAGATAGTTCAGGACGGATATGAATACCAGATAGAGGGGAGAAAAGACCCCTTTGTCCCGTTTTACAGTGGGGAATCCATTGTTGTTGAAGAGGATCCAGATGCCATTGTCGAGTCTAATGAAAGACTTACAGGTATGCAGCTCTTTGAGCCAGGGCAATTGAATTTGGTGGGGTTGATAGCGTTGAATGGTAAGTATGTGGCAATGGTGGAAGACTTTGCCGGAAAAGGCTATGTGATTGAAGAAGGCATAAAGATTGGAAAACGTGGTACAGTGAAAAAGATAATGGCGAACAAGGTGATTATCGAAGAAATTGCCAAGACCCGCTCTGGTAAAGAATTACGGAATGAAATAGTTATGGCTTTAAGGAAAGAGGGAGAAGAGTAAAAATGTACATCATGCGTATAAAAAACCATCTTGCCGTTTTTTCTGTTTGTCTGTTGATTTTATCGTTGACCGATAATAAGGTCTATGCAGTAGAGCAGACTGAAGTTCAGGAAAAAACGGTGTATACTCTTACCAGGGTTGCTAGCAATGTTCAGGATGGTTCACTTACGGTGAGGTTTTTTGGTGATTCACAACCCACATTTGCATCCAGAGAATTGCATGACCCTAATCAACTCGTTATAGATGTTACTGGTTTACGTTTTGGCAGCGGGGTAGATGCTCAGGCTATTTTGCCAAAAACTGATATTGCCAGTCTGCAAACCACTGTGGTTAAGGGTCTAAAGCCTGAAATAACCAGATTTGTTTTTACTATTAGTGAGGGCTATGGGCAGAAGCTTGACCGGAAAGGAAACGACCTTGTTCTTACTATTTTTCCTACCAATAACGATTTTGCTGAGCAGGAGGCCGCCGCCTTTGAAAAATTTGAGGAGAATGTACTGACTGAAAGCCAGGCCGAGTTGGAAGTGGACGGTGCCACTGAGTCTCCAATATTGGACTTGATAGAGCTTTCAGATAAGGAATATACAGATGTAGATGTTGACCAGCCGAAGGATTCCTTCGGCTTTGCCGGTTATAAACGAGAAAGAATTTCCATCGATTTTTATAAGGCTGATCTTCATAATGTATTCAGGTTGTTTCGGCAGATAAGCGGGGCCAACCTCATTATTGACGAAGAGGTTGGGGGCACTCTGACATTGGCACTTAAGGATGTACCCTGGGATTTTGCTCTTGATATAATCCTTAATCTTTCCGAGCTGAAGAAAGAAGAAAAATTCAACACTATTGTCATCTATCCAAAGAACAAGGAATTTGAGTGGCCTGAACGGATATCGGATAGCCTCACCTATGAGGAAAATCTGGAGGTAGTAGAACAACAGGCTTTGATTATTGAGCAGTCTGCCAATCAGCCGAAGGAAATTATGCAGGCAAAAGACCTCATGCGTGAGGCACGGGAGAAAGAGAGCCGTAATGAGTATGAGGATGCGGTGGAACTATATCAGCAGGCATTTGAGCTGTGGCCTGAAAATGATGCACTGGCGACCAGGCTTGCAGCATTGTATCTTGTTCGACTCGGTATGAACGCGAAAGGTGTTTTTTATGCCAAAAAGAGTCTTGCCGTCCAACCAGACAAAAACTATAAGGCAGCGCTGTATGCTGCCATAGGTTCTGCTAATATGAACAGGGTGGCAGAGGCTGTGGAATACTTTAATCAAAGTATCAGCGGTGATCCACCAATGAAAGAGGCGCTTGCCAGTTTTGCCGCCTTTTCTGAGTCTGCTCAGCGATATGAAGCGGCTATAAAGCTCTATGATAAGTATCATGAATACTATGGCGAAACTGTCAATACAATGATCGCCAAGGCCAGGATCTATGATCTTATGGGGGAGGAAGATATGGCAGACGAACAGTATAAAAGCGTGTTGCAGTCAGGATTTCAGGTGCAGACTGCATTGAGAAAATATATCGAAAGTCGAATTTCTAACAAGTAATTACGGATTGCCTTTACTTATTATAGAGTGATAAAGGTGAATACTGAGAACAAGGGGTATTTCATGAAGTGTATAAAAACAGGCTTTCAAATTGGTGTTTTGGCGCTTGCTCTTGCGCTTCTTTTCTCCTGCGGGGGAAAACAGGAACAGGCTGATGATGTGGAAATGGCGGTTCCTGCTGAAGAGATGATGCAGGCAGATACAGAGCCATCGCTTCCAAAACAGTTTCAGCGTCCTGCCTATATGATAGGAGAGGAATTGCAGGTTGACCCGGAATCAGTTGTTGAAGAGGAAATAACCCTGCGTGTTGGGGCGACCATCCGGTCAACAACGGGGCCGCAGCCGTTATGGGATATTTTGAAACGGTTGGCGGCTATGAAGGGAATGAATGTCTCCTGGGAGAGTGATGTAAACCAGAATGTGCTGGTGGATGTGGATATTAACGCCAATGATGATTTTTATAAGGCTGTTGACAACCTGCTACGCCAGGTGGATTATTTCCATGAGATGCAGGAAAATACCATTGTTGTAAAGTACAAGGAGACAAAAAAATACCAGGTAGGTATGCCGTTTACCAAGCATCTCTATGAAACAGGTGCAGGAGGTAACGTACTGGGTGGTAATGACGCAGCGGATAATATCGAAGGTACCTTGAAACTTGATTCAAAGAAAAACGAGTATGATTTCTGGAAAAGCCTGGATGAAAATCTGAATAAGATTCTAAAGGTCTGGGAAACCGAAGAGGTTACTGAAATAGAAGGATCGGTTAGTGAGACCGTTAGGAATCCAGAAAATTTCTTAGTTGCTTCGAAAGGAACACTTATAGCAACGGATGATGCCGACAAAAGAGAGAAAGATACAGAACAGCTTGTCAGCAAGAGTACAAGGAGGCGGTCAGGCAATGAGAATATTTATATTATCGATAAAGCCATTGGTATGATAACTGTTACCGCTCCACGCCCCGTGCAGGAAAAGGTTCAGGATTATCTTGACAGCTTGAAAGAGCATCTCTATCGCCAGATAAGCATTGAGGCAAAAATTATAGAGGTTGAACTCACCGAGGCATCCTCTATTGGTATTAACTGGAGCGAGGTTCTGAAAAACTTTAGCTTGAGTGGTACGATAGAGTTTGGTTCCAATTTACTGGGTATGAACGGGCAAATATGGCCATATATCTTTTCTGATGATGACAATGCAAAGAAACGCTATGATACGGATGGGAATGGTAAAAATGACGCGTATTCAAATAGTTATGATCCTACAAGGTTTGTATCTAGAGTTACCATGGATTCAAAAGGGTGGAGTGCCTTTTTGAATGCCTTAAATGAACAGGGGCAGGCCAAGGTGCTTTCCAGTCCGAAAATCAGCCTGTTGAACGGTCAGGGGGCGTTGATTACCGTGGGACGTAATGTTACCTATATAGAGAGTGTTGAGGCCGAGCTTGCTAAAGATAGTAAGGTCCCGGCTTATACTGTGAATACAAATGATATCCTCTCTGGTATTGGAATGGCTATTACAGCAACAATTGCTGAGGATGATGAAATTATCATGGACCTTGTCCCTGTTACCACTGAATTAACTGAGCCGATACAGTATAAGGCTGTTGGTTCTACTGGTGCAGTAGTTGGCTTACCAATAGTAAATATCAGGGAGATGAGTACTGTCGTCAAGGTAAAAGATGGCGAAATGCTGGTAATTGGAGGGCTGATAACTGAGGATAATGATGAAAAGGGTGAATTCCTGCCAATCCTTGGTGAAATACCCATCGTAAGATATCTCTTCGGTCATGAAAAGAAGGTTAAAATAAAACGGGAACTTATTGTATTATTGAAGCCCGTGATCTTATAGGTTTTGAAATAAAAAATAGTTTATTATAATCAAGTAGGGAGATGAAAATGTTACGGCTGAAATATGTATTCTTCATCATGCTTTTTGCAATACTGGCAAGTGGGTGCGGACAGAGGGTAGTTGAAACCCTGAATGTTCCATCGGGCTCAGGGCCATATGCACCAGGTGCTGGCAGTACAGTGGTTGTTTTACCTTTTGCAGATTATACGTATTCAGATGATCTTGCTTCTGCCTACAGACGTAATCTCAAGATTTCAGAGTCCTTGACAGATCATCTCTCAGCACAGGGATTTATGATGCCGGTTTCTGAGGATGTTTTTGGGTATCTTGTCGATCAGAAAATAATTCAGATTGCCGATTATCAGAGAAATAATAATGTCTCATTGACCAATGAACTTTCCGGTGACTGGTCTAAGCCAATGATGGAATCCATCCGCCATTATCTTGGTCAGCAGATGGTTACCCAAAAGAGAAGGGTACAGGAATCTCCTGGAGTACACGCCCTTGATCAAAAGGAAATTGCCAAGCTGGGCAGAGCGTTCAAGGCCGATTATGTGGTACGTGGGCGTATTCTTGAGTTCAGAACCAGACAAGATCCCACTTGGGAGCCTTGGAGAAAAGGTCTCTTTCCTGTAATTTCTGGAGGTTCTGCCAGGATTTTATATGGATTTGCAGGCTCTGACAGTTACGATACCATGGATCACATGATGGCTGCAGGCATTGTCGGAGTAGGTATTGGCAGTGGAGCATCATGGCCGGTAGACAATGATTTAACTATCGATGGAACCCTGAAGGGCAATGAGATTGCCTGGGGAGGGATAGGAGGCGTACTGGGTGGACAGGCAGCGAGAAGCGGCCGTGTTGATCAGGCTGTTGTTCAGCTGCGGATGTGGGTGCAGGATGCCATAACTGGCCAGGTTGTATGGACCAACAGAGCCATGGTCCGCGTATCACCGGAGTCTGTTTTTGCCGACGGTCAGTGGGACGATCTCTTTAACACCGCGATTGAAAAGGGTGTACGTTCATTGGTGGACAATTTTGTTACAGTGGGACTATAGAAGTTATACTTAACAGTATCATCTCTTGAAAAAAAACCCTCTGATTGGTACCGCTATCAGAGGGTTTTTTTATTCTGGTAATTCGTTACTACCTGTAAGAAGAAATTCTGACTAGTTGGTTGGTTGTTGTTCGTCAGCTCCCTGCTGCTTTTTCAGGCTGTTCTGGTAGAGAGCCATGAAGTTAATTGGTTCCATCAAAAATGGAACAAACCCACCGTCAACAGAGACCTGGCTGGCAATCTGTCTGGTGAAAGGAAAGAGCAAGGTCGGGCAATCCACGGCAAGTACCATTTTCATATGTTCTTCGGGGATATTCTTTAAATAAAAAATAGCGGCATGCTCCAGTTCGAGCACAAAAAGCGTTTTTCCTGCATCCTTGTTGGATATTTTAGCCGTAATCTCAAGGGTAACTTCATAATGATCCGGCTGTACCTGGCGATTATTCATCTGCAGATTTACTTCTACCTCCGGCGGTTTTTCTGTCTGGGTTACGTAAATATCAGGCGCGTTGGGGTTTTCGAAAGATAAGTCTTTAATGTACATCTTCTGCATTCTAAATTCTGGCGCTGGAGCTTTTGCTTGTTCGGTCATAATACGTCCTTTTTGTTGGTTTGTCGTTTATGTTCTAAGAATCTGAAGTTCTATTATTATTGTCCCACTGGTGAACAGGGGGAAATCTTGGTTTACAATTTTACTTTTAATATAAGTCAATGGATATTACCATAGAGACGAGTTCCTGCAAGATCTCAAAGTAATCTGTTCATAAGAAGTTTAAGGCAGGAGAGGGGCGAGATAGCTCCCGGTAATTGATTGATCATTTTCAGCTATCTGTTCAGGTGTTCCTGTGGCGACGATATTCCCACCGCCATCTCCGCCTTCGGGACCAATATCTATAATCCAGTCTGTGGTTTTAATGACATCGAGATTATGTTCAATGACCACGACACTGTTTCCACGATCAACCAACCTGTTAAGTACCTGTAACAGATGCTGGATATCCGCAGGGTGTAATCCTGTTGTTGGTTCATCAAGGATGTAGAGCGTACTTCCCGTACTTCTCACAGAAAGTTCTTTGGCAAGTTTGACCCGCTGTGCTTCACCGCCTGAGAGTGTAACCGAGGACTGTCCCAGTGAGATGTAGGAAAGCCCCACATCATGAAGGGTTTGCAGTTTGTTCTTAATGATGGGAATATTCTCAAAAAAGACGAGAGCTTCATCAACGGTCATGGAAAGGACATCATGGATGGTCTTGTCCCTGTATTGTATTTCCAGTGTCTCCTGATTATAACGCTTACCGTTACAGGTGTCGCAGACTACATAGATGTCTGGAAGAAAATGCATGGCAATTTTCAGCACACCTTCACCCTCGCAGGCCTCACAGCGGCCGCCTTTCAGATTAAAACTGAACCTGCCCGGTTTGTATCCTCTGGCCCTGCTTTCCGGTAACTTGGAGAAGAGCTCGCGAATTGGAGTGAATACACCGGTATAGGTGGCGGGATTGGAGCGCGGTGTCCTTCCTATTGGACTCTGGTCAATATCGATGATTTTATCTATGGCTTCCAGCCCCTGCAGGGTTGTCCCGTTTTTACTTATGCTGGTTTGTTTTTGTTTGAGACCTTCCTTGGCAAGGGGATAGAGGGTCTGCAAAACAAGCGAGCTTTTGCCGGATCCGGAAACCCCGGTAACCGCTGTGAATACCCTCAGGGGAAATGTCGCGGCCACCTTTTTAAGATTATTGGCGATGCAGTTTTTCAGCGTAAGCGCAGCTCTGCCTCTTTTTTTGACCTTTCTCCTGTTTTGGGGGACAAGGATGGCTTCTCGGCCAGACAGGAAGGCTCCGGTTCTGGAACCTTCTGATGTTTTCAGACCGGCTACATTACCACTGTAGACCACTTCACCGCCGTGTATGCCAGCTCCTATACCCATGTCGAGTACATGGTCTGCCGCCAGGATGGTATCTGTATCATGTTCCACCACTATTACGCTGTTGCCAAGATCGCGCAGCTCGAGCAGCGTGTTAATGAGTTTTTGATTATCACGCTGATGCAAACCGATACTGGGCTCGTCAAGGATATAGAGGACTCCTGCTAATCGTGAGCCAATCTGGGAGGCAAGACGGATACGCTGGGCCTCACCACCTGAAAGGGTCCCTGCTTTGCGATCAAGTGTGAGATAGCCCAGCCCGACATCTTCTAGAAAGGAGAGCCTGTCAATGATTTCCTTGAGGATGGGGGTGCCGATTTTCCGTTCAAAATCGGATAAAGAGATGGTTGGCAGCTCCTGAAACAGGGTGCCGATGGAGAGTTGTGTCATCTCATAAATGGACATTCCTTCCAGTTTTACGGCCAGTGCAGCATCCTTGAGCCTGGCCCCTTTACATGCGGGGCAGGGCTGTTCTTCCATGAATTTGGAGAGTTCCTCACGAATCATCGGTGACTGAGTTTCATGAAATCTTCTTTGTAACTGGGGGATAATGCCCTCAAAGGGTTTTTCCGAGCTCATCACCCTGCGTCCCTTTTTAAACTGAAAATAGACATCAGTTTTGCCAGAACCATAGAGAACAGCATGTTGCTGTACTTTGGTGAGAGATTTGAACGATGTCTGTAAAGAGAAGCCATAATGTCTGGCAACAGCTGCCAGCATCTGACCTGTATAGGTCGTTTCTTTCCGCCAGCTCCACGGTGCAATGGCACCCTCTGCAATAGAGAGCTCGGGGTCAGGGATAATCAGCGATGGTGAGAAAACATGCTTTATGCCCAGCCCCGTACATTCTGGACAGGCGCCCTGCGGGTTGTTGAACGAAAAGAGCTGGGTGGTGAGTCGTGGCAGAGATATGGAACATTTATGGCAGGCGGCATGCTCACTGAACATAACTTCTTCGCCTGTATCCTGCAAATAGGCAAGCATAAGACCTTCGGTGAGGGAGACTGCGGTTGCAATTGAATCACTCAACCTTCTTTTTATGGAGGGTTTGACGACCAGTCGGTCAACGACAATTTCGATGGTATGTTTCTTGTTTTTATCAAGCTGTAGACTCTCATCGACATGGATAATATCGCCGTCGACACGAATGCGCACAAACCCCTCTTTACGGATTCTGGCCAGCAGCTGTTCATGCCGGCCCTTCTGATTTGTGACCATGGGGGCCATGAGGATGAGCTTACTGCCCTCTTTATAAGAGAGAATGGTTTTGACCATATCCTCTATGGACTGGGAGCGGATTTCATCACCACACTGAGGGCAGGTGGGGTGGCCGCAGCGGGCATAAAGAAGACGGAGGTGATCATAGATTTCCGTTACCGTTCCCACCGTTGATCTGGGGTTGTTGCTGGTGGTCTTCTGTTCAATGGAGACGGCAGGAGACAAACCTTCGAGTGAATCAACATCGGGTTTATCCATCTGGCCAAGAAACTGGCGTGCATAGGTGGAAAGTGACTCCACATATCTCCGTTGCCCTTCTGCATAGAGGGTATCAAAGGCGAGCGTGGATTTTCCTGAGCCTGACAGTCCGGTGAAGACTACAAGTTTGTTGCGGGGGAGATCAACATCGATATTTTTCAGGTTGTGCATCCGGGCGCCGCGGATGCGCAATAGTTGCGGCTCCATCTATTTTCGTTTACTTCCCTGTTGGAGAGATCTTTTGATGTTCAATTTTTATACAGCGATCCATTATTACCGTAATACCTGCTGATTGGGCAAGTTTTGCACCTTCTTCATTGACGATTCCGAGTTGCATCCAGACAGTCTTGCATCCCTTGGCGATCGCCTCTGCCACAATGGGTGGCACCTGTTCTGGTTTTCTGAAGATATTGACAATATCAATATCTTCGGGGATGGAGGAAAGATCGGGATAGCAGATGCGGTCAAGAATTGTACCTTGTCCTGGATTTACTGGAATAACCTTGTAGCCTGCCTGTATGAGGTATCTGGCAACCATGTTTGAAGGGCGATCCTGTTTGGGCGATAGACCAACAACGGCAACGGTTTGTGCCGGCTGTAGTACCTTCTCCATCATATCTCTGCTATAATTGTATGACATTATTTATGATCCCTGGGCTCTTCTATGAGAAAAAAATATGGTAAAAAACTCCCTTCACTTGCTCTCTCTTGACTAGATGGATATAATGTGACCCCATTGGATAATTGTCAAGCACGTGTGCATTGACCGGCAGGTGAATCTCGTGTACTCGTGATGAAAACATTATGAGGTATGCCGTTTAGGCACGCCCTGTACTATTGAGGTCTATAGATGAATTTCCAGGATATTATTTTCGAGTTAAACACCTACTGGGCAAAAAACGGCTGCGTTGTGCAGCAGCCCTATGACATGGAAGTGGGTGCTGGTACCTTCCACCCGGCAACGCTTCTGCGCTCTTTGGGTCCTGAACCCTGGCGTGCCGCTACTATCAGTATCAGGTGGTTATGAAACCATCTCCGCCAGAGGTGCAGGAGATGTATCTTGACAGTCTGCGGAGATTTGGACTTGATCTTCTCAAGCACGACATCCGTTTTGTCGAAGATGACTGGGAATCTCCTACTCTGGGTGCATCGGGGCTTGGCTGGGAGGTTTGGCTTGATGGTATGGAGATCACTCAATTCACCTATTTTCAACAGGCTGGTTCTATCGAACTGCATCCCATTACTGTTGAAATTACCTACGGTCTTGAACGTATTGCCATGTATCTTCAGGGCGTTGAAAATGTCTATGATATCGCCTGGAATGATTCCATTAGCTATGGTGAAATCTTCAAGCAGGCAGAAATTGAGTTCTCCACCTTCAACTATGAAGAGGCGAATGTGAAGAAGCTGATTTCATTCTTTGAAGAGTATGAGTCTGAAGCGCTGCGTCTGGTGGAGAAGGGCCTTGCACTGCCTGCCTATGACTATTGCCTGAAATGTTCACATACCTTCAACCTGCTCGATGCACGTAAGGCGATAAGTGTCGCTGAACGCACCCGCTATATTGGCCGGATTCGCAACATCGCAAGAAAGGTATCAGAGCGTTATGTCGCGCAGCGAGAAGAACTGGGCTATCCCTTGAGCAAATGATACTCTGAGGTTCTTTTATTATAGCAAGTTTTCCCTTTTGGAAGGGCGTTACGGAGGTGAAAGACCCCTTTGGCGGCCGGAGACTTCAAAGTCCAGAGGCAGTCTTTACTAAACGGGACTTTGGCCGTACGATGATTGCCTTATCTCCCTTTTGGCAGTATTACTTGATATTTTGGTCCTGCAGAAATTTCGGTGAAAGGCGCTATACATACAAGATATTGTGGAAAGGATGGTGTCAAGATACGATAATGATCTATATCCTCTTGTTTTATCTTTATTTTCTTGCATTTTCCTGTTCTTTGTGTAATGACAAAACAGACGGATAATAAGATTTTTATGCAAGAAGAGGAAGGTATGGGGTTTACGCCAGTATTAGGAACGTCCATCAAGAAACAGCTGCAGGATAGAGAGGAGCTGATATTATCGCGTTATGCTGCACTGAGTAAGGACACCAAAGGACGTCTGTATGAGGAGGAGGATCAGATAAGTGATATTCGTCTGCCGTATCAGCGAGACCGTGATCGTATTATCCATTCCAAAACCTTTCGCCGGTTGAAGTATAAGACCCAGGTGTTTCTTGCACCTACCGGGGATCATTACCGCACCCGTCTTACCCATGTACTGGAGGTTTCTCAGGTAGCAAGAACCATTTCTGCAGCCCTGTGTCTCAATGATGCACTCACCGAGGCTATTGCGCTTGGTCATGATCTTGGCCATACGCCTTTTGGACATGCAGGTGAAGCAACATTGAATGAGCTGCATCCCGGTGGTTTTCGCCATTATATTCACAGCCTCAGGGTTGTCGACTGCCTGGAAAAAAATGGAAAAGGACTGAATCTCACTTTTGAAGTGCGCAATGGAATTGTTCGTCATTCAAAGGGGCGAAATGATATTTTACCCCAAAATACCAGTGAACTTGCCGTTACCCTGGAAGGTCAGGTGGTGCGGCTTGCTGATATTATCGCCTATGTCAATCATGATATTGATGATGCACTGAGAGCAGGTCTTCTGCGTATCGAAGATATTCCCTCGTCCATCCTTGATGTTGTCGGACACAGGCATTCGCAGCGTATTGCTTCCATGGTACGTGATCTCATTGTCGAAACCTTAAAGGCTGACGATGGACAGATTCATGTAAGTGACAAAATTCTGGAGGCCATCACCTCACTGCGTGATTTTCTGTATGTGAGGATTTATCGTTTTGAGCCGATACATCGTGAATTTGAGAAAGCACAGCGTATTATTCGGGAACTCTATGGGTATTGTCTGGAGCATGGGATTATAAAGCGGTTCAACGATGGATGGCGGCTTGTTGAATCCAGTGAACAGTGGCCTGATGAACAGACAGCGCATCGTAAGGTTTGTGACTTTATAGCGGGAATGACAGATCGGTATGCACTGGGACTGCACGATCATATTTATACCCCAAAGTCCTGGGCTGTCCGGTAACCTGTTCGCAACCGTGTGAAGAGGGGCTGAAGCAGGCCTTTTCGTAATGTGCTTGATAAAAAGATTGAATTTAACTGTTTTCACAGGTAATTTCTTTGCCACTCTTTTTGGTAAATAGAAAAAGTGCTAATAGAAAAAGTGAATGTATGTAACGAGAATCTTTAGATGTTGTAGAAAAAATCATGGATAATAACCTGTTAAAAAAAGGATATGAGTTTTCAGAGGTAGAGGAGAAGTGGCTGCAGAAATGGGCGGAGGAAAAATGCAATGCGGCAAGGATGGAAGAGGGAAAGGATTCATTTTCCATTGTGATTCCACCGCCTAATGTGACAGGTGTTCTTCATGTGGGGCATGCGTTGAATAATACCATGCA
>PDWJ01002207.1_pt1 | contig 21424 bp, 19 predicted proteins | sample 1430881 | NCBI WGS metagenome assembly PDWJ01 (sample SAMN01162460, study PRJNA174530) | Oral metagenome, whole genome shotgun sequencing project. | biome: Marine environment; feature: Marine mammal; material: Swab sample of the gingival sulcus; isolation source: swab sample of gingival sulcus... | reverse complement strand
TATCCTGCTGGATGAACCCTTTGCAGGTATCGACCCCCTGGCTGTTACAGACCTGCAGAAACTCATTCGAGGATTAAAGGAAAAGGGAATCGGCATCCTCATATCTGATCATAACGTACGCGAAACACTTCAGGTCTGTGACTTTGCATATATCATGAACGCAGGGAAAATCTTAACAAGCGGCGTCGCTGATGATATCATTGAAAGTGAAGTAGCACGGAAAATGTATCTCGGCGAAAACTTTCACATGTAAACCGATGGCTCTGGAACTTAGACAACAGCTCAAACTTGTACAAAAACTGGTTATGACGCCGCAGTTGCGTCAAGCAATCAAGATGTTGCAACTTAACCGGTTTGAGCTCACCCAGGCCTTGAGAAGTGAAATTGAGCAAAATCCCGCCCTGGAAGAAGATCTTGGCTTCTATGATGTCCATGAGCTGGCAAGAGGAATCTCTGAGGGGCTGCACACCGATGCACCGGGGAAAGAGATGGATATTACCCGAAGTGTAACCGCTGGTGATCACATCGCTGAAACAAACTGGGAAGAATATGCCAATAATTTTGACAGCAACTTCTCTTTTTCCAGAGAAACGCCACCAGCCGATGCTCCTTCACAATTTGATTTTATTTCTGAAAAACCAGGACTCTCCGCGTATCTGCAATGGCAGCTCGTCCATTGTGAGCTTGATGAGAAGGAGTGGGAAGTTGCCCATTTCATCCTCGGCAACCTCAACCGATATGGCTTTCTTGAGGCTGAAACAGAGGAAATAATCCAAAAGTGTGACTCTGACCCTGACGAGGTGGAATATGTACTGGAAGTCATTCAGGAGCTTGATCCTCCCGGAATCGCAGCACGGAATGTTTCAGAATCTCTGTATCTGCAATTGGAACGCATGGGCAAAGGGACAACTCTTGCAGCACGGATAGTCCGGGACCACCTTGGCCTGCTGGAGACAAAAAATTACAAGGCGTTGAGTAAGGCAACCGGCGCCAGGCCCAACGAAATTATGCGGGCAGTTGCATTTATAACCAGTGAGTTAACCCCCTACCCCGGACTACCCTATTCCACCGATACGACTCATTATATTGTTCCGGATGTCTACGTGAGAAAGATAGATGGTGAGTATCTCATCACCCTCAATGATGAGGGGCTTCCCAAGCTGAAGATTTCATCATATTACCAGAAGCTGATGCAGGAGTTGCCAGGCGTCGAGAAAAACTCAAAAAGTTATATCAACGATAAGGTAAAAAGCGCTGAGTGGTTTATAAAATCGGTCCATCAGAGGCAGCGCACCATTTATAAGGTGATGGAAAGTCTGCTGCGCTTTCAGCATGAATTCTTCGAACGTGGGCCAGCCCACCTCAAACCGTTGATTTTACGGGATGTTGCCGAAGATATTGAAATGCATGAATCAACAATCAGCAGGGTTACATCCAACAAGTATGTCCACACGCCGCAGGGCATTTATGAGCTGAAATATTTCTTTTCTACAGCCATCCCGCGTGACGGTGGTGAGGCAATGGCCTCTGAGTCAATCCGTACCCGGATAAAACAGATGGTTCAAAATGAGGACAAACATAAACCTCTGAGTGATAACGATATTTCCAAAAAACTGGCGGAAGATGCAGGTATCAAGATAGCACGAAGAACAGTCGCCAAATACCGGGAACAACTGAAAATCTTGCCGGTCAAACACCGCAGAATCCCCAAATAAACGACTCTACAACAAAAAAGCCTGTCGCAACGAATATACCCTTTTCAGCGAGAGCTTGTTAAAAATCGTTATCCCGAAACCCAGCTCGCTGATGAACAGAAAAAAACACTGAGCATCCCTTGAAAAAGGTGATGTCTCTCATAAATATTTTGTCACAATATCAACTAACCAGCATGGCTGGACCAGGTATACCAGCCACAACGAAACATGAAAGCTTTCACTTCGGTATCAGTGGTTTTCCAGCTGTCAGGAGACTTCCATATAAAATGATAGATTTTTGATTCTCCACATTGCAGGTGTAAACAGTGCAGGCGATGATCTTGGCGGCCGGGTTTGGTACCCGGTTGCTTCCATATACCAAGTACAGGCCAAAACCGCTCTTTCCTCTGTTAAATCACTCGTTGCTCATCTTGCAGATTATGCGTTTGAAACGGTATGGTTTTACACGCATTATTGTCAATGCGCATCATCTGCAAGAACAGATAGCAGAGGCGCTGGAAGGTATTGCAGGGATCATTCTCCAGCGGGAAGAGGTCATCCTTGGAACCGGGGGCGGTCTGCGGGCAGCACGTGATAAAATGGATGATTCTCCGCTGCTCATTGTCAACGGGGATATTTACCATACCATTGATGTTGCTAGGTTATATTATGAGCATCAACAAAGAGAAGATTGCACTGTCACGCTTGCCCTTCATGATTATCCCAGGTTCAACGCTATTTCCGTTGGAGGTGACAGACTTGCAGGGTTTTCCAAAGGACAGGGTGGCGAAATGCTGGCATTTACCGGCGTGCATGTGATTTCACCAGCGATTCTTGACGCGATTCCTTCAGACAAGGAGAGCTGCATTATAACGAGATATAAAGAACTTGCCGGAAACGATCTTTCCCAGTTTCAGATTGTCCGGGTTGATCGCAGCTTTTGGACTGATATGGGGACGCCAGAAGATTATCTTGCCCTGCATGAGGGGCTGTTATCAGGAGATATTCCCCTGTGGCCCGAACTTGAGCATACTATGCACGCTGGGTTTGTGGTGGATAAGGCTGCGAGGATTCCTGACAGCACTATCTTTGAGGACTGGGTCAGTATAGGTAATGCTACACTAGGAAAAAATGTGATTGTCCGCAGGTCTGTGATCTGGGATGACGCGGTAATCCCTGATAACACTGTTGTGGAGGATGCCATTGTTGCCAGATAAACATCATCTCCCGGAAGATATCCTGCACGCTTTACAATCAATGCTCCTCGAAGAGGGCACTGCTCTTCATTGCAAAGGTGAGACAGGCATCGTCCCTGAAGATTGCAGACTGGACAGACTGTTTGCCGACGGTTCAACGAGAAATTTTTTCCGGATGATGGCAGGTGAACGTTCGCTTGGCATTCTTGTATATCCCTCTGAGAAAACAGAGCAGGCCCTTGCTGAGGCAAAATCATGCGCTCTTTTAGGCAGACATCTTTTTTCAAAAGAAATTCCTGTTCCTGAAATTTATGGTTTTCATGAGCAAACTGGGCTGATCTTCTATGAGGATTGTGGAGATCACAGGGTACATGATATTTTTTCATCTCAGACGGGATATGATGAAAGTGGGCTCCTGCAGCTATACAGTGAAATAGCAGAAAAGTTGTGTCATATGTATGTGCGGGGCAGCCAGGGGCTGAAGCCGGCATGGTGTTATGATTCGCCCTGTTATGACCATGAGGTTATGATAGAACGTGAAGCAGGGTATTTTTACAAGACCTTCTGGCTCGGGTTGTGTGGCGGTCCTTCGTACCCGGATGTACTCGAAGAATTTGAAGATATTGCCAGACAGGCGGCATGTGGATTGCCCCATGGCTTTTTGCATCGCGATTTCCAGAGCAGAAATATTATGATACAGGCGAGGCGCATCCGATTTATAGATTTCCAGGCTGGCAGGTTGGGCCCGCCTGGCTATGACCTTGCCTCATTGCTCATTGATCCCTATATGCAGCTTGGCGAATCTTTCAAGGAGCGTCTTGTCGAAATATATGTGGATGAGTTACAAAAATACCTCATTTTTGATAAGGCTTTATTTTACAGACAGTATGCTTTTTTAACACTGCAGAGAAATATGCAGATACTGGGTGCTTTTGCCTTTTTGCTGCAACAGAAACAAAAGAAGTTTTTCGCTGGGTATATAAAACCGGCACTGGCCAGTTTGGAACAGTTGCTTGCAGAAAGCGATTTTACCCACTATACAACCTTGCGGAAAATTTGTACTGAGTCCTCTGCATGTCTATAATTTGACTTGCTAACTGGTAACGGGGAAGACAAATGATCACACAAACACATACCATTGTCGCGCTTGTCGGCAGACCAAATGTTGGTAAGTCAACACTCTTTAATAGAATTACCAGGTCAAGGAAGGCTATCGTTGATCCGACGCCTGGCGTGACACGTGATCGCCATTATGAGCGCGTTGTTCTGGGGGACAAAGGCTTTATCCTCGTTGATACTGGAGGTATCGACGATACCGGTGAAGATATCATGGTAGATCATATCAGACAACAGGCCTTCAACGCCATAGAAGAGGCTGATATCATCTTTTTTTTGATGGATGGCAGGGCAGGGCTAACTCCCGCCGATCGTGAGGTCGCAGGCATTCTCAGAAAGACCAGGAAGAAGGTGTTTTACCTTGTAAACAAGATAGATGGCCCTGAGCATGAAATAGATGCACTTTCCCAGTTTTATGAACTGGGTGTCGAGCCATTATGGACACTGTCCGCGGAACATGCCTATGGGTTTAAAACGTTAATGGAAGCACTTGCTGCTGAACTGGAGCAAAGTGAGCTGGACACCAACCTGCCAGATGGAACGATTAAAACAGCATTTCTCGGCAGGCCCAATGTCGGGAAATCATCGATGATAAATCAGATTATGGGCGAGGAGCGTATGGTAGTATCCGATGTTTCAGGAACTACCCGAGATTCTGTGGATACTCTGCTCGAGTACGGGAAATACAATTACCTGTTGATTGATACAGCGGGTATCAGAAGAAAGGGGAAGACAAAGGAAAAACTGGAAAAGTTCAGCATTCTCAAGTCCCTGGCAGCACTTGAACGCTGTGATGTTGCTGTGGTGTTACTTGATGCAGCAGAGGGGATAACCGAACAGGATGCAAAAATTATTGGCTATACCCAGGATGCCGGCAGAGGTCTGATACTGCTGGTGAATAAATGGGATCTGATTGGAGATGATAAAAAAAGACAGCAGCAGGTGCTGGAAGATATTGGCAGAAATGTTCCCTTTGTTGGCTTTGCCCCGCTTCTCAAGGTCTCAGCCCTCAGCGGCTATGGTGTAAAACGATTTTTTCCGGTTCTTGGCGGGGTGTACCGGCAGTTCAATGCAACCTTTCCAACCTCAGCCCTCAATCGTCTTTTAGCGGATGCGGTCGGAGACCATTCGCCACCCATTTATAAAAATAAACGTTTGAAATTTTATTACACATCACAGATCGGCACCTGTCCGCCCCGTTTTGTGATAATGACGAACAGCTATAAAGGCGTGCACTTCTCCTATAAACGGTATCTTACAAACAGGTTCAGGGATGGACTCGGGTTGGATAAGGTACCCATTCAGCTGATATTCAAGGACAAACGGGAACAGCGGGGGAAATAGCCCGGATTTTTTAAAAAGTCCGGGCTATGCTGGTTTGTTATAATGAATGAGAACGAGCGGCTTGCATAGTCTTATTAAAACCCTCGGCAGAACGTTCTATCACCTTTTCATCGACACAGAAGGCAAGGCGAAAATGTCCTGGTGTACCAAAGCCCTGGCCTGGTACAGCCAGTATCCTGTTTTCCTGGAGCATGGCACAGAATTTTACATCATCAATGGGTGACTCAGGGAACAGGTAAAACGCCCCCTTCGGTTCTACAAACGAGTATCCCGCATCTGTGAGAATTTCTTTGAACAGGTGATAGCGTTTTTCATAGATCTCATAATCCACGGCTGCATCCTGCAGTTCAGCGATGACCCGCTGCATAAGGGCAGGTGCATTGATAAAGCCAAGAATCCTGTTCGCCATGGTCATGGCATTGAGAAGATGGGATTTTTCATAAATATCAGGATGTACGGCGATATATCCCATTCGCTCTCCAGGAAGAGACAGGCTTTTTGAATAGGAAGATATGACAATGGAATTAGGGATGGATTTCAGCACGCTTGGCACCGTATAGCCGGAAAAGACGATTTTTCTGTAAGGCTCGTCTGCTACAAGGTAGATAACGGTATTGTATTTTTCTCCCATTTTTTCGAGAAGTGTGCCCAGTGCCATCATATCTTCTTCCGGGTAAATCACCCCTGTGGGGTTATGGGGTGAGTTTATGATGATTGCCTTGGTCTTTTCAGTGATCGCTTCTGCGAGGGCATTAAAGTCGATGTTGAAGTTTTTATCGGTGTTGACGATTTTTGCGACACCTCCATTGTTATCAATATAAAATATGTAATCCACAAAATATGGAGCGAGCAGGATTACCTCATCTCCAGGATCAAGCAGGGATTTCAAGGTGACATTGAGTGCACCGGCAGCACCGCATGTCATGATCATATCGGCACCGGTTATCACTACATCCTGTTCTTCCGATACCCTGGTTGCGATAATATCACGTACCCAGGGATAACCGCCATTTGGCATGTAACCATGGATTCCTTTTGCGTTATTTTGCGCCACTTTTTGCAAGACCTCTTCAAATTCAGGAGGCGGATCAAGATCAGGGTTACCAATGCTGAAATCATATACATTTTCATCACCGTACTGTGCCTTGAGTTTTGCCCCCTCCTCAAACATCTTGCGGATCCAGGATGATCTGTCGGCAAAGGCCTTCATTTTTTCTGATATTGCCATGTCTACCTCGGTTTGTTATTTGTTATTATGTTGCTTTTTAAAAAAATCATATGCTGCGTTGATTTCTTTCATCTTTTCTTCCGCCACCTTCTGGAATTCTTCTCCAAGATGCTGAACCTTGTCAGGATGGTATTGCATACTCAGTTTTCGGTAGGCTTTTTTTATCTCATCGTAACTGGCCTTGTCTGAGAGTCCTAATGTTGCATAATAGCGGGCAGCAGAAGATGCACTGCTCTCCTGTTGCTGGCGACTGCGATAGGTGTATTTCGCCTCTATTGTGCGCTGGTCATAGCTGGATATTTCCAGAAAGTTTGCGATATTTCTGGCTATTTGCAGCTCATTTTCGGGGACATGCTGCTTGGTGTAAAGAATCTGGTAGACCAGTTCCAGGAGAATCAGGCGGGGCTCGTAGGCAAACGTTGCTTTAAATTCCTCAAGCAGCGTTTCAAGGGTTCTCTCAGAGGTCGTTGCCTCTTTGATAAGGTCTTTTACCCAGGCCATCTTGGTCTGATTATAGCCCAGGTTGTATTGAAAAAAACGATGGATGGTAGAAATTTCCTCTTTGGTTATTACCCCGTCAATTTTGGAAATATTGACCAGAATTTGTACGAGCAACCAGACAAAACGGGTATGGCTTTCGCTTTGGGAATTGGCATAATCTGCCACTCGTCTCTGAACCCAGAAAGAAAAACCCCAGAAAATTGCAATAAAGAAAACGATTGCAGCAATTCCTGAGACGAAAAGTGTTCCGATAAGATTTATCAGAGCCGGTGCTCCGCCTGTTACTAAGGCAAGCAGGCTGAGGATGACGAGACATCCTCCGCAGCCTGGTTGTTGCGGACGTTGATAATTATTCATAATGTATGTGTTACGTATTTGTTACTGGCTCGCCAAAAAGGGCGGCTATGAATTCATCTGGTTCGAAATCTCGCAGGTCTTCAATTTTTTCACCTATGCCAATAAAGCGAATCGGAATGTTCATATCCCTGCTGATGTTGATGACGATACCACCCTTGGCTGTACCGTCCAGTTTGGTAAGGGCAATACCTGTAATATCAACAGCAGCATCAAAGAGTTTTGCCTGAGAGATACCATTTTGGCCGGTGGTTGCGTCAATAACCAAAAGTACCTCATGCGGGGCACCTTCGAGCTTCTTACCCATAACACGTTTAATTTTCTTAAGCTCTTCCATCAGGTTTGACTGGGTATGCAGTCTGCCGGCTGTATCCACAAGGACAACATCAAAGTTTCCCTCCACAGCCCGGGTCATGGCATCAAAGGCAACAGAAGATGGATCAGCCCCTTCTGCCTTGCTTATTACCTCAACACCGTTTCTCTCACCCCATATTTGCAGTTGTGATACAGCCGCAGCCCTGAATGTATCACCAGCGACCAGCAGTACCTTCTGGCCGGCGGTTATAAATTTGTGTGCTACTTTGCCAATGGTGGTGGTTTTGCCGACTCCGTTGACACCAACGACCATAATTACAAGAGGCCCCTCGGCAGGCATTACAAGCTTTGCCGGCTTTGATGCGCCAAGGATGCAGGCACGCATTTTCTCCTTGATGAACTTTTTCAGTGCTGCGGGATCAGCAAGCTCATTTCTTTTTACCTTTTTCCGTGCATATTCGATCAGCTCCGCAGATGTGGATACCCCGATATCCGAGGTAATCAGCAGCTCCTCAAGATCATCAAGCAGCTCTGCGTCAATTTCCTTTTTGCCAAGAAAGAGTGTGTCCATCTGATAAACTATGGACTCGCGTGTTTTTGACAGTTTTGAGGTGAGTTTTGAGAAAAAGCCTGTGTTTTCTTCGGGTAATGCTGCCTCTTCCAGGATACTCTTTACTTCTTCAGTACTTTCAGCTTCTTCGTTCGGCTGTTGTGCAAAAGATTTTTTTTCAGTGACCGTGGAGAGCCCGGTTTCTGGCTCTTCATCATGTACAGGCGTTAGGAGGGATGGTGGGATATCCGCTTGTGTTTCTCCAGAAGGTTCTGCTTGAGATGACATTTGCGTTTCAAGACGCTCTTCTGGCAGGGCGGCTGTCTGTTTTTCTCTTTCCTGTTCTTTTGTGTGTTTCTTTCTATTAAACCAGGCAAGCATGTGATCCTCTTTACGGCAAGTAAACCATATAAAAACAAAATATGAATGGGAGTATTTTTCTGGTTTCAGTGCATATGCTGAAGTTGCAGATAAGCGATAATAATAGGCTCAGATAACAAAGAAAGCAATAGTAAGGGGTGAAATAGCTGAAAAAACCATAAAATAGAAAAATGTGATATAATATGACGCTGTTTAGGATGTCTATGCGTGTATAACTCCAATAAAACAAGAGAATCAGGCCATAAAAGTGTTGCAAATGTCAGTTGCATTCTTACATTACCTGGTATCGTTTTGCCATGATATTGGCAGGTGTGAATCGTTTACAGGTAAGCGGACACAAGGCCCGTTCGTCAAATAAATGTAATCAGGAGGTTAGAGCATGTCACAACAAGGACAGACACCAGAGGCACAGCAGGCTGCTATGGCACAGCAGGATAACGCCATTACCCGGTCGCTTGGTAAAATAAAAAATAAAATTCTGGTCATGAGCGGTAAGGGCGGGGTCGGAAAATCAACAGTTTCAGTCAATCTCGCCCTTGGACTTGCCAAGAGAGGTCACAAGGTGGGGATTATGGACGTGGATTTACACGGTCCTGATGTGATACGGATGCTGGATTTGAAAGGAACTCTTTCTCCCCCTGAAGATCCCAATGAACTTATTGCTCCACTTGAGTATAATGAGAACCTGAAAGTCGTCTCTTTAGAATATCTTATGCAAAATCGTGACGAGGCCATTATCTGGCGAGGGCCCCTGAAAATTCAGGCAATCAGACAATTTATTGCCGATATGGCCTGGGGAGAGCTGGATTATCTGATCATTGATGCCCCTCCAGGTACCGGTGATGAGCCTCTTACCGTGGCGCAGACTATTCCGCTGACCAGAGCCATTGTGGTCACAACTCCGCAAAAGGTTGCGCTCGCTCACGTTCGTAAGTCTATCAACTTCTGCAAGACAGTTAAGCTGGATATTGCCGGTGTTGTCGAGAATATGTCCGGTTTTGTCTGTCCCGGCTGTAATGAAAGGGTGGATATTTTTAAAAGTGGCGGCGGTGAAGAAATTGCTCGTGAGTTTGATCTGCCCTTTCTTGGAAAGGTGCCGATGGATCCGCACGTAGTTGAAGGAGGCGATGATGGTAAACCATATCTCACCTCTGACGTTGACAGCCCTGCTGTAAAGGCCTTTGAAGAGGTTGTTACAGCTGTTGAAAGACGGATGCCGCCGGTTGCAGCCCCTGTAACATTGAATATGGCTAACTCAGGCTGCTGTGGTGGTGACTGCGGCTAGTACTGAACTTCTCATGAACTCTTTGGCCTGCTGAAACACTTTTTTTCAGTATCGGGTCATACAAGTGGAGGGCTGCAATGATTTTTAAACAGCTGGTTGTCGGTTCCATGGGTGTTTGCAGTTACATTATTGGCTGTGAGGAAACCAAAGAAGCTGCCATTGTTGATCCCGGTGGGGATGAAAATCTGCTGTTGGGAGAAGTTGCAAAGCGTGGCCTGCGTCTGCAATATATCATTGCAACCCATGGCCATCCCGATCATGTTTGCGGTAATGCCAGTATAAAAAAGCAGACCGGTGCCGCGATCGTAATGCACAAGGATGATGCCGAGTTCTTTGAGCGGAGTGAGACAAAAGAGTACTTCTCGATGTTTGGGATGGCTCCATCTCCCCCGCCGGATATATGTGTCAGTGACGGCGATATTATCGAAACAGGCACTGTAGTATGTAAGATCATCCATACACCTGGGCACACTCCCGGGGGTATATGTCTGTATATGCCACCTCATCTTATCACCGGTGATACCCTGTTTGTTGGCGGTGTCGGACGAACAGATTTTCCAGGCGGTGCCCATGTCACCTTGATGAAATCGATCAAAGAGAAGATCTTTCCTCTCCCTGATGAGACGATTATCTGGCCTGGCCATGGATATGGCGGCTTGCAGTCTACAGTGGCAGCTGAAAAACGCAGTAATCCATTTCTGGTTGGTTCCCTATGAGAGAGATAATCCTTGGCACTGCAGGACATGTAGATCACGGAAAGACCAGCTTTGTCAAAGCCCTCACCGGAATTGACACAGACAGGCTGAAAGAGGAAAAAAAGAGAGGGATAACCATCGAACTTGGTTTTGCCTTTCTTGATTTGCCCTGTGGTCATCGTCTTGGGATTGTAGATGTTCCAGGCCATGAAAAATTTGTCAGGAATATGGTGGCCGGTGCTACCGGGATCGATATCCTTGCCTTTATCATAGCTGCAGACGAAGGGATTATGCCGCAGACCAGGGAGCATTTTGAGATCTGTCGTCTTTTGGGTGTCTCTCAGGGAATCGTAATCATTACCAAAAAGGATATGGTGGATGATGACTGGCTTGAGATGGTCGAAGAAGAGGTTCATTTGTTTATCGATGGGAGTTTTCTTGAGGAGGCACCTGTTGTTTCGGTGTCCTCGACCACCGGGGAGGGGATCGATAAGGTCAAACAGCTCTTTGATAACATTGTTGCAAGGCTCGAATTAAACGATGTCTTTGGCCCTTTCCGTCTGCCAATAGACCGAATATTTGCGATGAAAGGGTTCGGTTCTGTTGTCACAGGCACCTCCGTTTCCGGTCGTACGGTTCGGGGTGAAGATCTCATGCTCTACCCCACAGACAGGGTGGCAAAGATCAGGGGGATCCAGGTGCATTCTAAGGCTGTTGATGTCGTTGAGGCGGGACACCGGACGGCAATAAACCTGCAGGGCGTTGATGTGAGCGAGGTGCGGCGGGGAATGGTTGCGGCGACGCCAGGCTCACTCATACCCAGTTACATGCTTGATTGCAGCTTGCATTACCTGAAATCAAACACAAAACCGCTCAAGCATCGGGCCCGGGTGCGCGTTCATATGGGAACCGCTGAAATCATGGGCCGTGTCTCTCTGCTCGACCGTGATGAGCTGCAGCCTGGCGGCGATGCTGATATCCAGTTGTTGCTGGAAGAACCCATCGCTGTTTGGCCAAAGGATAACTATGTTATCAGAAGTTATTCCCCGGTTATCACCATTGGTGGTGGGACTGTGCTTGCAAACGTTTCCAGGAAAAAGAGAAAGCGGGCAATAGACGAGGATCGGCAGAAAAACAGTGAGGCCTTTCAAGTGATGCGGGATGGTTCAGACGAAGAACTGCTGCTGCTCTTCCTGCGAGAAAGCAGCACTGATGGCCTGCTGCTGGACGAGATAGGTGTGCGGCTGGGGATATTTGGTAAGCATTTAAAGAAGTTTCTTGGCCAACCCCTTTCCAAAAAACGCATTACACTCGTCGATTCTTCTGCGCAACGCTATCTGGATAGTGCAACACTGGATAGTGTGACGGCGGCTATAATCGAATTTTTACATACCTTCCATAGCAAAAATCCTCTTTTAGAGGGGGTGGCAAAGGAAGTGCTGCGTGCAGGAGCTGTCAAGCATGTCGATCAGAAGCTCTTCTCCTACTGTCTGCAGGAGTTGATGAAGTGCGGTGATGTTGTGCAGCAAGGAGCCGATGTGCGTTTGGCATCACATCAGGTAGCATTGCAGGCCGATGAGCGGGAACTAGAGAAAAAGCTGCTCGTCTGGTATGAAGAAAAGGGATTGGCTACTGCGACAGTCAAAGAAACAGCCGCCAATTTTCAGGATTATCCCGAAAAAGTGTTGAGGGATGTTTTTAATCTACTGATTCGGGATGGAAAACTGGTGAAGGTGAGTGAAACACTCTATTATCACAGAGAGGTTATTGATAGCCTGCAGCGTGAGGTTGTTGCTTTTATCGAGCGAGAAGGGGATATCGATGCTCCACGGTTTAAAGATATGACGGGGTTGACCCGTAAATTTTCCATCCCCATTCTTGAGTATTTTGATCGTATAAAATTGACCTACAGGATCGATGATAAAAGGGTGCTTCGTAAGCGGAGCAATTCCTGAGTCCCTGAGTCGGGAGTGGTTGTTGTCAGGTCTTGCTATATCGTCTCCAGGTGATGATCAGGAAATCTGTGGTTGTGGCGTGTGGCTGTATCTCTAAAGCAATTCGCTGGCCGAGAATTGCAATAATGGTATCATCTTGTACAAGCACAGGAAAATTTTTCCGACAGTGCCGGGGAATTTTGCAATCTCTGAAAAAAGCGGCGACTTTTTTTCTTCCCTGCATGCCGGACGGCGTAAATTTTTCACCTTGCCTGTGGCTGCGCACATAAAGCGGAAATTTCACTTTTCCAGCATCAGCAATAAGCTGACCGGGTTGGGTGTTTTCAGGACGAGTCGATCTTTTTTCAAGACCAAGGCTGTATCCAGTTTTGCCCACGATAAAATCTGTTACGAGCCCTTCAATGACAATATCTTCTGGTATTGTTGCAGGGTGAGAAACACCATCTCTGTGATCTTCCACTGCACCACTGAGAAAATGCAGCGTCTCTGCTGTTTTTACAGCTATAAGATTTTTGCCAAGATGTACCTCCGCTCCCGTTTTTCCTGTGCAGGCCAGATTGCACAATGACGTGATATGGTGATATGTGGGGCGTAACCCTTTCCTGTTGCAGCATTGTTCAATGATGCGCCGTTGAAGAGCGGGATGCAGTTGTTTGAAAGGCTTTGACTGCACCACTATTTTCTCCTGACCACCAGGCTGTTCGTCTATCTCACAGCAGCTTATAAAGCTGTGCTGCACCTGCGTGTTTATAAAATTATCGTCCTCGAGGAGAATATCGGTGAGCTGCAACAGTGTTTCTTTTATGGCAGGGTTATAGTCCTGCTGTAACGCAGGGACGAGTTTATGGCGAATACGATTTCTAAGAAAATGTGTATCCTCGTTGGAGCTGTCCAGAGAGTAGGCGAGAGAGTTGCTGGCAAGATAGGCGAGAATCTCCTGTTTAGAGATGTTGAGCAGGGGGCGAATGACAGCTCCATTTCTCCAGCGCATGCCGGAAAGCCCGGTAAGACCGGTACCTCTGATAAGCCGCAGCAGCACCTCTTCGGCCTGATCGTCAGCATTATGGGCAACGGTGATATACCTGGCACCATATTGTTGTCTGCATTTCTCAAGCGCCTGATAACGGAGGATACGACAACTTTCCTCGAGTGAAATTTTTCGTTGTTTTTGCATGTTTCGTGCATCCACCGTATAGATTTCTAAGGGCAGATTGTTTTCTTTACAGAAAGAAGATATCAACTCCTGTTCTCCGGGGCTTTCCAGGGGGCGCAATCCATGATCGATATGGGCGACCACAAGGGTCAGATGAAATTCTTTCTGCAATGAATGGAGAAGATGAAGCAGTGCCATGGAATCCGGGCCACCTGAAACTGCAACAATGACAGTGGTGTTGCTCTGTAACGAACATTTTTCTGTGAGGTTGTTTTTTAAAAGTTTCTGAAACATCTCTTCTTGTGTAATTGTTAATTTACGGTATTGTATCTGTCGTCGGCAAGAGAAGAAACAACTTGTACTCAAACACCTGTAAATTTGTTTTCCTCCATGACAGCAGGCACATATACAGAACACATGGTGCAATATTTAACGAGTCAGTTCAGGCTGTCTGATGAACAGATTCAGAGCATGCTGCCAGAGTTTAAAAAGACACTTGGCGAACATGTTGTTGTGCTCGAGGAGCAGAATAGCAAAGGGCGGCTGCAAGAGCTGGCAAGAGCTGCCCATACCATCAAAGGTGCTTTTTTAAACCTTGGCCTCTCCGGCTGTGCTGAGCTGGCCCTGCAGCTTGAAATGAGCGCTGTCAGTAATAATCCTGATGAGGACTATGACCTGCTGGTTGCCAGCATCTCCTCTCATGTTGCAAAGATACTCGCTGAATAATTCTTCCTTCACAAACAGCTCGATTTTTTTGGGAGCTTATTGCAGAGGGCGTTGATTTTATCTTTTTCATTTTCTGGTTTCGAGTACTGCCAGTAATCTCTCATGTATACCATCAAACCCGCCGTTGGAGAGTATTGCCACAATATCACCTTGTTTTAGCTCTTCGTGCAGATAGTCGAGAATCTCTTCAGTTGTGGCAAAGGCCATAGCCTCTTTCCCTTTGCTGTGTAAGTCTTCGGCTAGTTGTTGTGAAGAAAAAAGCTGTTCATCTTTCAAGTTGTCCAGAGGGATTGGCTCTTTCAGTACCACAAGATCAGCATGATCAAAGGATTTTGTATACTCCTGTTGAAATATGGATCTGCGTGATGAATTTGTCCGGGGTTCGAAGACTGCGACAAGACGTTGTTTTCGAAAAGATCGTTTGAGCGCCTCCAGGGTATAGGTAACCGCCGTTGGATGATGGGCAAAATCATCAATGACAGTTATATCATTGACCACACCGCGTATCTCCTGGCGCCGTTTTACCCCTGTAAACTGCATGAGACTCTGCTGAATTTTCTCAAATGGGAGCGATAGTGCTTCCAGTACGATGGTTACAGCCATACCGTTTAAACAGTTATGTCTGCCCGTGAGAGGCAGTGTCAGTGTATTGTTTCCATTTTGATGTGTATAGCTGAAGGTGGAGTGAAACCCTGTAATATCTATTTTGTCTATGATGTAATCGTTGGTTGTAGCAAAGCCATAATAGATGACCTGACAGCGGGCGTTTTTTGTAACATCACGTACGTTTTTGTCGTCTCCGCATGCCACAATGAGACCATGTTCCGGTAGTTTTTCGACAAATTTGGAAAAAGAACGTTTGATTTCATCTATAGTAGCGAAGATATCCGCATGGTCAAATTCGATGGATGTGATAATGGCAATTTCAGGTTGATAATGAAGGAATTTTGAGCCCTTATCAAAGAAGGCAGTATCATACTCATCGCCTTCTGTGATGAAATAATCACCCATGCCAATACGGTTATTGCTGGCAAATTCACTGACTATACCGCCGATCATAAAACTCGGATCCAGCCCGGCGTGATACAATGTTGAGGCCAGAAGAGAACATGTGGTTGTTTTACCGTGTGTTCCTGTAACTACAAGTGAGCGTTTGGAAGAGATAAAAAATGCTGCCAGTGCCTGCGGAAAGGAGAGGTAGGGGATTTTTTTATCGGCGAGAGCACATGCCTCTTCATGTTTTTTTGTTATCACATTACCGACGATGACGAGATCGGGATGATGATCAAGGTTTTTCCTGCTATAGCCCTCGAGGATGGTGATACCCATTTCAGCAAGTAAGGTGGACATGGGCGGATAGACATTGGCATCTGAGCCGGTTATCTGGTAGCCGGATTTTTGCAGCATACCGGCAAGGGCAGCCATACCTGTACCGCATATTCCCATAATATGAATGTTCTCTATTCGTTCAGGGATGATATTGAGCTGTGGATCAAGCATACTATTTCTGTTTGTTTACCGTTTCGTAGATGGTCTTGTAAACGCTTTTAAATGTGGTGTTGAATGTCGTGGGCGTAATTCGGCCTGTTTCTATAAATTTTATAACAATTTCCTTTGTTACCTTAAGTACGGTTTCTCCACCAATGATGTCATTTCTCAGCTGTGTATCTTTTTTATCCATTGTCTATCTCCCTGGCAACTGCTCTTATGGTTCTTTTTGAACAAACATATCATAATCAGTTCTGGCTGGCTTAATGGGAAATCCTGGCACGTGTCTCCACCATTTGGAAGAAGGCCAATTCGTCACAAAAAACGGTAGAGACACGTTGCGTGAGAATAACCGGCCAGGCCATTCCCTGAACTTCTATTTACCAGTATTTGGTTTCATATGAAAGAGGAAGCTTGCAGAATTATGGCAACGGCATGGCTGCTATGGTACAAAAAGAGCATCTCACAGTAATGAGTGAACCGTTCTATGATGGATACAGTTTCATTTGTAGAGGAGGATAGATGTGGATAACCAGCTTCTTGTTGTTGCCTTTTTCGCTTTCTTTGCCGCGGCTTTTTTAAAGGGACTTACTGGTCTTGGGTTTATGACTATCTGTCTTGGTATTCTGGCTCTTTTCATTGATCTGAAGGTGGCAATCCCGCTGTTGTTTATTCCCTCGCTGTGCAGCAATATTCTGGTGATGATACAGGCAGGTGGTTTCCTGGTTGCCCTGAGAAGGTTTTGGCCTCTCTATCTTAGCGCATTACCCGGACTGTTTGCAGGTCTTTTCCTGTTAGGTAGCAGGGGCGATGAAGTACCCAAATCTATCCTGGCTGTTGTGATGATACTCTATGGTATGTATGGATTGAGGCGAGGGATGTTCTCTCTTTCTTCTTCAACAGAGAAGAAATATATGATACCCGTAGGCGTGGTTTCAGGTTTTGTAAATGGTGCAACCGGATCGCAAATTATGCCGATTATGCCCTATCTTCTCTCTCTGCAAATGAGTAAGAACCTCTTTGTTCAGACTATTAACTGCTCTTTTACCTTGAATACCATTATCATGATCCTGGGGCTGGGAAAACTTGGTTTGGTCAATCAGACGGGCGTTTTTGTGTCGATGATTGGAGTTATACCCGTATTTACTGGCATTTATCTGGGAGGGCGAATACGCAGGAAAATATCTGATAGGAGGTTCAGAGAGCTCGTGCTTATTTTGCTTATTGTTTTGGGAGGGATCTTGTTGATACGCGTTTCAGTATAGTAAAAAAAATGCTTTAAAAAGAAAAATTCAGATCGATAGATAAGAGCAAGGTGGAAAGGTAAAATAAAAAATAGATCAATAAAGATAAAAAACAATGCTCTTGCATGGAGGTCACGATGTTTACCCGTATACAAGGAAAGAAAGGACTGATAAATTTGGTTACATTTTATGTAATATTCATGGTAATCACTTTCACAAACGCGTTTGCAGGCTCGTATGAGATTGAGGAGCTCGCTCCTGTAGCCGTTGAGGCGGGAGATATACTGCCCCAGCCTGATACTGCAATAACTGATGTAATTGAACCAACCGTACTGGCTGCAAGTGGTCAGCAAGGTGAAAAATCAGTCTTGCAGCATGTAGAGATCCGCCTCTATGGGGTAACGGAATATGCCCAGGTTGAGATCTTTAACAGGTTGGTACAGGACAATCCCCATCTACGTAATATCGTAAGAAGGAAAACAACAATTATTCCAGCAAATCCTGATAGATGTGTGGCCATCTGGACCGCCGACACCAGAGAAGTTGATACCTTTGCGATTGAAACTGCCATAACGAATTCTATCAGCAAACTCAGTATTGCAGACAGCGATGCGCTGGCTGTTCCTGTCCCAGTTGGTGAAGGGAATATCGAGATGGTGAAAAAGATCAGACCGTATTCGGCTACTGCAGAAACCCTAAGCTTTGTTCTTGGTCGTATAGACGAAAATAACCTAGTCCCTGAACTTGTGCTTGGCGGGATCGATCCAATCCAGCTGACCCAAGGGTTTGATTAAGAAGTATCTTTTATTAACCATATATCGTGTTTTTACAAGCAGGAGGGAGAGAAAGGGGCAGAGTGGTTTTCTGCTCCCTTTCTTTGTATAAAAGGAGTTATCTGCCTCTGAAAGACAATTTCAGCAATATACCATTGAAAGACTAATACTGTCAGTGGTAATGTGGCACGAGAGAATTTTTACAGCATAGGCATATGATTTAACAGTTTTTGTTGTTGTTGCTGTATTGTTTATATAATGGCAGGCAAAGAAAAAAAGAATTCCATGCATTCCTAAGGAATGAAGCAATTTCTTTGCCAGCTAACAATAAATAAATTAATTCTAAGGATATAATTGTTGAAAAAACTCTAACTTTCAGCTATGTACAATAGAGCACCACCCCTTAAAAAGGTAACGTGTCTTTGTTCTTTGTACATAAAACCATCTTGTGAAATGCAGCATAAAAGGAGCATGAGGCTATGAAAAAAAGAAATCATTTATTGCGGGCAGTTTCTCTCATTTTTGTTCTGCTGATAATGGCTGGTTGCGCCAAGAATCCACCACCGCTTCATACCAGTAAAGATCAGGTTATTGAAATTACTCTTACGGAGGTTGATTCATCGACAACCGCAGAGGTGTTTGGACGAATTGTAAGGGCTGCGGATGGTGTCATAGAGGTAAAGAGATATGGCCAGCATGTAAGCCCTGGTAATCCGCAGGACAGTTATACCACATATGTAGCAACAACCATGTACAAAGATCCATCCAGACTGGATTACTCCATATTGGAGAATATACGCACTCTGCTCTCATGCGGTGGATATGCCATGATACGTAATAATCTTTTTGAATTTTCACCATCTGCAGTTGAATCCTTGATGGGAGTGAGGCTTATTGACGCCGGAGCACGGCAGCTGGAATATAAAGTTGACAGGGAGTTGAAGAGAGACCGTGAATTTGCAGGCGAGATGGATCCCTATAACCCGCAGAGCTCCATCTGTACCGTTATGTAATTTAGCGTGACATAAGGTGGTATCTTTTGTGGTAGTGCTTTAACCGTGATTATTTTTGTTGCTACTGAGACTTCATGCATCAGGTAACGAGTCTTTAAAAATTTCCTCCTGGAGGGAGCTTTGAGCGGATTTTTTCGTAAGAAGAGTATCCTGGGGGATATGTGACGTTGATGTCTATCAAATTGTGAGGAAGGTATGAGGGAGAGAGCATTTTTTTTGTCATTCTTGTTTTATCTTCTGGCTCCATCGCTGCTTTATGGTGGTGAAACTTCAACCTGTTCGTATCAGGTGCTTTCCCTTGATTATCAGGCAAAATCAGTGACCGTGAATCAGCTTGGCTGTGGTGGTGCAGCATATGATGAGTTGACCCTTTTTCCCGATTTTGCAATAACCTCCACCGGTTGTATTGACTGGACAGGAGCAAAAAACAGAAAACTGGCAGCGTTTTTTATGCTTGTTCGAGGAGATGTTTTTCAAGGGGATGTACTCGATTCCAATATTACCTCGTTAGCTGTTGTGACCGAGAGATATATAGACGCAATAGTTGCTGGAAAGAAAGTCTTCGAGAGAGAGCTTCTCTCAGAAATCCTGCAAAAAAATGAGGGCGAAGTCATTGTTACCCTCACTGAACAAAAGTCAGATGGCAAGAATTCCACGGAAGCCATGGTGGAGGAAATCCTGAAAACCTTTACCGTTGAAGAGTTCCAGCTGACTGGTTCTGCTGCCTCTGTTCCAGTTTTTTGGGGGAGGGTCTCTTTTCCAGGTCTGCTCAAACTTATCTCACATCCTGGTGTTCAAGCCATTGAAAGGGACAACAGATTGAAAATCATGAATTAAAGGGGGGGAGAGAAAGATGAGGGGATTACAAATATGGCTGGGGATTTTTGTTGTTTCTCTGTGTTTTTTAGTCGTTGACGGTCAAGATGCCTGTTCACAATTCGCGGGAGATAACAAAATTGTAGATGTTGAAAATTTACTGACGGCACAGGGACATACCGATGGCTATTATGATGTCATTGTTACCCTGTTCCCTTCAGAGCATGGTGGAAGCACTGCTGAGCCCATAGATGTTATTAACCCCACCGCCTTACAAAAAAAAGTGCTGAAGAGAATGTCTGAATCCACGGGCAGGGATATTGTGCAAATGGCTTCTATACCTGTTTTCAGCGGCAAGTTTTTACTGGCAGAAATTCAGGAACTTGCGGCAATGGATGAGGTGTACTCCATTGAAGAAAACAGGAGATTATTTCCCTGTACCAGACAGGGTTTGCAGCTTATAGGGAAAAATGGCTCAAACGAACGAAGAGGGGGGAAAGGTGTGGCCATTGCCATCGTTGATACCGGCATTAATTACAACCACCCCGGTCTTGGAGGTCCCGGTTTCCCCAACAACAAGGTTATTGGCGGGTATGACCTTGGTGATGGTGATGGTGACCCCATGGAAGAGGTTTATCTGAATTCGGATAATGAGAAAGAACAATCAACCCATGGCAGCAGCTGTGCTGGAATTGCCGCAGGTCTTAATACATCTGTGGGAGATTACATTGGAGGGGTGGCTCCTGATGCGAAACTTTATGGTCTGAAGATTGTCAATAAAAATGGCCAGATGATGATGCAGAAGGCATTAGAGGCATGGGACTGGGCGATACAACACCAATACGATGATCCGGAAAATCCCATTCTGATTATTTCCAACAGCTTTGGGAACCCTAAGGTGGAGAGTGGTGGATACTGCAATCACCTTTCACCTGCTATGTCCAGAATGGCTGAAGAGGCAGAAAAACGTGGTATCGCTATATACGTAGCCTCTGGGAATGAGTCTATGAAGACAACGATTTCTTTTCCAGCCTGTCTGGAAGATACCATGGCCATAGGCGCTGTATATGATGCTGATCTTGCTGATACTGCAAAGAGGGATATGGTTGCAAGTTATTCTAATGTATCTCCTGTATTGGATATGTTTGCGCCATCCCATAACAGCTACACTGTCTCTGCCCCTGGTCAAAAATATACAGAAAACTTTGGAGGAACATCTGCGGCCTGCCCATATGCAGCAGGAGCTGCTGCTGTACTTCAGAGTGCATTTAAAGAAAAATTTGCCAGCTTTATGTCAGTGTATGATTTGCGTAGAGTGATGGCAGTTACCGGGCAGGAAATAATAGATCAGAGAGCTGGTACAGGACAGGCTGCCATAAAAAAACCGCGCGTCAATCTGGCCCGGGCACTTGAGATGATTGATGGGTATCCATTGGACAGACAATCGACAAAGAACGGGCAACAGACTGGCTTGGTAACGCCGGCAGAACCCAGGATACCAGAAGTGGAGAGAGGCAAGAAAACTGGAGTGATTGTTGATTATTAACGCCTTACTGGCAAGAGTTCCTTTTGAAAAGCATGAAAATGAATTTTTTAA
>PDWJ01002206.1_pt1 | contig 21426 bp, 19 predicted proteins | sample 1430881 | NCBI WGS metagenome assembly PDWJ01 (sample SAMN01162460, study PRJNA174530) | Oral metagenome, whole genome shotgun sequencing project. | biome: Marine environment; feature: Marine mammal; material: Swab sample of the gingival sulcus; isolation source: swab sample of gingival sulcus... | reverse complement strand
TTGCGAATTAATTCGAATGCTGTGAAAACCCTTAAAAGTGCCTTTTAAAGGTTCAAGTCTATTTCCCGGAGGCGACCGAAGATCGTCCAGGTTTTGGGCAGCGTTAAGAATATCTAACTTGTAAAGAGCAGCTTCATGTATTTGATTGGGAAGACTGCGAATATGACGAACTTGATACGCCATGAAACAGGTCTGATGTTACCTTGCTGCCAAAAGAGGTAATCATCAAACCATATTAATGAAATCACGGTATCCATGCAACTGCAATATAGGTATGTAACGCCAGGTTAAGTGGTGGGGCGCTAGCCGTCCACTTGAACGAGAGCGTGTCGTCTAATTTCCCGACGAAGCTATCCTGACAGCAGGAGTTATGGTGGAATTTGACAACCAGGCTATTAATAGGAAACTGTGATGTCTGACTACCACCGACACGATTTGACAGACGAACAATGGGCTGTATTAGAACCTCATTTACCCGGAAGATCCGGAAAAGTTGGACGACCCGAAGTCGATAACCGACTATTTATCAATGCGTTACAATGGATCTTTCGTACGGGTGCTCCCTGGAGGGATTTACCGCCAGACTATGTTTAGCGGTTGTCCAGTTTAAATCAGTATTACAGTGGTTACCGGTAGTTTGACGACACGCTCTAAATTAATCACCACATATCACAAAAATGATGCTCTTGTTACTACCAGAAAAAATTGGTAGTAATAAGAACGTAAACCCGGATTACTCCGGATAGCCACGCACAAGACAGGGAAAAGTAAATCATGAAACCAAATTCTTATCAGGTTGTTAATGCCTTTCATCTGGCCTATTTTGGTCGTCCACCGACTCCGTCAGAGCAATCCGAATATACAAAGATTTTCCACATGGCAACAAATGATGATATGAATGAATTTGTTAACTTATACAATACCAATCAAATGTATCTGGATCGCTATCATCAATCGGACAATGACCAATTCATCAATGAATTATATCAAGGGTTGTTTGGCCGACTACCTGATGAAGCGGGTAAGCAATTTTATCTGAATCGCCTTAATGAAGATCCCGGTGCGAAAGATACTATTGCGATTGATATTTATTATGGAGCCCAAAATGAAGATAAGGCGTTACTGGAAGAAAAAGCACAGGCGGCCGGGTATCTGACTGATCAACTTCAATTCAACGAAACCATTGACCTGACAGATAGCATGGTTGCCGAAGAGGTTTCCAAACGCTTTGATGCCTATTCGCAGTCACAACACCCCACGGAAATGATTGACTCTTTGCTAACCGCGTTAGGCGGCACAGTTGCCGATCTTGGCAACAACGAATCGCCGGTTGGAATATGGAGTCAGAATGGAGAGTTTAAGCACGTAAATCTGACTCTGTTCGAAAATGGGCAGTTTGCCTTCCATGTTAAATACCTCACGCCTGCGACCAATGATTTATTCGAATATGGTACCTATCTCTATGATTCATCTACCGGAGTACTCACTATAGACCTTGAAAGCCAGGAAGAAACAGGTGAATTCCGGCCAATGTTAAACAGCTTGTTTGATGCGGATATTGATAATGTCTACATCAAAAATAACACCCTTCATCTGGTTACGGATCAGGCTGGATACCTGAAGCTTGAGAAAGTCGATAAAGATGAAGGTGCCAATAACCTTATCTTAAAGAGTGAGCATGAAAATGAAATATTCGCTTTCTCTGCAGGTGCAGGCGAAGGAGCATTTCCTGGCAAGTATCAGGTAGATGGTAACGTTGAGGCCGAATACGGCTGGTATACCCCGGCTGAATCTGCAGGTGAGCTGAATGCTGACATTACGCTTGATACCCTTGATACCAATGAGCACCAGGGACTATCCACTCAACACAGCCTCACTATTTCTTTGACAGGTTCGCAAGCCAGTTTACATGGCGATACGCCAGATATTGACCTGATTGCCTGCTGACTCCCTATGCGGGAGCCTGTTGGTAATTGCAGGTTATGAGGATTACAATTGCAGGCCGCTACAGTTAAGGATTAAACCAATGGAAGGAAATTTCACTCTGGCCACGAAAAATGATACTGACCGGGTGGCGAACATTCTTCTACGCATCTGCTGACGCCACCAAGGGCAGTCTGCACAGGAAGACGCCAGTGAACACGTCCCTGCAGGCTCGCCTTTGACATCCATACCAAAGGCGCTTCCTGTGCAGACTGCCCTCGGTGACTTGTACCGGGAGGATGAGCAGTTACCAATCTACAACCTAAACAGACTTCTTACGGCGACGAGAAGCAGCCAGACCGGCAAGCCCCATTCCCAACAAACTTAAAGAAGCTGGCTCTGGAACGCCGACCACAACAGAATTAATATCAACGTTGGACCACATTATTGTTCCACCTGCTGTCAGGACTTCACCTACACCATCACCCCAAAACGTGACACTGGTGAATGAGCCGGTATCATCGATAGCGCCAACAAATATGCCGTCATCATTAAGTCCGGCAGCCACGGCCGGATTATCACTGTAATCATTGGCAGTACCAACCAGGTGAATTGCACCACCATCAAACTGCATGTAAAGGCTGGAAGGTGTGCAGCAAGTGCCCCAGTCACCAACTTCAAAGCCAATTGCGTTGACTGCAGAATTGAAAGTAAAGGTAACACCGGATACCTTGTAGTCAGCCGGGTCAGAGCTGAGCCCGCCACCCTGATTATCTGCAGGGTCTATCGATATCATGTCACCAGTGGTACCGCTGAACGCGGGCCCGATTATGCTTGAAAAACCTCCATCAGCATTGGAAATGACAAAATCGCCCAAATCCCAGGATGTACCATAAGTCAAACCCGCGAGCGTAACACTGGATGTGACTGCACCAGCACCGGTAACAGTGCTGGTAAAACCGGCCTGACCATCGCTGATGGTATCAAAAAAGGTGACCGGAGTTGCGAAAGCTGCAGGGGAAGACAAAATAGCCACGGCAGCGAAAATACGAGTCAGTTTCATGGCCATACTCCTTTTTACACATTTCAATCAACCTGCCATACATTCAGCAACGACCATGCCAAAACTTAACCTATTGAAATACCGTGATATTTTCTACCAATATTTTTTTTGGTGTAAAATAATTTGACAATTTCAAAAAATATGCTTACCGATTTACCCTTGTTCCACTCCACTCCACTTTACAGGCATGATTGATTTCCGACTGTGCCAGTATTCAATCAGGCACGCTGCGACACGCGCCTTGCCCTGCCTGTGCCGTCACGAGAACGACCTTGCGGTTTATGTCCTCTCGCCTGCTCTCCCGAACGCTGCCCATCCTTATGTTCAACTTTCGGTTTCTTTGGTTTCTTTGGCTTTTTGGGCTTCCCGGACTTATTACCTGCATTGGGGGAGCCACGAGAATCCAGTCTGGATTCAGGAAGTGTATTGACCGGTTCAAAACCTTCCACTTCCTTTCTTGTGAGTACCTGTTTAATCAAACGCTCAATATCAAAAAGCTGTTTGATTTCTTCCACACAGACAAAGGAGACTGCTTCTCCTGTTGCTCCGGCCCGGCCGGTTCGGCCAATTCTGTGCACATAGTCTTCCGGCGTTTGTGGCAGATCATAGTTGACCACGTTGGGCAGACGGTCTATGTCCAGGCCGCGGGCAGCGATGTCGGTTGCCACCAGAACACGCACTTCACCGCTTTTGAAATTGGCCAACGCCCTGGTTCTCGCACCCTGACTCTTGTCGCCGTGTATTGCAGCGGCATTCACACCTTTTGCGACCAACTGACGAGCCAAACGATTGGCTCCGTGTTTGGTTCGGCTGAATACCAGCACCTGTGGCCACTGGTGTTCCTGAATCAATTTGAATAACAGGGCTGACTTTTTGCTTTTGTCCACCGGGCAAATCCATTGCTCTACCTGATCGGTGGTACTGTTCCTGGGTGTCACGGATATTTCAGCCGGGTTATGCACAATACTCCGGGCCAGGGCTCTGATGTCTTCCGAGAATGTCGCCGAAAACATCAGGTTTTGCCTTTTCGCAGGCATAAGTGCCAGAATCTTGCGGATATCCCTGATAAACCCCATATCCAGCATACGGTCGGTTTCGTCCAGCACCAGGATTTCCAGCTTTTTGAAATTGACCGAGTTTTGCTGATACAGATCCAGTAAGCGACCCGGCGTTGCGACAAGCACATCTACCCCGCGCCTCAGGGTCATCATTTGGGGATTGATTTTCACTCCCCCGTAAACAACGGCAGATTTTATGGGCAGATGCTTACCATAAACGGCCACACTTTCACCCACCTGTGCCGCCAGTTCTCTGGTTGGCGTCAACACCAGGGCCCGCACCTGATTCCCCCGCACTTTCTGGCCTTTTGATAACAACTCCAGTATGGGCAAGGTGAACCCCGCTGTTTTGCCTGTACCGGTTTGCGCGGATGCCATGACATCCCGCCCCTGTAACACCAGGGGTATTGCCTGAGCCTGAATAGGTGACGGCGTATCGTAGCCCTGTTCCCTGACGGCCTCGAGAATCTGCTCTGATAACCCTAACGATTCAAAACTCATACAAAATTACTCCGCATAGTTTTTCTGGTTGTCTGTTTTACTGTTGACAATCCGGAAAGCTGACTGAACATGAAATAAGCACATTTGTTGAAATAACGCGCCATTATAATGACTGACGCGGCAAAGGGGAAAAAACTCTGATAAAAACTGTGGTGATTAGTCGTTTGCATCTATTTATTTCACCATGTAACCCCGTTATCATGCTTTTACAATAGAAAAACCGAACATAGAGCGACTGTTTCAGTTTCTATTTCAGTTTTATCCCGTTTACTCTGGAGTCACCCCCCTTATGAACCTGCTATGGGTTGTACTACTGCCACTTGTTGGTACATTGCCTCCCCTGTTTACTGAACGTCTCGGGCGCAATATCTGCACCTTGTCTGCGGCCCTGCTCCCATTTTGCTCACTCCTGCTGGTGCTTGTTTTTGCTATTGATGTATTTAACGGGCAAGTTATTCGGCACTCCATCGAGTGGATACCCGCTATGGGGCTGCACATTTCGTTCCGGCTGGACGGGCTTTCGTTACTGTTTTTATTGTTAATTCTCGGTATCGGCCTGCTAGTCATTCTCTATGCCCGTTACTACCTTTCCTCAAAAGACTCCATGGGACGCTTTTATTCCTACCTGATTCTGTTTATGAGTGCGATGGTAGGCATTGTCATCTCCAACAATCTGATCCAATTGTGGATATTCTGGGAACTGACCGGTATCAGTTCATTCTTGCTGATCGGTTTCTGGTCTCATAAATCTGACGCCAGAAAAGGTGCAAGAATGGCCCTGACTGTAACCGGAGCAGGAGGCCTGGCACTGCTCGCCGGGCTATTGCTGACCGGCAATATGGTCGGAAGCTATAATCTCGATACAGTGTTGGCCAATGGAGACCTGATCCGGGCGCACGCCGCCTACCCGGTTGCACTGTTGTTGATACTTGCCGGCGCATTCACCAAATCGGCACAGTTTCCGTTTCATTTCTGGCTGCCTCACGCCATGTCGGCCCCGACACCGGTCAGTGCGTATCTGCACTCTGCCACCATGGTAAAAGCCGGTATTTTCCTGATGGCCCGTTTTTATCCTGTCCTGTCCGGGACTGACCTGTGGTTTATGGTGGTCAGTCTGACCGGGCTGGCAACTTTACTTCTCGGTGCCTATATCGCCCTGTTCAAGCACGACCTCAAAGGTCTTCTTGCCTATTCCACCATCAGTCATCTGGGCCTGATAACACTCTTGTTGGGCTTGAACTCGGAACTCGCCGCCGTCGCCGCCGTATTCCACATCATCAACCACGCCACTTTCAAGGCATCGCTGTTTATGGCAGCCGGCATCATCGACCATGAGTCCGGATCAAGAGACATGCGCAAGCTCAATGGTCTCTGGAAATACATGCCGTATACGGCTACGCTGGCCATTGTCGCGGCTCTGTCGATGGCCGGGGTGCCCCTGTTAAACGGTTTTCTGTCCAAAGAAATGTTTTTTGCCGAAACGCTCAATCAGAGCACACTGGGCTCCCTGTCCTGGCTGATTCCACTCCTGGCCACTGTCGGAGCGGCGTTCTCCGTTGCTTACTCGTTACGATTTATTCACGATGTTTTCTTTAACGGGGAACCGGTAGACCTTCCCAAAACTCCCAAAGAACCTCCCCGCTACATGAAGGTGCCGGTGGAAGTTCTGGTTGCAATCTGTTTGCTGGTGGGAATATTCCCCGCCTTTGTCGTAGGAAAACTGTTAGACATTGCTTCCCTCGCCGTGCTTGCTGGCAGACTTCCGTACTACAATCTGGCTATCTGGCACGGCTTCAATGTTCCATTGTTTATGAGTATTATGGCATTGGTTGGCGGTGTAATTATTTACTACAACCGCCGTCATCTGTTTCAATTTCGGGCTCAGTTTGTGGAACCTGATGCCAAACATATTTTTGAAGGGGCCATTCAAAAAACGGTCAAAACCGCTCAACGAGTTATTCAGACTCTCGAAAACGGCTCCCTGCAGCGATACATCTTCCTGATGTTGTTATTCACATTGATCATGGCTGCCTTGCCCCTGCTTGACCTTGCACAAAATGCCGGCATTCGCCCCCAGTTGCCTGTTGACGGAATTGCCATTATGGCTGCGTTTTTGATGCTGTCGAGTACCATAGCAACCGTAGTCTGGCACCGAAAACGCTTTTCAGCACTGATTTTCCTTTCTGTTGTCGGATTAATTGTGTCGCTGGTGTTTGCCCGGTTTTCGGCACCCGATCTGGCATTGACTCAGCTTTCTGTCGAAATCGCTACTATTATCCTGCTGCTGTTGGCGTTGTTCTTTTTACCGCAAACCACACTGAAAGAATCCAGCCCGAGCCGTCTGAGTCTGGATTTGCTGATTTCAGGCCTGATTGGCAGCGTCATCGGCACCATTTGCTTCGCCATATTGACCACTCCTCTGGATACCATTTCAGATTTCTTCCTGGCAAACAGCAAAACCGGAGGTGGTGGAACCAATGTGGTCAATGTGATTCTGGTCGATTTCAGGGGGTTTGACACACTGGGAGAAATCACCGTGCTTGGAATTGCCGCCCTGGGCATTTTCAAATTGATCGCCAAAATGCGTATTTATATTCCAATAAAGGATGACAAGGGGCGAAGCTGGAGTAACGACCCTCACCCCATGATGCTTGAAATGGTGTCACAGAGCCTGCTTCCACTGGCCCTGCTGGTATCGGTATATATCTTTTTACGAGGGCATAACCTGCCCGGTGGGGGCTTTATTGCCGGCCTGATTACAGCTGTCGCCATTATTCAGCAATACATTGCTCACGGCGTCCTCTGGATCAAACCCAGAATTACCATAAATTACCAATGGCTTATTGCTGGCGGATTACTGATTGCAACCATGACCGGTCTCGGTAGCTGGCTTTTTGACAGGCCGTTTCTCACCAGCTGGTTCGATCACTTTCATCTACCCTGGATTGGTGAGTTCGAGCTGGCCAGTGCCATGCTGTTTGATCTGGGCGTTTACCTCACTGTAGTAGGTGCAGTCATACTGATTCTGGCCAACCTGGGCAAATTGACGACCAGCGAACGAGATACCAAGGAGACTGAATAATGGAAGCCCTGTACTCTCTCTGTGTTGGCGTGCTAACCACCTGTGGCCTCTTCCTCGTTTTAAGAGGTCGCACATTTTCGGTCGTTATAGGCCTCACCCTGTTGTCTTATGCGGTCAACCTGTTTCTTTTCGCCAGCGGCCGCCTCACACTTGACGGTGCGCCGGTACTGGGGCAATCCACCACTTACAGCGATCCCTTGCCTCAAGCTCTGGTATTGACGGCTATCGTCATCGGCTTTGCCATGACCGCATTCGTGGTCATCCTTGCCATGCGCTCACGGGCCGATCAGGGAAACGACCATGTAGATGGTAAAGACACGGCCAGGATCACGAAGCCTGCCGATTCACAAAAGAAAAACAGTTAAAGGGAAACCGTTAATGCAACACCTGCCAATTCTTCCCATACTAATGCCAATGCTCGCAGGAGTGTTGATGCTGCTTCCCATACCTGGTAATTCGCTACCCACCCGGCGTGTTTTTGCCGTATCGGTAATGTTTGCTCTCGTCATCTGTTCTGCCTTGTTGCTGCTAACCTGTCAACAACAAGGCACCCAAATGTATATCCTGGGAGACTGGCAGCCACCCTTTGGTATCGCACTGATTGCCGACAGGCTGTCAACCATGATGGTATTGCTGACAGCGGTGCTGGGTCTGGGTGCACTTTTGTATGCCTGCGCCGGTGACGACAACGGAGGTATGTATTTTCATCCACTGTTCTTATTTCAGATCATGGGAATAAATGGTGCATTTTTAACCGGCGATATATTTAACCTTTTCGTTTTTTTCGAAGTGCTGCTCATCGCATCCTACGCACTTATCATACATGGTGGCGGCAAACGGAAAACCAAAGCCAATGTGCACTACGTCATAATCAACCTGGTCGGTTCAAGCATTTTTCTGTTTGCCCTTGGCATTCTGTACGGCACCACAGGCTCACTGAATATGGCCGACATGGCCGACAAGGTGGTTCAGCTGGACGAACACCAGCAAGCTTTGGCGAAAACCGGAGGCCTGCTACTGCTCGTCGTGTTTGGATTGAAGGCCGCGATGCTGCCGTTACATTTCTGGTTACCCAGAACCTATGCCGCAGCCAGTGCGCCGGTTGCCGCCCTTTTTGCCATTATGACGAAAGTCGGCATTTACAGTATTTTACGTGTACATACCGGGATTTTTGGTGAAGGTGCCGGTGCTCTTGCCAATATCGCGATTCCCTGGTTATGGCCATTGGCCATATTAACCCTGACTATGGGAGCCATCGGTGTTTTGGCCAGTCCGGGGTTAAAGCTGATGACTGCCAATCTGATCATTGTTTCGATAGGAACCCTTTTGCTGGCCATTGCCATGCAGAGGGAATCTGCCACATCAGCAGCTCTTTACTACATGATACATACCACCCTGGTGACAGGCGCACTCTTTTTACTTACTGACCTCATTGCCAGACGACGAGGTCAGGCAGAAGATCGCTTTGTTGTAGCCCGAAAAGTAAAGCATGAAAGCGTAATCGCTATTGCGTTTTTTATTGCAGCACTTACCGTCGTGGGTATGCCTCCTCTATCCGGGTTCACTGGTAAAATATTTATCCTGCAGGCCGCTCAGGGTGCGAGCGAAACTGCCTGGGTCTGGTCTTTTATCTTGCTGGCGGGGTTACTCACCCTGATCGCAGTATCTCGTGCAGGCAGCACTGTTTTCTGGCGAAATACCGGAGAGAGCAGCGGCACTCAACCCCTTCCCAAATTAAAGCTGACAGCCATTGCACTGCTTCTTGCAGCATCACCGCTTCTGGTTATATTTGGGGGAACCGTAACTGAATACACCAACCTCGCTGCAGCACAGCTGCATGATTCAAGCCGGTCAGTCGATATTCTTCTATCAGGAGGGAGACCATAATGCAAACCGGGTTTCGTTGTCGTTTATTGCCCATGCCTGCGCATTCACTTTTGCTGTTTGCTGTCTGGCTCTTACTCAACAATACGGTGGCACCCGGGCATCTGGTTCTGGCCGCATTTTTGGCCATCGCCATTCCATTGCTGACTTCCGGAATGCAGAGTCCACAACCCGGATTTCGCAAACCCGTAGATACCACCCGCTATGTTCTCAGGGTGATCGTTGACATCATTGGTGCGAATTTTGAGGTGGCATTGCGGGTTTTGGGCCCCTCAAAAAAGCTGCGCCCGGCATTTGTTGCTGTGCCCCTTGATATTGATTACGAATTTCCAATTACCATACTTGCCAGCACCGTCTCGTTAACCCCGGGTACAGTTAGTGCGGAGATATCTGAAGACAAAAAGTGGTTATATGTTCATGTATTGCATTTAACCAATGAAGATGAACTTATCGCAACCATCAAACAGCGCTATGAGCGGCCTCTTATGGAGATTTTCCAATGCTGAACATTGCAATACTGATTGCCACCGCACTGGTTTGTGTTTCATTACTGTTTAATCTGTTAAGATTATTCAAAGGGCCAGGGAGACCCGATCGTATTCTTGCTCTCGACACCATGTATATTAACGGTATTGCCCTCATCCTGTTATTTGGAATTTCTTCAGGCACCACACTGTATTTTGAGGCGGCGCTGTTAATCGCCATGCTGGGTTTTGTCAGCACGGCAGCAATGTGCAAATACATTTTGCGTGGCGATCTGATTGAGTAAGTTACCGCAGGAACACCTTGTACTCTGTGCAAATCTTGCAGAGTAAAATTTGGATCACGGAATCGGTTTTTTGACAGGTCGGTGAAACTGACTGATAGCAAGTGAATTGCCGGTTGCAAGTGAATAGGGATTCAGGAAACGATGATGGATTTTTTTATCGAATTGCTAGCGTCGGTATTTCTTTTGACAGGTGCCGCTTTTGTTTTTACCGGCTCCCTTGGCCTCGTCAAGTTGCCCGATTTTTACACTCGCCTGCACGCTCCCACCAAGGCCACTACTCTGGGTATGAGTTGCCTGCTCATTGCATCCATGATACTCGCAACCTGGCAACAGGGCTACCTGAGCCTGCATGAGCTGCTTATCACACTGTTTTTACTAATTACCGCCCCGGTCACTGCAAATATGCTGGCAAAAACCGCAATGCACCACAAACTGGACATTGTGGATAAAACCCGACACAAGGAACTGACACAACAAGCCAGGGTTCGCAAGCCGCCAGGCGGAGACGAATAACCGGCTCACCATTTCCAGCCTCAAAGCTGCCGGGCTCATGCAGTCAGCATTCACCACGCAAGAAAGCTGTCATCACACCAGCGCCGCAACGTATTGCTACCTGTTCCCTTCCATCATGCCGGCCATCTGCATAATTTCATCTTTTGAACCAATCAGATCATCAATCACCTCGGCTGCCCGACCCGGATCCAGGCAAAGGTGCTGATAAAGGCTATCAGGAATATGGTGAGCCGCTCCCAAGGGAATTCCACGCTCGGTCAGCATGTTTCTTGCGATGAATATCAGTCCGGACAAGCGGGAATGAATACCTCTGTAAGCCGGTGTTTTCTGATGACGTAACGCAACAACGACTTCATCTGGCACACCCCAGACATGCATCAGCCTGCTACCGAGCTGCTCGCGGGTAATTCCCAGCAAATGGTGTTCTATGTAAGCGTTGTCCAAATGTTCATTTGCTTCAATATAGCGGCAAATCAGGGAAAAATGTGGCGGAAAAACATGAGCAAGTATCAAGTAGCCAAAATTGTGAAGCAGGCCCGACAAATAGGAAAGCCCGACTTCCGGTCGCTCTTCCCGTGGAATAGCTCCCGCCAGCGCACCGCATGCCGTCGCCACCCATACCGACTGCTGCCAATAATCTATAAGTCCGCGCGGGCCATCCTTCGGATCTTGTAGCGTTTTACCCAGCGCCAGCCCCATAGAAAGATTCATAACCAAATCAAACCCCAACACACGTATGATCGCATCACGAACCGATTTGATTTTTCCGGGAGCCGCATAAAACGAGGATGACGCCCAACTGACAACCTGGGCAGCTAACGGCGGATCTGTCTCTACCACATCAGCCAGTTCGTTAACCCCGGCCTCGGGATCGGCTCTGAGATGAATAATCTTTTTTGCTGTAGCAGGCAAAGGAGGCAGTTCAAGCGTATCATCCAGACGTTGCTTTATCCTCAGACAAGTAAATTTCTTAATGGCCTGGTTGATCTGGACAAAATCACTTTCCTGATTACAGGAGTTTGCGGAAATTTTTTCAACAGGAACAGCAAAGTCTTCTTCCCTGGCATACTCAAGAAAAGCATCCAGTGAGTTTTTGGAAATCTTGACCAGGTTTACACCATCCCCAACATCCAGATAAAATTCATCCATCAGGCCGACCATTCGATCAACCACACAGGGAATACCCTTGTCGCCTCGTGACTCCGACGAACTCACCAACCTGTGCCTTGCCCGAATGCTTGCATCATCATCGCCATAAATGGCTTGCAGCTCTCTGCCGAGTTTACTATTCAGTGCGTCCACATCAAGCAAACAATTGGCCGGCAATATCACCTGCACCTTCCCCAGAACGTCATGCATTAATACGGAAATAATGGTTTTTGGCAACAAATCAGGTATCTTGGCGACGACAGTATCAAGCTGTTCCGATGATTCCCCCGGGTGCTTCGACTGCCGAAAACGTGCAAGCAATGAGTTGACAGCGTTAGGTATAGACATTGGCAATTCCTGAATTAATAATTCATATACACTAATTAGTTAAGTGCTCTTACCGGTTGATTATAGTAGCAAATAATCAGCTTTCCACATTTTATAAAACGTATTTTTCATAATGACGGGTTCGTTTGTCATTAATCCGTGAACCAGCCCGTGAATCCGTGAACTACCCCATGGCAAGGAAAGGCAAATTTGATAATACAAAAGGGTGTGCTATAAATGTGGTGGTAACCGTTCGAACAAACCGTCTTTGACTGTTGTGAAGGACCGGGTGTGAAAAACCGGGTGTAAAAAACCGAGTGTGAAAAATTGAGGGCTTTTCGTGAAAGAAACGAATTCATCAACCGATAATGATATGCGAAAATCGCCACGTTATCTCTGCTCTGAAGGCTTTGGATCATGCGTGCTGACAATCGGTAAACAAGTACTGGAATTGGAGTCCATCAATTATAGCCATGATGGAATAGCCTTGTTTAATATCCATCCTTTTCCTGATTGCAAAGAGTTTACCATCAGCTTTAGCTACAAAGCTGATAACGAGGAAATCAGGATAGAACAACTACCCTGCTTGCTCATACATATGCGAGATACTGAATCGGGAGAGTTATTGGGAGCTGCTTTCAGGCTGGAGCAGGCAACAACCGCACAACTCAACGACCTGATTCGCATTGAAGAGCATATATCGGGGAAGTCGGCTGAATAACAGCCTGGTGCGTATTACAGGTAACAACACGATCAGACTTCGGCAAATGTCATGTTGGCACCTACCCAACGATCCATAATTCCCTTTATGGACTCCGGGTATTGGTTGAAATCCTGAGCCTCCCGCCTTACCGCCTCCAACCACGCCTTATCCCGTTGCAAATCGGCCATTCTGAACTGCATTAACCCGGTCTGTCGGGTACCGAGAACCTCACCAGGCCCGCGTATTTCCAGGTCTTTTTCTGCGATAACGAAACCGTTATCGCTTTCTCTCATCACACCCAGTCGAGCCTTGCCGTTGTCAGACAACGGAGGCGTGTACATCAGCAGACAGTAACTATCCTGATCACCTCGCCCCACTCTGCCCCTGAGCTGATGGAGTTGGGCCAACCCCAGGCGCTCTGGGTTTTCAATGATCATCAGAGACGCATTGGGAACATCAACCCCCACTTCAATCACTGTGGTCGCCACCAGCAAATCTGTTCGGCCTTCTTTAAACTCGTTCATTGCCCGGGCTTTTTCATCCGCTGCCAATCGACCATGCACCAGACCGACAACCAGTTCTGGCAGCGCCTGCTGCAACATTGCATAGACTGTCTCCGCGGCTTCGCATTGCAGGGCTTCGGACTCATCGATCAATGTGCACACCCAGTAGGCCTGGCGCCCTTCCTTGCATACAGCCTCGACCCTGGAAATCACTTCATTGCGTTTGTTGTTGCTCAATACTGCTGTTCTCACCTGTTTTCTTCCTGGTGGCAACTCATCGATCACCGAGGTATCGAGATCCGCATAGGCGCTCATGGCCAGGGTACGCGGGATGGGTGTGGCAGTCATAATCAATTGATGAGGCACCCGGCTATCATCAAGGCTTTTGTTTTTTAGTGCCAGGCGCTGGTGTACGCCAAACCGGTGCTGTTCATCAACCACTACCAGCGCCAGTTGTTTAAAACATACGCCTTCCTGAAACAAGGCATGAGTTCCGATAACTATTGACACCTCGCCTTTCGCCATACCTTCAAGTACCGCCTTGCGTGCAGCCCCCCTGGTTTTGCCGGAGAGCCAGGCAACCCCGATTCCCAAGGGTTCATACCATTGAGAAAAATTCGTTCGGTGCTGTTCGGCAAGAATCTCGGTGGGAGCCATTATTGCCACCTGAAAACCGCGTTCAATGACATTCAGCGCTGCCACTGCTGCAACAATGGTTTTTCCTGAACCTACGTCCCCCTGCACCAACCTTAACATCGGATAGGGTTTGGAGATATCGAGCCTGATCTCATTGATCACTCGCTGCTGGGCTCTGGTTAATCTGAACGGCAAACTGGCCAGTAAATCGTTCACACGAGATTCGTGCACCTGGTCAACCACATGCGCCCTGTTCGTCTGTATTTTCTTGCGAAGCAGGATAAGGCCAAGGTGATGAGCAAGCAGTTCTTCGAAAATAAACCGGGTTTGAGCCGGATGCCGGTGCTCCACCAGTTGAGACACATCCATATCCAATGAAGGCTGATGAAGTAACGCCAAAGCCGTATTCAATTCAGGGAACCCGTATCGGTCTCTGATTTGGCCGGGGAGCCATTCCTTTAGCGGATACTGCCTGAGCAGTTTCACTGCAGCATCGGTTAATTGCCTGATTCGCTTTTGACTTATGCCCTCGGTCAAAGAGTAAACGGGAGTCAGAGATTCACCCAAAGGAGGCCACTCTTCACCTTGCAGAACGGTATATTCAGGATGGTATATTTCCAACCCGCTTCGCCCCGGCCTTATTTCCCCGAAACATCTGAGCTGATTGCCAGCAGCAAGTTGCCTGGTCTGCCTTGCATTGAAGTAATAAAACCTGAGGGTAAGACTGCCTGACGCATCCTGAACTACAACCTGAAGACTGCGCTTCCTGCCCGACACCACCTGACTCGAAGTTATTTGCCCCTGAATCTGCACCAGGTCTCCCGCGCGGGCTGCTGATATGGGCCAGAGTCGCGTTCGGTCCTCGTATCGATGTGGCAAGTGAAATACAAGATCAAGAGCATTGTGAATACCCAGTCTGTCCAGTATCCGGCACAGTGAAGGCCCGACTCCGGCAAAATCGGCCACATTTATTTCTTCCAAACTGATCACTTATCCCTCTCGAAACGTGGCTTGATTTTTATGGTCGGCCTGCTTATACAACGCGACATTGACCGGCAGCCAAAACGAGTGTATCGATCGCTTTGGTTCTCGGGAAGGTCACTCGCCACGCTATGGCAACTGTCCTGTATGGAACAGGCGGCCTGAAGGGGCGCAGCTCGACAAGGTCGCCCATCCCGGTCGGAGGAGAGGCAGCAGACAGTGGCAACACACTGATTCCAAAGCCGGTAGCCACCATTTGCTTAATCGTTTCGAGCGAACTTCCTTCCGTTATCAATTCAGGCTTACCATTACTGACAGGCCAGTGTGCTCCATCGGTTCGAGTTGAGGACAGGGCCTTTTCAATCTGCGGACATGAATCCAGTAGTTGCTCTCTGAAACAATGCCCTGGCCCCAACATCAGCAAATTATCCGAAAGCAAATCGTCGGCAGTCAAAGATTCGTTATTGATCAGTGGATGCCCTGAAGGGAGCATTACAACAAAAGGCTCGTCGTATAAGGGCAAGGTCAACACCTCCGGCTCACTGAAGGGCAACGCAACAACAATCGCATCCAGTTTTCCCTGTTTGAGCCTGTCTTTCAGCACGGAAGTATAGTTTTCTTCCACATACAGAGACAGTTTTTTCGCAACACGACGAAGCTCTGGAACCAGATGAGGAAACAGGTACGGCCCTACGGTATAGATTGCTCCCAATTTGAGTGGAGTCGCCAGGGGGTCTTTACCCGCCAACACGATATCCTGTATACCCTCTACCTGCTGCAACACCTTGCAGGATTGCGCAACCACCTTCTGCCCGGTTTCCGTGACCGAAATCTGATTTTTACCTCGCTCGAACAGAGCCACGCCCAGCTCATCTTCCAGCTTTTTAACAGCAACACTGAGTGTCGGTTGACTCACATTGCACTTCTCTGCCGCCTTGCCGAAATGTTTTTCTTCCGCAAGGGTGACAATATATTTGAGTTCTGTCAGAGTCATTCCCTGTTCCTTAATTCTCGATGTCAGGTAATCCGTATGGCAGGTAATCATATCCTTATAATTGGTGGCGGGGCAATCGGCATGCCTGTCGCCAGGCATTTTTGTGCCAATCACGAGGTGACGGTAATTAAACGCTCTCCACTTTCTATGGCAGATGAAAATTCGGGTATAGATATTCACCCTGTCACCGTTGAACCTGTCATTAAAGTGGCAGATATTCAAAACCGGGATGCGCTGTCAAATGCCTTGCCCGAAAAAATCGACTACGCTCTGGTATGCGTATCACCTTCTCGATACACGGAAGACGCGTACCGACTTACCTTTGTGCAAGGGGTCAACAACCTTGTCATGGCATTGCATCACAGGGGCATCACCCCAAAAAGAGTATTTTTTGTATCCAGCACAAGTGTTTATCACCAGGATGACGGGAGTGAAGTGGATGAAAACTCTGTGATACAACCTGAATCCTTTGCCGGTCAGCATCTTAAAACTGCTGAAAGCCTCTTGACAGACAGTAGCCTGGCCACAACCTGTGTCCGGTTTTCCGGTATCTATGGCGGCAACCGTTCACGATTGATCAACCAGGTCGCAACCGGCAACGCGGAGTTATCTGCATCCAATCACTTTACCAACCGCATTCACGAGTCTGACTGCATTCGGGCCCTGTGTCATTTGATGCAACTGGCGATGGATGGGAAGAACCTCGAGGATATTTACCTTGCCACTGACAGCGAACCCGTGCGGATAAATACGATTTTACAATGGTTAGCTGCCCGGCTTAAATCGCCAGAGCTGATCAGGAACAAGCATCGGCCTGACTATGAGCAGGAAATGAACAAAAAGAACCGCAGAAGACCAGGCAGCAAGCGCTGTAGTAACCGGAGGTTGCTGGCAACCGGCTTCAGGTTTGTTTATCCCACCTACAAAGAAGGCTACACAGAAATGTTAGGGCGATTTAAAGCGCCATAATTGCATCCATCTCAACTTGAGAACCCTTGGGCAAGGCAGCAACCCCGATGGCTGCGCGTGCGGGATAAGGCGCATGGAAATACGTGGCCATGATTTCATTAACAGTCGCGAAATTCCCCAGATCCGTCAGAAAAACGTTTAACTTGACGATATTCTGCAAATCACCACCGGATGCTTCGCAAACCGCTTTCAGGTTATCAAACACCCGGGAAATCTGGCTGGCAATATCACCCTGCACCAGTTCCATTGTTTCCGGATCCAGAGGAATCTGACCGGAAAGGTACACGGTACCGCCGACCTTCACCGCTTGAGAGTAGGTTCCGATGGCCCTGGGTGCCTGGTCAGTTTGAATGATTGACCGGTTTGACATAAAGAAATCCTCCTAGTTTCGCACTCGCGTTATATTGGTAACTGCCCGCATACTTCGTATACGCTTCATCACTTTAGCCAGGTGCTTGCGCCCGTGAACATGAATAATCAAACTGATAACACTCAATTTGGCACTTTGCTCTTCCACATTGATTTTTTCAATATTGCCATCTGCCATTGCGACCGCGTTGGCCAGATCGGCGATAATACCTCTTTGTCGTTCCAGCTCCACGCGCAACGCGACTGAAAACTCATCGGCAATATCCTTTGCCCATTTCAAATAAATAAGTTGCTCTTCCAGAGAACCTGATCGCGCCACTCGATCACAGGTTTCCAAATGGATAATCATTCCCTTACCCGAGTCCATCAAGCCGACAATCGGGTCTCCCGGGATTGGTTTGCAACACTTTGCAAAATTCAACACCAGCCCCTCTGCACCCTTGATGGTCAGTGCCCTGGAGTTTTGATCAACCAATGCACCTCCACCAGAAGATTTCGCCTCATCGGAAACCAATTGCCGGGCGATAATAAAAGCCATACGATTGCCAAGACCTATTTCTGCCAAAAGCCCTTCAAAACTGCTTGCCTGATTGTGTTTTGCTACACGTGCACGCTGTTTTTCAGATATTTTCGACAGCTTCTTGTTAAAGCTCTTCAATGACCGCTTCAACAGTTTTTCGCCCAACTCTACTGACTCGCTTTGCTTTTGTTGCTTCAAAAAGTGGCGAATACCGCTTTTCGCCCGACCGGTCACAACAAACCCCAACCACGCCGGGTCGGGTCGAGCGCCCGGGGCAGTGATAATTTCCAGGGTTTGGCCACTCGCCAGTGGTGAACTCAAGGGATAAAGGTTCTTGTTTACCCGGCAGGCCACACAGGAATTGCCAACATCTGTGTGAATGGCATAGGCAAAATCTACCGCTGTCGCTCCGGCGGGCAACTCCATTATCTTGCCTTTAGGCGTAAAAACATACACTTCGTCTTTGAACAGATCCGTTTTAACATGTTCGATAAACTCCAGCGAGTCACCCGTATGTTCCTTGATCTGCATCAGCCCTTTGACCCAACGATCCACCCGCATCTGGTTGGCCGACAGAGCATCCGATGAATGGGTCTTGTAAATCCAGTGAGACGCAATGCCATTATTGGCAAGGTCTTCCATGTCCGAAGTACGAATCTGGATTTCGATATTGACATGCATACCAAAAAGTGTGGTGTGCAGTGATTGATAGCCATTCGCCTTGGGCATGGCGATGTAATCCTTGAACCGGCCTGGCAGTGGCTTATACAAGCTGTGCACCGCTCCAAGGATTCGATAGCAGTCGTCTTCAGACTCGGCAATAACCCTGAAAGCATATACGTCCATCACTTCATGGAACGATTTATTCTTGCTTTTCATCTTTTGATAAATGCTGTTCAGGTGCTTTTCTCTGCCCAGAATGACTCCCTTCAGGCCGCGTTCCTGCATTTTCTTCTCAATGCTGGCTTGTATTTCAGAAATAATTTCCCGATGATTGCCACGAAGCTTTTCAACCGCTTTTTTGATGTACTTGGCTCGCATCGGGTGCAGGGTTGAAAATCCCAGGTCTTCAAGCTCGACACGTATTGCATTAATACCGAGACGATTTGCAATGGGGGCATAAATATCGAGAGTTTCTGTCGCGATACGGCTGCGCTTTTCAAAATTGAGAGGCCCCAGGGTACGCATATTGTGAAGACGGTCGGCAAGTTTGACGAGGATGACCCGGATATCTTTCGCCATAGCCAGAGTCATTTTCTGGAAGTTCTCGGCCTGGGCTTCGGCCCGTGTCCGAAATTCGATCTGCGTTAACTTGCTCACACCATCAACCAGATCCGCAACGGTTTCGCCAAAGTGACTGGCAAGGGTCTCGTAAGTGACTTCAGTGTCTTCTATAACATCATGCAAAATCGCTGCCATAATGCTTTGATAATCCATCCCCATATCAGCCAGAATTTTTGCCACAGCGACAGGATGGGTAATATAGGGGTCACCACTTCGACGATATTGCCCCTCGTGCGCCTTTTTGGCCAGCACATAGGCGTCCGAGATCAGGCCAATTTTATCTTCGCCCAAATAAGACCGCAGTGTTTTGGACAAATCACTGAACGCCTGATCTGCCACACACTCTTTTGACCCTGAACCATCGAATTGCAACTTTGTCTCACTATCAGAAAAATATGATTGAATTCAGCCTGCTGGCGGGCGTTTCTGCAGCCGTACCCGGAGTTCGGGCAATCTTCGCGTCGGTTAAGCCGGTTTTGGCTGATACGAAAGCCGGTATCAACCGGATCCGGCAATTTGATAGCCGGATCAGTGCAGACTGCGATCAGCGAAATGTAGAACCCTTCTTTTCGCTGACCGGTTTTTTTCAATGAATGTGAAGCCCGGACAGACCTGACTAATCTTCCATTTCATTTTTTAATAAATCATTTGTTACCAGACCTTCGGCAATTTCCCGAAGTGCTACCACTGTCGCCTTGTCATTTTCCCACTCGACCTTTGGCTCCTTTCCTCCCGTCACAAGCTGCCGCGATCGCTTGGTGGCAAGCATCACCAGCTCAAACCTGTTCTCTACGTTATCCAAACAATCCTCTACAGTCACTCGAGCCATTTTTACCTCTAAAAGTCGTCTTTAATCGGGGGTATATTCCACCCTCCATGCTTCGCACGATCGGGCGGGAAAAGCCTCAAATTCTAATGCATTTTTATTTGATAAATCAATCTAAATTTTATTTACTGCACAGCTCCGACAACAAACCGACAAGACGAACCTGTTGCACTGAAATCTCCATGCTCCTTGACTCCAAAATTGAATTCATCTGCGCCAGTGCAGTATCAAAATCATCATTCACCACAAGGTAGTCGTATTCAGAGTAATGACTGATTTCATTCTCGGCCTCTTTCATGCGAGCCTCGATGATTTCATCACTATCCTGCCCCCTCCCGTACAGGCGCTCTCTCAAAGCAGACTTTGATGGTGGCAAAATAAAAATACCGGAAGCTGACGGAAATCGCTTTCGCACTTGCCGGGCGCCTTGCCAGTCGATTTCCAAAATGACATTCTTGCCTGCTGACAGCATATCTCTGACCGATGCTTCCGACGTCCCGTAATAGTGACCAAATACCTCGGCGTGTTCGATAAAATCCCCTTGCCCGATCATCTCCGTAAACCGGTTTTTTTCGACAAAATGATAACTGACCCCGTTCGTTTCTCCCTCGCGCCTTGCCCGAGTTGTATGTGAAACAGAAAGTACGGTATCCGACCGACCATCAAGCAACGCTCTTAGCAAGCTGGTTTTACCTGCCCCGGAAGGAGCAGAAACGACAAATAAAATTCCAGAGGTCATAAAAAATCCTTTCAAATTGACAAGTGTTCCGGACAAACCGGCAAAACCGGGAGTGCAAAAACCTGAGAGTAGAAGTTGTACCTGTACCGCAGATGTGTCTGTACCGCAAAGGACATATCATCAAAGCCTGGGGCAACCGGGTGACTTTACCCCTTTTAATTCAAAAAAAATAGTGGTCTTTATCACTGCTCAAGTGGTTCTGCACAGCACCGGATAATCTGATTGCGCTCCGCACTATCAAGGTGGCCAAAGGCATGTTCCACTTTGGCAATATCGACACTATAACTGCTTACGTCAAAACCTGCTTTTCTTCTCCTTGCTATTTTCGGTTTTATTTCCAGTCTGATTTATCGAACATCACACTTTTGTATATTACGCACAAATCATGGTATCAACCCGCTCAGGTTCAATAACTTTATGCTACCTGATCATGCCATTCTCCCCTATCGAAATATATGGACCATAATCCTGCCGGGATTGCCATCCTTGTCGATGGTCTGACGCACCACATAATACTCAATATTGGGCGGATTCCCCTCTTTATCCCGCTGCAACGCGTCATTGGTTTTCTTCATTTCTGCCAGCTCCTCGGAGGACACCCCGGAGTCTTTCCTGGCAAATCTGAATTGCCTG
>PDWJ01002204.1_pt1 | contig 21437 bp, 16 predicted proteins | sample 1430881 | NCBI WGS metagenome assembly PDWJ01 (sample SAMN01162460, study PRJNA174530) | Oral metagenome, whole genome shotgun sequencing project. | biome: Marine environment; feature: Marine mammal; material: Swab sample of the gingival sulcus; isolation source: swab sample of gingival sulcus... | reverse complement strand
CAATGATAGCAGATAAAATGAATGCTAAAATAGCCACAATCCATAATAAGGTTCTTCTGGTATTGGTCTTAATGAATTTTTTTATGGTTGAGAAACCATCAAAATGATCAATAATTTCAACTATGGTCATGGCACCAATTAAGAAAATTAAAATTTCTGCTGTTTTACCAAAGTGATGAAGCAAAGTAATTTCTAATTCGTGCAATTTCTGCTCGTGCCCCCAATCTTTAAAGCCATCTATTAATTCGTAGTTATGTGAGTTGAACCAAGTGTCAAACCCTTCTAGTCCAAACGATACCAATGCCCAAGCAAAGGCCATCATTAATAATGCAGGAATTAATTTATCAATTTTTAATGTATGTTCTATGGTAATGGCTACATAGCCAAGAATAAATACAATTACAATTAACGTTTCAATACTCATTTTTTATTGTTTTAAGGTTATATCAATTTATTTAAAGCGATTTCAAAAGCGGTTTTAGCAATACCTTTTGTCGTTGGATTTTTCTTATGTGTTGCAATAAGCGCATCTTTTATCACGTCAGAAGTGTCTTCAAAAATACCTTGGTCGGTTAAAGTTTTTAAGTCGTTGCTCATTAAGTAAGCAAACACACGTGCCATACCACAATTTGAAATAAAATCAGGAATTACAGCAATATTATCATCCGTAAAGTCGGCAATTGGTCCAAAGAAAATTTCATTATCTGCAAATGGCACATTGGCACCAGCAGAAACCACCTCAAGTCCTGACTTTATCATTCGGTCAATTTGATCTTTAGTGATAAGTCTTGAGGCTGCGCAAGGTAAAAATACATCCGCCTTGATGTCCCAGATTTTAGAGTTTACCTCATCAAATGACATCATATTTGGAGCGTTTAACTCGTTACCATTTTTATTTAAGAATAAATCCGTGATTTCATTGTGGGTAAACCCTTGCTCATTTATTACACCACCAACGCGGTCAATAATACCGACAATTTTGGCGCCATATTGGGATAAATAGAATGCAGCAGCTGACCCAACATTTCCCCAACCTTGAACCACAACTTTTTTGTCTTTTATTCCACCACCCCAAATCGAATAATAATGCAAAACCGATTGTGCTACACCATATCCAGTTATCATATCGGCAACTACATATTTACGGTTAACATCTGGCGAAAAATTGGTATCTTCAATAACTTTTAAAACCCCTTGTCTCAATTGACCAATTCTGTGGATTTTTTGAGCTTCTCTGGGTTGAAAATGTCCATTAAAAACACCTTCTTGGGGATGCCAAACCCCGCAATCCTCAGTGATTGGAATCACTTCATGGATTTCGTCTACATTTAAATCTCCACCAGTTCCATAATAATGTTTCAATAGCGGTGTAACTGCCGCGTACCATCTTCTTAAGACCCCCTCTTTTCTTGGGTCTTTTGGGTCAAAATTTATCCCTGATTTAGCGCCACCAATTTGTGGGCCAGCAACCGTAAATTTAACCTCCATGGTTTTGGCTAAAGATTCCACTTCTCTTTTATCAAGTCCAACTCTCATTCTCGTTCCACCTCCTGCGGCTCCACCTCTCAAAGAATTAATTACTACCCAACCAATAGCTTCTGTTTCAGGGTCTTTCCATTCAAAAACAATTTCTGGTTGTTTGTTTTCAAACTTTTCTAAAAGATTTTTCATGACAATGAATTTTAAAACGTGCTAAATTAATAAGATTTTTATGATTTAAAAGAATTATGAAGGGAAAAGAGACCAATGCGTTTTAAACCTCTATCAAATTCAAAATATTTCACTTTAAAATGTGGACAACTATCATGAATTGGCAAGATTTATGCTTGTTTGAATGTGTAATTTCGTGTACTTATAATATTCTGTATCAATGACATTTAATTTTCCGACTTCACAGCAAATTTTAAAAGGATTTATTTTACCCTTTATCGTTTTGGTGTTAACCATTTTGGTCACTAGTTTTAGAAAACCAATTCAAACTGATCCAGAGTTCTTAAGTGTTAAATCTACTTGGGCAGACTCCGTGTTTCAATCTTTAACACCAGAGGAAAGAATCGCCCAATTGTTTATGGTGGCTGCCTATTCAAATAAAGGAGCGGAGCATGTTAAGACTGTTGAAAAGTTGGTGTCGGAATATAAAATAGGCGGGTTAATCTTTTTCAAAGGTGGGCCAATTCGGGAAGCTAAATTGACAAATTATTACCAATCTAAAGCCAAAACACCTTTATTTATTGCCATTGATGGAGAGTGGGGCGTTTCAATGCGACTAGATTCTACTGAAAAATATCCTAGACAAATGATGTTAGGTGCTATTCAAAATGACGAATTAGTTTATAAAATGGGTGAACAAATTGCTGATCAATGCAAATTGTTAGGGATTCATATCAATTTTGCACCTGTAATAGATGTGAACAACAACTCGAAAAACCCGGTGATTAATAACCGTTCCTTTGGAGAGAACAAAGCACTAGTAGCCAAATTGGGATTAGCCTACATGAAAGGGATGCAAGATAATGGGGTGATAGCCTGTGGGAAACATTTTCCAGGACATGGGGATACTGATAGCGATTCACATAAAACTCTACCGATTATTAACCATAATTATAAACGTTTAGATAGCTTGGAATTGTATCCTTTTAAGCAGTTAATTGATGCGGGATTAATGAGTATGATGGTCGCTCATTTATATATTCCAGAATTGGATAACACCCCAAATCAAGCCTCTACGTTATCGCCTAAAATTGTAAATGGCTTGCTTAAAGATTCTTTAGGGTTTAAAGGATTGGTGTTTACAGATGCGCTAAACATGAAAGGGGTATCTAAATATTACGCACCTGGAGAAGTTGATGTTAAAGCCATTTTAGCTGGAAATGATATTTTACTTTTTCCGGAAGATGTTCCAGTAGGTATTGCTAAAATAAAATCGGCTATTGCAAATGGCGAAATTACCCAGAAAGAGATTGACGACAGGTGTTTAAAAATTTTGAAGGCAAAAGAATGGGCGGGGTTAAACCATTACAAACCGATAGATTTGGAGAATCTGGTTGACAAATTAAACCCTGTGGACAATATTGTTTTAAGCAGAGCTTTAGCAGATGAGTCGATTACACTTATTCAGAATCAGGATAATTTTTTACCGTTAAAACGATTAGACTCTACAAAGATGGTTTACTTAAATATCGGTGGAACAGGACACAATGAGTTTCATAAAATGATGAATTATTATACCCAAATAGAAGAGATAAAAATTCCAAGATCCTTATCGGCTGAAAGTGAAGCAAAATTAAGAAAGAAGTTGGCTAAATATGATCGAATAATTATTGGGTATCACCGAACCAACAATAGCCCACGGCGAAATTTTGGAATCACAAAACAGGCCATTAACCTTCAAAATGATTTAGCCCAAACCAAAGAGGTGGTTTCAGTGGTGTTTGGTAATCCTTATGTGCTAGAATCTTTTGGTGATCAGAGTAACACCAAAGCCATAATTGTGGCCTATCAAGATACAAAATATACCAGAAAATCGGCTGGAGAATTAATTTTTGGTGGGATTGTACCAAAGGGGAAATTACCTGTAACCGGGTCGAGTGTGTTTACGCAAGGGTTAGGGTTGAGTTATGATAAACCAACCAGATTGCATTTTGCTATGCCAGAGGAATTAAATTATTCTGTAAAGAAATTGAACCAAATAGATGAGATCGTTAAGGCAGCCATTAAAGATCATGTTTTTCCAGGATGTCAGGTGCTGGCGATAAAAGAAAATAACTTGTTTTATTATAAGTCTTTCGGTTATTTCACCTATCAAAAAAAGCAAAAAGTCGAATGGAATACCATTTATGATTTGGCATCCGTAACCAAAATAGCAGCCACCACCTATTCTTTAATGCAATTAACCGACAAAGGGTTGATTAGTTTAGATAGCACACTTAATCATTATTTACCCGAAATTGTGTCGGGGTCAAGGTATGCCAATATTACGTTAAGAGAAATGCTTGCCCATCAGGCTGGATTTATTTCATGGATACCGTTTTACCGCAATACCCAAACAAATGGAGAATTAGATCCATTTTATTACAGTTCTGATTCTTCAGCCATTTATAGCCAAAAAGTAGCGAAAGATATTTATATAAAACCTGAGTTTCAGGACAGTATTTTTAACCGAATTTTGCGGACACCTTTGCGAAAGAAACGATACAAATATTCTGATATAGGCTATTATTTTTTAAAAGTGATTATCGAAAAAGAAACGGGTATGAAATTGGAAGATTATGTTCAAAAAAATATTTATCAACCAATGGGGTTAAGCAGAATGACGTATCATCCATTGTATAAATTCAGTAAAAGTCAAATTCCACCAACGGTAAATGATACAGTTTTCAGAAATCAGGTGATTTGGGGAGATGTAAACGATCAAGGGGCAGCCACTTTGGGCGGTGTTGGTGGTCATGCTGGTCTATTCAGTAATGCCCTAGATTTAGGGCAGTTGATGTATGCTTTAATTAATAATGGTGAGTATGGTGGGGTTCAATATGTGACACCACAAACGATTCAAGCTTTTACAAAGTGTCAATATTGTCCTACCAATAGGCGTGGAGCAGGCTTTGATAAACCGGTTAGAAGTTTGGATGGAGGTCCAACTTGCAGCCAAGTATCATTGAGTAGTTTTGGTCATTCTGGTTTTACGGGAACTTACACATGGGCTGATCCTGAACATGACCTAGTGTATGTGTTTTTGTCAAATCGCTCGTATCCAAATGATCAAAATTGGAAAATTGTAAAGCAAAATATCCGTACTAACATCCAAGATGTCTTGTATGATGTAGCCGGAAATAAATAAAGGTTAGCGTTTGTTTTTGGTTTTTGCCGACCTGGTTTGCGGTTTTTTGTATTTGGACTTTAACTTTCTTCTATAAGAACCACCTTGGTTTTCTTTTTTGTTTTTGTCCTTTTTTTCATGGAAAGCACCTTGGCCTTTTATTTTAGAATGTTTTAAATAATTCTTGTCCGCTAAGTTCGGTCTTTCATCATCCGTAAACTTATTAGAGATTTCTACTGCTTCTGGAATTTCTAGCATTGGGATTTCCATACGCATTAAAGCTTCAATTTCTTCCTGAAATTCTTGCTCAACCTCATTAATAAATGTAATAGCTGTACCAGCTTTATCTGCACGGCCCGTTCTACCGATTCTGTGCATGTAATTTTCTGGAATTTTTGGGGTATCAAAATTAATAACATGGGTCACATCATTAATGTCAATCCCACGCGCAATTAACTCCGTAGCAATTAAAATACGGTTGGTACCCTCAGCAAATTTTTGAATTGAATTTAAACGATAGTTTTGCGATTTATTGGAGTGAATTACGCCCATTTGTTCACCAAATTTTTGCTCTAGGTATTCCGCTAATCTATCGGCTAATTTTTTATTCTCAACAAAAATTAAAACTTTACTAAAGGTGTCATCTTGAAGTAAGTACTCAAGTAAATTAACTTTAGTGTAGAAATTTGGGACGTGATAAGCTTGTTGAATAATTAAATCAATTGGGGTTCCAGTTGGCGCGATTTCTACCGTCTCTGGTCGGTTAAAAAAGGCTTGAATAATAGTGTTAACATCTTCAGTTAACGTTGCAGAAAAAAGTAAATTCTGACGCCGTTCTGGTAAAAGGTCTAATAAATTAGTTAACTGGGTTCTAAATCCAAGATTTAACATCTCATCCACTTCATCAATGACTAATTTTTGAATGGATTTTAGCCTTAAATTTCCATCTAAAACTAAATCTAAAAGTCGACCAGGCGTAGCGACTAAAATGTCCAAACCTTCATGAACAATTTGTCTTTGTGTGTTGATATTGGTGCCACCATAAATCCCTGCAAATCGGCAAGTGATATATTTGGTGAGCTTTTCAATTTCGTTGACCACTTGAACCACTAATTCCCTTGTCGGTACTACAATTAAAATGCGTGGATTTTTTTGCTCTGAATATTTTAAAGATTTTAATATGGGTAATAAATAAGCAAAGGTTTTACCGGTTCCAGTTTGAGCAATGCCAACCAAATCTTTTCCACTTAGCACTATTGGTAATGATTCAACTTGAATGGGAGTTGGGTAAATATAGTCCAGTTCTTCAAGTGCATTTTGAAGAGGGGTATTTAGGTTTAATTCTTTAAAAGTCACAGCAATCGATTTGTGGCAAAGGTAGGTAAAAATAAATTACGTTTTTCTTTTTTTCTTTTTTGCTGCAGGGAATAAGATGTTGTTTAAAATAAGTCTATACCCAGGTGAATTTGGATGCAAATTTAAATCTGTTGGCGGGTCGCCAACAAAGTGTCTGTAATCTTCTGGGTCGTGTCCGCCGTAAAACGTCCAAGTGCCTTGACCAAGTTCACCATGAATGTATCTCGCAGTTCCTAGGTTTTTATTTTCACCCATAATTAAAACGCTTGGTTTAATAAACTCAGTTCTAAAATCGGTGGTTTGCCCCATAAAACCATCAATTACATTGGTATGGTTTTGACAAAGCATAGTCGGTACAATATCCCATTTGGCTGAAAAATCAAATAGAAAAAATTTATCTTGTGATTCTGGTAATCGGTGGTCTTTTGTTCCATCAATATCTGAATATTCATATACCATAGGGTCCTTTTCTACGTGAAAATCGGTAAAAGCCAGGGTTTGGTTATAGTCTAACTTGGATTGAAAGCCTGGTTCTTGGCCATCACCGTCATACACTTGGTCGCAGATATCCGTGTTCATTGCCGCTAATGCAATGTCATAACTATCCGTCCCAGAACACATGGTGAATAAAAATCCGCCTCCAATAACAAAATCTCTAATGCCTATGGTTACACCTAATTTTAATTTTGAAACCTTATTATAACCTAATGATTTTGCAGTGGCTTCATTTTCTTTAACTTGTTTTTGATACCATGGGGCGTTGTGATAGGATCTGTAAAATTTACCGTATTGTCCCGTAAAATCTTCATGATGAAGATGGAGCCAGTCATATTCGGCGAGTCCTCCTTTAATGATGGTTGAATCATAAATTTCATCATACGGAATTTCTGCATAAGTTAAGACTAAAGTAACGGCATCATCCCAAGGTTGTTTGCCTTTAGGTGTATATACGGCAATTTTTGGTGCTTTTTCAAGCTGTACCACTTCTTGGTTGACTTCAGGGTTAGCAATTTGGGCTTTAATTTGTTTGATTTTGGCATCAGGCAAAACCTTATAACTTACCCCTTTAATAATCAGCTGTTCTTCAATTAATTTGCTGTGTGGCAACAAAAAACTTCCACCTCTGTAATTTAATAGCCACTCCATGATAAGTTCTTGTTCCAGTGCCCAATAAGACACGCCGTATGCTTTAAGGTGATTTTTTTGGGTATCATCCATGGGGATAAGAATAGCCGATCCAAATCCTTTTAAAGAAAATAAAATAAGAAATGCAAATACTATTTTAAAACGGAACATCATCTTGTGTTATTGAAGTTGAAAAATCATCATCATTCATTTTACTTCCAACAGTAATTGTACCAGAATTTGTGTCAATATCAAAATCTGTATTAGGCCCAAATTGATGGGTGTATAAATCGGTTGCTTCATTAAATTCTAAATCCACAAATCTAGTCAGTTCTTTAACGAATTTCAATCTAACGGTATCTAAAGATCCATTTCTGTGTTTAGCTACAATGATTTCACCAATACCTTCAGTTGGTTGTCCATTTTCGTCCTCTATTAAGCCATAATATTCTGGTCGGTATATAAAGCAAACCATATCGGCATCTTGCTCTATGGCTCCAGATTCACGGAGGTCAGATAACATTGGTCTTTTGTCACCTCCACGTGTCTCTACCGAACGACTTAACTGCGATAACGCAATAATTGGTACATTGATTTCTTTAGCAATTTCTTTTATCGACCTTGAAATCATGGAAATTTCTTGCTCTCTATTTCCACTTTTCAAACCAGCGGTCATTAATTGCAAATAATCAATAATAACCAACTGGATGTCATATTGCATTTTTAAACGCCTACATTTTGCACGCAATTCAAAAATAGAAAGAGCAGGGGTATCATCAATAAAAATTGGTGCTTCTTCCAGTTTACTGATATTGTCGTGTAATTGTTTCCAATCTTTTTCGTCTGTAAATCCTTTTTTAAGTTTCTCAGATGACAAACCAGTTTCCATGGACATTAAACGTTTGGTTAACTGCACGCTTGACATCTCCAGTGAAAAAATAGCAACCCCTTGGTTAAATTCAACGGCGGTGTTTCTAGCCATGGATAATACAAAGGCGGTTTTACCCATACCCGGACGGGCAGCCAAAACAATCATATCAGATTTTTGCCAACCTGATGTTAATCGGTCTAGGTCGGTAAAGCCAGATGGCACACCACTAACTCCATCTTTATTTTCTGATGCTTTTTGAATCTCTTCAATGGCTTCATGAACAGCATCTTTAACTACAGAATAACTCTTTTTTAAGTTTCCTTCCGCAATTTTAAATAATCCAGTTTCGGCCTCATTTAAAACGGAAAAGACATCATTAGTTTCGTCAAATGCGCTTTTAATCACGTCAGAAGAGACCTCAATTAACGACCTTAAAATAAATTTCTCTGCAATAATTCTGGCATGAAATTCTACGTGAGCGGTTGACGCAATTTTATTGGTGAGTTTTGCTATGTATGCTGGACCACCAACGAAATCTAAATCACCATTTTTTCGTAATTTTTCGGTTACGGTTAAAATATCTATGGTTTCTGAATTACCAAAAAGTTGATGGATAGCCGCAAATATTTTTTGGTGTTCAACCTTATAAAAACTTTCGGTCTGAAGAATATCAATGGCATCATTAACCGCTTGTGTTCCAAGCATCATTGCCCCTAGAACAGCTTCTTCAACCTCAATTGCACTTGGTGGAACTTTACCAACTTCAGATGCAGTGTTGAGGGCATTCACATTTAGTGAACGTTTCTTACGGGTTGAGTTTGTTACGTTATTATCCATTACATACAAAGGTAAGCAAAGTTAGCGTGAAGTATAACCGCTTAAAGGAAATAAGTTTTTAACCTCATTTCTTAATAAGTTGAAAAAAAATGTTGATAACCCAAAAATCAATTAATAGCAAACCACTTTTTTGTGGATTTGCAGTTCTGGAATTTCAACAAAAAATAACCCTTTTTGGCTAAAACTTAAAGCGTTTTTACCATTGGTAAAACTTGATGTGATCAGTTGACCATTTAGGTTGTAAATGTTTACCACATAGTTGTGGTTTGGTTTAGCTTCATCTAGGTTTAAATAAATTTGATTTTGAGCATAATAAATAGATGACAAATCGGAAGAGGTTGAAATGGTGTAAGAATATTGGAATTTTCCATCAAAGTCAACTTGCTTCAATCTATAATAAACAGTCCCTGTATTTTGTGTTTCGTCTCTAAATGAATAATTAATCAGCGTTGAAGAATTTCCTGCACCAGTAACTTCTCCAATCGTCACAAAATTTATTCCATCTGTTGATTTTTGAACTTCAAAGTAATCACAATTGGTTTCAGACAACGTGGTCCAATAGATAGACGTGTAATCTGAAAATGTTTTCAAATAAAAATCACCAAGCGTAATTGGTAATGGGTATACACAAGAAGGTGAAATGAAATAACTTGGATTACCAGAGGCGTCAAATTGAGCGGTGGCACCATCTGTGTTTGATTGTGCTGAGCCATCATAGGTTACAGTTTGACTCACCCCGTTTCCAAAATCAATAGTTAAGCTTCTTACGGCTGTATTTGAAAATCTACCAACCGTACTCGAGTTATCATTAAAAATAACATAAACCGGTAAGTTTGAAGCGCCACATTGTGAAGAATAATCCAAAACAGTAGAAGGAGGGTTTCCTGTAAAAACCATTACAGTGGAGTTTGGGGGGATAGGATCGGCATAGGCAAAAACCGTACAACCAGCTAATGTGTTTAGGTCGTTAACGTAGGTAGGGTTGTTGAGGTTGCCACCGTCTATTGTTCCACTTACACCTGAACAGGTGTTGCAATAGGTTTGACTTGGGTAATAGATCGTGATATCATCAAAAGCTAAAGGGTCTGTACCTGTTTCAAACGTGACAATTTCGTCAATCCCTTCTAAGGTTCCATTACAAGAGTTGTAAAGAATAGAGGTGATATAGGGGTCGTTAGACACACATCCTGTAAGTGTGGTGAAAGAGGTGGAAACCCCACCTGTCAAATAATTTTCTTCACAGTTAGTTACAGTACCATTGTATTCAAAAATAGTAATAAAGTAATTAGTACCTGCCGTTAATCCAGTTATTGAAACGGTGTTTCCTGTACCGTTATAGATAACAAATTCTCCAGCATTCAAAATGTCTCCAGAACCGTAAACAGCATTTGCCGTATAATTAGTCCCATCTACTGGTGCACCTGTAATGGCTGAGGTTGAAATAACGACTAAAGAATTGGTGGCATCTGCTCCAAGTGTCCAGCTTAAATCTGCCGTTGTACAAGAAATGTTGCTAGTTGCTAAAGCGGTAGCTTCATTTGTAGGTTCGGCTACAGGGCCTCCGCATGATATACACATGTCCATTCCTGAATTTATAGAGCCATTGGAAGAGGTAGAAGGTGCAGCCCATGTGAAATCAGTATAAGTGGTACCAGTTCCAGTTAATTGTAATGATTCTGTGGTTGCAGTTCCACTCCCTTCAGAAACGCCAATATCAGTGGAAGTTAAACCATTTGCTACCCCAGCAGTCGCTGTAAATGAACCCTCATAACTCAAAAATTGTTCAACTGTTGAGGTACAAGTATTATAAAGTGCGAGACCATCCGGTGCGCCATTTTGGAGGGCACCTGCAGAAAACCAAATAGAACCATATCCACATCCTTCATCTGGAATTGTTCCAGAAAGAGCTGTTATAGCTGGTGAAGAACTATAGAGGATACCTCCATTACCATTGTAAAAATATATTTCGTAACAACTTAGATCGGTCCCTGCGGGTCCAGTAATTTCAAAGCCTTCATTTACGTCTCCTCCAGAATTATCATAATGGAGCTCGCTAATGAAAACCGTTTGGGCGTGAAGAGTTACACTTATAAAAGTGATAACTGCAAATAAAAGTTTTTTCATGTTATATAAAAATATAGCCTTTCAAAGTTAGGGAAAATTTAGCTATCTATTGTTAAAAATAGATTAACATTTTATAAACAATGCTTAATATGTTATTTTTTGGTGAGGTATTTAATGACTTCAGCAGCAGCATACAAGCCAAAAATAGCAGGCATGTACGACACAGTGCCGTAAAAAGATTTCTTGTAATTTTTACCATCTGTTAGCGCCAAAGATTTTTTATTTTGATGTTCTGTAGAGTAAACTGCTTTTACCCGTTTGCCGTAAACATTTTCTTTTTTGAGTCGTTTTTTGAGTTGAGAGGCTAATTTGCAATTGGTGGTTTTACTCAAGTTTGAAACTTTTACTTTTGCGGGATCCACTTTACCTCCTGCGCCCATGCTAGAAACAATTTTAATTTTAAATTTAATACAAGCTTTAATCCAGTTGATTTTTGGGGTTAGGGAGTCAATACAATCCATGACATAGTTGGGTTTGGTATGGTCTAGAATTTCCCAAACTCTTTCTGGCTCAACAAACTCTTCAAAAATAGTGAGGTCTATGTCTGGGTTAATATCTTTGAGACGTTCTCCTAAAACCACCGCTTTATTTCTACCGATAGTCGAGTTTAAAGCGGTTAATTGTCGATTTTTATTAGTGATGTCAAAATCGTCACCATCAATAATAGTCATTTTTCCTACGCCGGCTCTAGCAATAAATTCAGCCGCAAATGAACCAACACCTCCCAGTCCGCATATGAGCACATGGCCATCTTTTAGTTTTTGTTGTTCCGTTTTACCAATCAATAGTTCTGCACGCTCAAGCCAATTTTCCATTTGTAATCTGTTTTAAATTTTCGGCGATTTGATTTTGTAAATCTAAATCATCTATTTTTTTTAGTTGCGCTGCAAATTTATATAATTCTTTTAGGTCAGCCTCACTATCATCCGTTTCAATAAAAATTTTATCTATTGGACATGACTTAAACGCATTTTGAAGATTTGGGTTGTTGAATAAAGAGGGGCCAAAAGACAAATAAAAACCATCGTTTAATAAACTTTGCATGAGTTTATAATTGTTAAAACCATGAATAATCCATTTTTGTTGTGGCTGTAAAGTCAATTTTAATTGAATAATTTCATTAAAACATTTGACAATATGTAATATTAAGGGTTTTTGATATTGTTCGGATAGGTTTATTTGGTCACGTAGCAAGCTTACTTGTGTGTCCAGATTGACGTTACTTTTTATTTTGTCTAGACCGCATTCGCCTATAGCAATGATTTGGTTCGGGTGAGTTGAAAGTAAATCATTCAATAAATGAATGTCCTTAGGGTTTAATGTCCAAGGATGAAGCCCGGCTGAATAGAATCGATTTTTTTGAATATCAATTTTACCTGTTATATCCAGATTAATAATGGCATTTGGATGATTGGCATGGGTGTGAAAATCGAACATGACTACAGGTTGAGTTGAGTTATTTTTTCTCCTATAATTTGGGTTTTCATTTCTTTTTCTAGCGCTTTAAATTCAGATTTTTTTACCGTTTTAGAAATCTCTCCATTTTCTAGTAAAAAAATTTGGTCGCAAGTCTCCTCTAAAGTTGAAAAAATATGTGAAGAAATTATTATTGTTTTACCTTTTTGTTTTAGGTTTAATATTATTTCACTAATAATTAGATTGCTTTGAATGTCAACGCCATTAAAGGGTTCATCCAAAATTAAAAAATTATTGTTTTGCAAAAGTACACCCGTAAATGCCAGTTTTTTTTTCATTCCTGTGGAATAAGTTGAAACGTAGTCGTTGAGCGGGAGGTTAAAAATATTTTTTGTTTTAAAGTTTTGGTAATTAATGTGTCTTGCCCGTGTCATGAGGTGTAAAAATTCATGTCCAGTCATTTTCGGGAAAAAATAAGTTTCAGTTAGTAATAGACCGGTTTCATTTTTTAGGTTACCGGTGTCAGAAATGATATGACCTTTAAATGTTTCTAAATTAGAAAGGCATTTAAATAGCGTAGTTTTTCCTGCTCCATTTACACCTACAACGCCGTATACTTTCCCAGAATCTAATTCAATATTAATGTTATTTAATACTTTTTTTAGACCGAAACTTTTTGATAAGTCTTTTATTTTAATCATGGCTTAAAAATTTAAGTTGCGAAATAGATTGCTTATAAAAATATGGAATGGTAAAAACCAACAATGGCGGTATAACTATGCTTATTGCCAAGAGAATGCCTTCATGGACGCCAATTTCATTAGGAAAGGCAGCATATTTAGAAAAAATAATTGCAACTAAGTACAATATTAAGATTAATTGAATGGCTCCAATAATCAAAATAAAACCTCCATAATAAGCGCCTAGAATTATTAAAATGGGTAATTCAAGTAAAAGTAAACTTATTAGCCCTTGTATCATTTTTAATCTTAAAAATTTATAAGGATTTTGCTTAAAAATCCAAACAAAATAAATGTCTTCTGGAACAAAATAAAATGAATACACGGTTAATCCAACCAAAATCATTCCTGCAATGCCTAGATTGAAATTATTAACAGATATGGTAATAAAAATCAAGGTATAGGCTAATAGAAAAACAATAAAATATTTTCTGAATCCACTGTTAAACTCAAATTTAACAGGTTTAAATGGAGAGGGTAAGGTAAATGAAGTGTTGAGGTTGAAATTGAAAAATGCAAAGCATAAAGGTAAGATAGAACAAATGAGTATTGGAATTGTATTCATTTGATAAAATGAGGTTAGAATAAATGGTGTGGCTAAAAAATAATTTTCGATTAATCTTACTTTTAAATAGTCATGTTTTGAAAAAAGGGTTTTTAAAAAGTTAACGCGGTTTTTTTGACCAAATTTATACAGAATCAAAATAAGGACAAACGGAATTGCGTATGTGTATTTTGGGTTCGCTTGATTTAAAAAGTAATTGATTAAAACAAATGAAACCAGAACGAAAAAAAGGCCTACGAAAATATTTAAACCATTTGATTTAAATGTTTTTTTGAGGAGAATGAATTGTAGTTTAAAATAATATTCCATTGCTATGTAAATATAAAAAAACCACTTCTGAATGAAGTGGTTTTTAAGTTAATTTATGAAAAATACATTTTAAAATTCGCCTTCAAAAACTTTAGATTTTGATTTCTTTTTAATTTCAACAGTTGTAGTTTCAAATACCATATCTCTACCTTGCATGTTCATGGTTGATTTTGCAGGCAACATCAAGATTGATTTTCCTTTACCATAAACACTATAGCTATTAATAGTCACTTTAATTGTATTTGAGTTGCCTTCTTCATCTGTCATAAATGTCTCCACAATTTCTAAAAACCCAGTTTGAGTGTTATAGTATTCATATGAAAAATCTTCATCTCCTTCTCGTTGAATTTTTAACTTGTAATATTCTTTTCCGTCAACTTCTTCAATTCCTAACAACTCGATATTTAAAGATTTATCTTTAAAATAAGCCATTTGTTCAAAAGGGAAACCTTGAGCTTGTTTTTCCTTAATTTCGTCATCCGTCAATGCTTCAGACCCTTGCATCATCACAAATGTTCTTCCTTTTGTTCCATTAAACCATTCTTTTTGCATTACGTTTCCACCTGCTTTCGATATAGCTGCGGACTTATTCGGTTTTGCTTGATATTTATCTAAGATTAAGTCAACTCCCATTTCTTTAATATTGGCTACCGTTTGGGTATGAACGTATCCAATCTTTTTCATTTTAGCATCAATTTCGGCTTGAGAGTTCACAATAAACGATTTGAATAAGAATGATTCAATAATAGATTGTGCTGTTACACCATCAGGAACAGCTTTAAGTGGTGTTACAATTTCACCAAAAGCATTTCGGTAATCTACTTTCCCATCTGAGTCAAATTGAATTAATTTTTCAGCAATTTCGGCATTACCAACTACCACAATATTCATCCCATTAGGATTCAGGTATTTTTTTCCTACTTCTTGTAAATCTTTAATGGTAATTTTTTCAAGATTTTTCAGATAATTCGTATAATAGTTTTCGTCTAAATTATAGCGAATAGTATTCAAAGCAAATCTGGCAATGGTTTGTGGGTTTTCTAATGACCTAGCGAATGCTCCAGTCATAGATTTTTTAACCAAATCAAGTTCAGATGCCTTTACAGGGTTGTTATAAATATTGGTGATTTCATACATAATTTGAGTGATTGCACTGTCGGTTACTTCATTTCTAAAGCTTCCGCCAGCATAAAATTCACCAATTAATTCATCTGGATAAACTCTTGAATAACACCCGTAAGTATAGGCTTTGTCTTCTCTTAAATTAGACATGAGTCTAGCAGAGAAACTACCTCCTCCTAAAATAGCATTAAATACTTTTAGTTTGATTTCATCCGCATCACCAGGTTTAATGTTTATAGGTTGGGTAATGTTAATGACTGATTGCACCGCTCCAGGCTTGTCAACAAAAATAACTTGATTTGATTTGTTTTGAGGTTGAATGGTGTATTGCTGCGTTGGCACCTCTCCTTTTTGCCAAGATCCAAAATATTTGTTAGCTAAAGATTTAGCTTTTTCTTCATTAATATCTCCAACCACTACCAAATATGAAATATTTGGTTTAAAATAAGTTGAGTAATGTTTTTGGATATCTTCAAGTGAGATATTCTCAACTGTTTTTTCAGTTACAACCTCTCCGTATGGCATAGCCGTTCCGTAGTTGATAACATCCGAAACATTTGAAGCCATTGAGTTAGGGTCTGAACTCTCAGACTTAATTCCTGATAAAGTTTGCTCTTTCAAACGGTCGAACTCACTTGATGGGAAAGCAGGGTTTAGCACAACATCACTCAATAGTCCTAATAACTTTTCAGTATGTTTGGTTAAAGAAGAAGCGAAAAAACCTCTTGCAGATGGGTAAAAATCTGCACCCATAAAATCCATGTTTTGGTCGAATTGGTCTTTGTTTAAATTTTTGGTTCCAGACCCCAATAATTCACCAAATAAATTACTCATTCCTGCTTTATCACCCTCTTTTACAGGTTGATGATCAACATACAATTGAAATGAAACTTTTGGAAGTTTATGGTTTTCAACCACAATTACCTTTAACCCATTGTCTAACTCAAATACGTTTGGTTTTTGGATTTTTATCTCTGGATTTGGTTGCGCTTTTGGCGCTTTACTTCTATCAATCTGAGCAAAACTTGCTAGAGAAACAAATCCTATTAAAAGCGTGTAAATTAATTTTAATTTCATGATAACTTCTTTTTATTTATGATTGAGCTTTTGGTAAATAGTATAAAACAACTCGGTTGCTGTTAACAAAATATTTGTTTGCAACTCTTTTAATGTCCTCTTTAGTAACAGCCATGTACTTATCAATTTCTGTGTTAATTAAATTGGTGTTACCTTGGTAATAGGTGTAGTATTGCGCAAGTTGTTCAGCAATACCAGCCATGGTTGAATTAGACGAAATAAAATCTGATTCAATTTGATTTTTTAACTTTTGTAGTTCGTCATCTGAAATTAAATTTTCTTGAACATCTTTTATCTCGGCATCTAAAGCCATTTGTAAGGTGTCTAAACCAATACCCATATTTGCTAGAGCAAATGAAATAGCCACTCCTTCATCTTCAAGTGGAAAAGGGAAAGCTGCTGCAAACATGGCTAATCTTTGTTTTTCCACTATGTTTTTATTAAATCTTGAAGAATTTCCATCCGATAATAACATGGCTAACATTTCAACAGCGTAATGGTCTTTGTGATTTAATTCCGGCGTTTTATACCCCATGATAATTGCCGGTAGTTGAATGTTATCATAAATCGTGTCCACAATTTCGTTTTTAATTAACCCTTCCATAACATTTGGTCTCGGAATACTGTGTGGCTTTGAAGATGCTTTTGGAAAGTATTTGTTTACAAAATCAATGGTCGATAAGCTATTAAAATCACCAATGTAGTTTTTAGATTTTGCGATTGATCCTACTTCTTTGGCATATTTTTTTGAGAATTGGTTAATGTCATAAAATTCTTTATCTCTAAAAATATCAAGTTTGTCTCCATTTGGGATGGTTCCAAAATAATTTTTAATCCAATTTTTAGCCTGTTTAATGTCAATATCTCCTGCAATTGATAAAGTTACATTATGCGGCACATAAAAAGTTCTGTAAAAATTGATATAGTCCTCTTCCTGAGCAGCATCCAAATCAGCCATACTTCCAATAGGCACCCAGTTATAAGGGTGTTGAGTATAGGCACGTTTGAAAATATTCTCCATCCAAGAGCCATAAGGTTGATTGTCTACCCTTTGTCTTTTTTCTTCTTTCACAACCTCTCTTTGCGTTTCAATTCCAACTTGGTCCACTTTGGCATGCAAAAGTCTTTCAGACTCAAGCCATAATCCCATCTCTAGCTGGTTTGATGGTAATAATTCATAATAAAAAGTACGATCTTGTGACGTATTAGCATTAAGTGTTCCTCCAGCCTTTTCAACATATTTGTCGTATTCGTGTCGCGGAATGTTTTGTGTGCCTTCAAACATCAAATGCTCAAAAAAGTGAGCAAATCCTGTTCTACCAACTTTTTCATTTTTTGACCCTACATGATACATCATGGTAACGGCTACAACAGGTGTACTGTGGTCCTCATGCAAAATAACATGCATCCCGTTGTCTAGGTTGTATTCCACAAAGTCAATTTCTTTTTGTTGAGCGATTAATGTGGTAGACAAAAGTAAACTACCTAATCCCAATAATTTCAAATTCATTTTAAAATAGTTTGTATAATAGAAGCAAATTTAAAATTAGTTTTTTAATATTGTTAGCTTAGTTATATTAATGGTGTTAATTAATCATAAATGGATGAAAGTAATTGTTAGCGTTTGTTTTGTTTGGATCGTTTTTGTTGGTTTTTCAAATTTACAATGGAATAAACAAGTGAGGCAGTTTTATGCCGATTTAAATACAGGAGATTCAACCTTAATTGGAAATCACTTTAATGCTCATGCTAGTATTACCTTTATTGAAGAAGATACGAGTATTTATGTGTCAGTCCCTGATTTTTTAAAACAAAGTTTTTATTTTGAATCAGGTAAATTTCAGGAAAAAGTTGTATGGGTACGGGTGTTTGACTCTACGGATAGGCTGGTAAAATGTAAGGCGTTTTTTGAATTTTATGTTAATGATAAATTGTCTAAAACTGGAATTGATGAGTTAATCTATGTGCGAGATGAAAAAGGCCAGTATAAAATTGACAAGGTTTATTCTTACCCGTTTGAACAGGTTGATGATGAAAAGGAAGTAAACCAACTACTTAACGATTGGCACTTGGCAGCTAGCAACGCTCATTTGAATGATTATTTTAAGGTGATGCACCCTGATTTTATATTTTTAGGTACCGACCCTAAAGAGCGTTGGTCAAAATCAGAATTTAATAATTTCTGCAAACCTTATTTTAATAAAGGTCAAGCTTGGGATTTTAAAGTGAACCGGCGAAATGTATATTTTTCACCCGACCACAAAACAGCTTGGTTTGAAGAATCTCTGGATACTTGGATGGAGGAATGCCGGGGTTCAGGAGTGCTTATGTTTGTAAATGGTAGTTGGCAAATTATTCATTACAACTTAACCGTTTTAATTGAAAACGAAAAAGTAAAAAAGTTTATTAAGTTGAGAAAAAAATAAAGAAATGAAAAAGAGTTTATTAATTGGGGTGTTTGGCGTTTGGGCAACTTGTCTACAAGCTCAGACATGGTTTGATGTTGGGTTAAAAGGTGGATTTGGAGGTGGTTTTCTCTTAAATCAAACTGTAAACAATGATAGTCGATTTGATATTTTACCCCAAAGAAATCATTTTTATGGTGGTAAAGTTGGTGTAAATTTTGGAGAAAAAGTCGGATTGAATTTAGATGTGGACTACGGGAAATATAGTTATGGTTTTTCGCAATCAAAAATTGAGGGACAAGATCAAGCGGTAACATTTCCATATAAAATGAGTTACAACGCAATAAGTATTATGCCAACATTCAGGTACACAAATGAAGCATCCTATTTAGAGGTTGGTTATCAATATTCAATGTTAAGAAATCAACTGGTGTCTAATGAACCAAGCACTCAAGTATTATCTGATCGCCTGAGTCAATCTTCCCAACAATTCGTGTTTGGATTTGGGGGGCATGTTGTAGGAAATGATGTGTTGGCGTTAATGATGGGGTTAAGATTTTCTTACGCTTTTTCTGATTTAACCTCAGATACGTATAGCTCAAGTAGTTTTCCATTTAGTAATTACAGTGATATTTCTGAGCACACGGCTTTAAACAGGTTGAATACGCAGTTGGTTTTAGAGCTTAATTATTCTCTTGGTTATTTGGTAAGAGCCTCTTGTGGAAGACGAACTGCCTTCTTATCTTTTTAATGTAATTTTATTTAATTATATTCGTCAAAAAAAGTTAAAGATGTTAAAGATTGATGCCCATACTCATATTTTACCACCACAAATGCCAAATTGGACTTATAAGTTCGGATACGGTGATTTTATTTGGTTGAAAGAAAAACAAGGTTCTGGTCAAGCGGACATGATGAAGGGGAATGCGTTTTTTAGAACCATTGAAGAAAATTGCTGGGATCCGGAAGTGCGTGTAAAAGAGTATCAAGATTTTAACACACAAGTTCAAGTGGTTTGTACCGTTCCAGTAATGTTTTCTTACTGGGCAAAACCTGAAGATACTTTAGAACTGGCTCAATTTTTAAATGATCATATTGCTAATTTACAAGCCAAGTATCCAAAAAACTATGTTGGGTTAGGAACTATTCCCATGCAAGATACTGATTTGGCTATAAAAGAATTGGAGCGTTTAAAATATGAGTTAAATATGCCTGGTATCCAAATTGGATCAAACGTTAATGATTTGAATTTAAGCGATCCCCGATTTTTTCCAATTTTTGAAGCAGCAGAAAAGTTGGATATGGCCATTATGATACACCCATGGGAAATGATGGGGTTTTCATCTATGGAAAAATATTGGTTGCCTTGGTTGGTAGGGATGCCAGCAGAAACCTCAAGAGCAATGGCTTCTTTGATTTTTAGTGGGGTGATGGAAAAATTACCCAATTTAAGGGTGATGTTATCGCATGCAGGCGGTTCATTTATTCCAACAATAGGTCGACTTGAGCATGGGTTTAATTGCCGACCTGATTTAGTCGCGATCGATAATAAAGTGAACCCAAGAGAATATCTTGGAAAGTTTTGGGTAGATTGTATTACCCATGACATTGATGCCTTAAAGTATATTGTTAATCAAGTTGGGTCAGAAAAGGTTTGTTTGGGTACTGATTATCCTTTCCCGTTAGGTGATTTAGAAATTGGTAAATTTATTGAAGAGAGTAATATGAGTTCAAATGATATCGAAAACATTATGAACAAATCTACGCTTGATTGGTTAAAACTCGACCCTAAAAAATTCTTATAAATTAATTGCCTTCTGGCGCTAATCTTAACGTAATTCCGTCAATATCTTCAGTGATTTGAATTTGACAACCAAGTCGACTATTGTCCTCAACAAAAAAGGCTTCATCTAGCATGTCTAATTCTGAATCTGATTGTTCGGGAAGTTCGGTGTCAGATTCTAAATAACATTGACAGGTAGCGCACATGGCCATTCCACCACATCTACCTTCAACAGGTAATTCGTAGGCTTTACAAACTTCCATGATATTCATGTTCATGTCTGTTGGCGCCTCTAGCTCATGTTTTACCCCTTCACGGTCGATAATGTAAACTTTTATTGTGTTGTCTGCCATAATTTTAAGTCCTTTAATGCTTTAGAAACCGTTTACACCATTCACGGTGGTATATTTTAATACATTTTTCTTGTCAGGGTGAATTCTTGCGAATGCGTCTTGAACAGCTATGGTTCCTTCATGGAAACCGCACAAGATTAATTTTAATTTACCCTGATAGGTGTTAACATCACCAATAGCGTAGATTCCAGGTCTGTTTGTAGTGTAGGCTACCGTGTCTACTTTGATGGCATTTTTTTCAATTTCTAAGCCCCAATCTGCAATTGGTCCTAATGATGGTTTAAGTCCAAAAAGAGGTACAAAATGGTCACACCCTTTTTTAACTTCTCCTTCTGTTTTGTGTTTTATAGTGACTGCGTCAACGTGGTCTGTTCCATGTATCCCTGTTACTTCCGCTTCTGTAATTAAGTTAATTTTTCCAGCTTCCGCTAGGTCCATTACCTTTTGAACAGAGTCTAAATGTCCTCTAAAAGAAGTTCGTCTGTGTACCAAAGAAAGTTCAGAAGCAATTTTGTTTTCAACCAAATAAATCGACCAG
>PDWJ01004821.1_pt1 | contig 21445 bp, 14 predicted proteins | sample 1430881 | NCBI WGS metagenome assembly PDWJ01 (sample SAMN01162460, study PRJNA174530) | Oral metagenome, whole genome shotgun sequencing project. | biome: Marine environment; feature: Marine mammal; material: Swab sample of the gingival sulcus; isolation source: swab sample of gingival sulcus... | reverse complement strand
AACACCAAATCCTTGCACAAAATCAACACCAATGTCACTGAGTATTTCAATTATGGTTTTGCTTTCCGCAAATTCAGCAATGGTTTTTCTCCCCAGAAGATGTCCAATGCGATTAATTGTTTCCGTCATTGTCCTGTCCAATTCATCTCGTTCAATGTTTTTCACAAAACTGCCGTCAATCTTCAAATAGTCAACCGGCATATTTTTCAAATAACCAAAAAAGTTTGCACCAGTGCCAAAGTCATCAATCGCAAATTGAATACCAATTTCCTTGCATTTATTTATGAAATCTGTTGCGCCACGAAGATTTCTCACAACAACCGTTTCAGTGATTTCAAAACAGATGGATGCTGTATCAATGTTGTATTCGGCAATTTTTTCCTTTATGAAATCGTAGAACCCAGAGGCGTTTATTGAAGCCCCGGAAAGGTTTATGTTCACCATCAGACCGGAAGATGCATCATCAGTACGTATATTGTGAAATCCTGAAAAAACTTTATTGATCACCCACCGATCAATCTGTGGCATTAAGTTATACCGTTCCGCAGCCGGAAGGAAACGCTCCGGCGGGATAATCTCCCCACTCCCGGATACCATTCGTAACAGAATTTCCAGATGCTGCCGGCGTCCATTGCGATCCTCCAGGGCCTGGTAGGTCTGATAATAAAGCGAGAACCGATCTTCCGCCAGCGCGGCGTTTATACGTTCCGCCCAACTGGCTTCATCCCGCCTGGATGTCAATTCGGCCTGATTGTCCTGAAAGATACAAAGGCGTTGGCGGCCGGATTCTTTTGCCCAGTAACAGGCCGAATCCGCTTCATTGATAACATCCTGGGCTTTAGAACTCTTGCTGGAGAAAGAGGTCATACCGATGCTTATCCCAACGGTATGACTCTTTCCATCATAAAAAAAATGAAACTCTTTGACGCCGCTAAGAATGCTGTTGGCGATGATTTGCCCGCGTTCTTCATCGCACCCTTCAAGGAGAAGTCCGAATTCATCGCCGCCAAGGCGTGCCAGTGAATCACTGGTCCGAACCTGAGCACTTATGATCTGTGACAATTGTACGAGCAGTTCATCCCCGGCAGCATGACCACAGGTGTCATTTACAAGTTTAAATCCGTCAAGGTCCATAAAACAGAGCAAGCCTGATTTCCCATCAACCTGGGCCCGCTCAATTGCCTTTGCAATCCGTTTCTCAAATTCACGGCGATTAATCAGCCCGGTTAATGCGTCGTGGGATGCTTCCCAGAACTGTTGTTTCAACTGGTCCCGAAAAATGGTGACATCACTCAGGCAGAGTACGCCGCCAGTCAATTCTCCGTTGTTATTCACTAGGGGGACGGCCTGCTCTTCCACAGCGATTGTTCGATTGTCATGGGAAATAAGAGAACAATTGCCTTGGCAGGAGGCCTGTCTTTTTGTATGGATTGCCCTGTAGAGCGCACTTTCAACCTCTGAGTTGGTTTGGTCTTCAATCAGTGTTAAAACCTCAGATATGGCTTTCCCGTTTAATTCGTAAAAGGAGCTCCCAATCAGTTTTTCTGCAGCAGAATTAAGGTAAACAAGGAATCCTTTTTCATTGGTACGAAGCACCCCATCACGAATAGACTGGAGTGTAACCTCGGCCTGTTGTTTTTCGCCAAACAATTCAGCTGAAAGCCGTCGAAGATCTTTAATGGGGATAAGCCACAGTACCGTCAACACTAACGCCCCAAGAACCAACCCAAGAACACTGCTGATCAATGTCTTGTGAATGACATGGGAAAGGCTTGAACTGACAACAACCTTTCCCACGATCTGATGGATATCATGGAGCGGGTAGCTTCGCTGTATAAAAAAGGTTTCCTGTATGGCTTTCCCGGCCCAAGTCAGTTCATTTCCTTGCCCATCGAAAATCTGGACAAACTCGTTTTCCAATAGAACGGGTTCCCGGTTGAGGATTCCCTGCATCTGGTTCTCTGCAAACATCCATGTTTGGGGAAGTCTTGTGATTATTTCTTCTTGCGCCTTAGCTTTGATCCGCGCCTTGAACGTGAGTTCTTTTGATAAATCACTGTAGGCAATAAAACAGGATACTGCCGGAAGGCTTAAGACCACAACCACGGATATGGCCAGGGATAGACGGAGGAACAGTCTATCAATCTTGTCCGAGGTGGAAACTACCATACGTTCCGTATTACCGGATCGGATAACAGCCGTTTTGTTTTAAAATTTCGACACCTTCTTTAGAAAACACAAAGTCAAGGAATGCGTTCACCTCAGCAGAGCGGCCCGCCTTTGGAAGAATAAAGTAAAACCGCTTGACAATGGGATAATCACCGGCAATGCAGGCCTCAACGGTGGGTGCCACACCGTCAAATGTCAATGCGTGAATATCTCTTTTTTCAGAAAGAATCAAGGCCAAAGCGGTCACCCCAAAGGAGCCGGGCGTCTTCTCAATCGTGTCCACCGCTTCTTGATCGGTTGAAGCGAAAAGAAAATCCTTGTTTGCTATGGCAATATCCATCGCTTTGCTCAGTTCAGGGGAAAGCGCTTTGATCTGTTTGCTATTATCGTCTTTGGCCTGGCGGACAAGGGGACGAATGGTGGATCCGTTCGGCCATTTTCTTAAAACCCCTTTGTATATGTCCACGAGCTGTGATTGTGTGACGGCATTAACCTTTGTCTTGTTTGAAACCGCAAAAACCGTTGGTGTACGGGCGTATTCAATGGCAACAATTCCTTTTTTCAATTCAGCCTCTTTCAATGGCCGGGCACTGAGGCCGATCTGAATACGGCCTGTGGGAACGGATTTTATGGCGCCGCTGCTTCCGATACTTGGCAGGACTTTAACTTGAACTTCGGGATTGGCGTTTTCGTAGGCCTGGGCAAGCCACCTCATTGTACCAAGCGCATTACCAGTGCCGCCGATTATTATGGCAGCTGAACAGGTTGTTAACGTGAAATAAAAAATTGTAAGTATTAAAAGGGATACGGACAATGAACAATACTTTTGTTTTGAATGAAACATCATTTTTTCGCTCCTTTTTCAGAATAGACAGAATTAAAATTATAACTCAGGGACCGGTAAGAATCAAGGTCTCTTTTACGGCGATGCCCAAGACAGATCGCGATTCGCCGTCGCTCAAGGCCATTTCGCCAGTTGACGTTCAACTTTCCAGAGCCGAATTCGATATCCGTTACTGCCAATTGGCTTTCGGATAAGTCCGCGACCCCATTTGTTCCACCAGCGCCTGATACTCTCAACGGTTTGCCTGTTAGATCGTAGCGTTCATCTTCTCTGTTGCTGGGGCAACCACTGTTCCGGCGAGGTCGGAAAAAAGTAAGTTTTTATCTGTTAAATTATGTTATGACACTTAGGCCCATGATCAAAATAAAATCGCCCATCTACTTGTCTTTTAAGCCACCCTTGGCGTGCCTTGAGGGTGACTTAAAATCCGGCGTATCTGTGGCAGATTTAATTTTGATCATGGGCCTTAATCAATTAAGATTTCCTTGTTTTGGCAATATTTTTATGGCAGTATTTTTTCGCAAAATTCTTTGATCATGAAAAGATGTCTGGGATTTGCTTATTTACATGTGATTTTACAAGGCAGTAGTGATATTTATGGATTTTTTTTGCCCAGCCAAGATCATTGCTCGTGTATATGTTGAGCTCGCGTTTCGCTCTGTTGTTTCCCCGTGACTGCTGAAGAATAGAATAAGAGAAAATATATCCAGCATAATTTCGATAGGTGCAGCCCCTTCATTCAATCTGGAAAAGCAGGTGAGCGGCACCAAATAAAAGGTGAAATCCAATTAGGAGTATATTTGGGTATGATGGTGGTTCAAAAGACTATAGACAGCTATATTTCCAAATCAAAAGATCCGCATTCACATTGTCTTGAACATATATTGCGTGTCATGACAATTCGTACAAAGAAAATAGTCATCAAGCTGCGCCTGTTCTCTGTCATCGTCTGTTTTGCCACGCCCATCACTTTGGCCACAGCGCCTTTGTGGGCTGAAATCCAGAAATCCGAATTCATCAGGGCGGTCTGTCTGGACGAGGCCGTTCGAGAGGCACTGGAAAACAATCACCGCCGCCCTGCCTCCCGCTTCGCCGTGGCCATAGCTGAGGCGCAGTATCGTCAAGCCCTGGCAGCCTACTGGCCCCAGCTTTCGGTCCAAGGCGGGTGGCAGCTTCTGGATGAGCCTCCCAATTTTGTCGTACCGGCTGGGTCTTACGTCATTCAAGGCCAATCGATTGCGCTGCCTTCCGGGACAAGTATCACACTGAACACCCCTGCAGGTCCCCAAAACTTAGGGCAGTTGCCCGTACCACAGCAGCATGTAACAACGCCGCTCCAGAACCTCAAACTCAGGGAGAAAGACTCCTTTCTTGCCTCCCTGCAGGCAAAGTGGCTGCTCTATGATGGCGGTATGCGAAAAGGGTATGGCGAGCAGACCCGTGCCAATATCGACATGATGAAGCAGGAAGCCCGGCGTACGGATCTTGAAATTATTGACAGCGTGAAGCGTTATTATTACGGGGCCGTTCTGGCCCATCAGCTGCATCAGGTTGGCGTGGATACGCTGGCCCGTATGGAAGTCACGCTCAATCTTACCGAAGCCATGTACAAGGAAAGCACCGGCAAGGTCAAAAAAACGGATTGGCTGAACACCAAAGTGATGGTGGCGTCGATACGGGCCATGGTCGCAAGACTGGAAAAAAACGAACTCATGTCCCAGGCCGTATTGGCCAACGTCATGGGACTGTCCTGGAATACCAATATTCGCCCCATGGATCATGTAATTCCCTTTGAGCCCTATGCCCTCCCACTGGAAGATCTGGTCAGCATTGCCTACCAGTTCAATCCGGACTGGGGCAAGATTGAGGCAGCCATCCGGGCAGCAAAAGGCGCGGTATATGCTGCCAAAAGTGGCCATCTGCCCAAAGTGGCCATGACAGGCAAACTGCACAGATGGTGGAACGATTACGATACGGGCCATGCCACGGATGCGAACAAGGAAGGCTGGTCATTGGAGGTGGGCATTGAACTCCCTCTTTTCCAAGGTTTTCTGACCAATGCCCGGATCGCCGAAAGCCATGCTAAAGCAGCCAGAATCAAAGAACAAAAAATTCTGCTCAAGGAAGGTCTGGGGCTTCAGATCCGGGATATATTCATGTCTCTCACTGCCGCGGTAAAGGCCCAACAAGCCCAAAAGATAGCCATGGACGCATCCATAGATAATCGCAAACTCAATACCAGTGCCTATCAACACGGCCTGGTGGAAACTGAAGATGTCATCCAGGCACAATTGGTGGCGGCACTGATGTCGGCCCACCATTACAAGGCCCGCTTTGACCATATTGTACTGCAGTCGCAACTCAATCTCACCATCGGCACCCAAATTCTGGATGCACTGGGAGAAAAATAAAATGTCTTACCCTATGTTACGGCTTAATCCAGACCCATCTTGGATGAAGAGGAAACGCCTGATTCTCATGATCCTCGCAGTGCTTTTGTTCTCATCGGGTGGCTTAAAAACCGCCTTGTGCGAGGTCATTCACATCGGCATCTCACCCCAGACGATTCCCAATGCCAACATCAATGATGCTTTGGCGGCCATCAAGGTCTGGACCCGGGACACTGCCAAGATACACGGCATCCAGGCCACATTTGAAGTGGAGATCATTGACTCTCCAGCTGAACTGCGTGACGGTCTGGATAAAGAGCGTTTTGAAATCATCACCACATCAATCGATACGATTTTACCGCTGACCCTTTCATGTGGCACTGTTTTTGTGGCAAAGCCAAAGGGCGCTTTTCCAGTCCGTTATGCACTGGTGGTTCATCGGGACAGTGGCATCACCACCCCTGGAGAACTTAAAAACGGCATCGTAACAATTCCCTCTGGGGACTTTATGCAGCTTGCCGGCATTTGGCTCAAAGCATATATTCAAACGCATCTCCATACGGCTGCGTCCTCCATTCTGCCAAACGTCGCCTACTCGGAAGATGTTCCCAAAGCGGGCATTCAGGTTTTCTTCCGTCAGATTGATGCCACTGTGATGCGCAGGGACACCCTGGACAGGATGGGTAAACTCAATCCCCAGATGAAAAAAGACCTGCGTATCATTGGAGAATCAGTGCCGCTTATTCCCATCGTTCTCATTATCCGATCATCCTGGCAGACACCAATTCGCCATGCGGTGGAAAAGATCCTGTCTGAGTTCCATACCACATCATTGGGTAAACAGGTGCTGGCCGTATTCCATTGTGCTCGTTTGGAAAAACATCCCATAACGATTCTCAAGCCTACCCTGTCGTTTTTACAGAATACCCATGAAGGATTCGATCAAAAAACAGGAGGTTGTGTGCAGAAATGAGGCGTTATTTTTCTATATTCAAAGGTCTCAAATTCACTGGGCCACGGGTGCTTGCCATGCCGCACTGTTTGCTCATGGGTTTGGTGATATTTGTGATGCTGCTTTGGTCTGAGACAGGGTTTTCCCAAGACAAGCCCCTGATCAAAACCCATATAGATGTAGCTTTAATACGAAGTGCTTTTGTGGGAAGCAACGAGAGTGATGCAGCGGCAGCGTTTAAAACCCTTGCCAAAATTATAGGCGAACAAAAAGGCTACGACATAGTGATGATAGTCTCCATTTTTGATGATTCGGACGAACTTTCGGCCCTGCCAGAGGAGAAGCGTCCCCACATTGCCCTTTGGGCAAGCTGGTCATTTCTGCAAATAGAAAAAGAAGGATGGCTTACACCCGTTGCCACCATTTCCATCGGCAATGCCAAGGCATGCAGCGCCTTTGAGATTCTTGTGCCCGACAACAGCCAGGTGGAAACCATTGAAGGTTTGCGCGGAAAAACCCTTAACATTCTGTTGATGCCGCAAACCCAGATAGGATTTCCCTGGCTGCAAAGTCTGCTTCAGGAGCGCAGTTTAGGAACAATGGAATCGTTTTTTAAGAAAATAAACATCGAAAATGACCCCATGAAAACCGTTTTACCTGTCTTTTTCGGGCAGAGAGATGCAGGGCTCATCCCTGCGGAAAAATTTCAACTGATGGCGGAACTCAATCCACAACTTAACAGAATGCATGCCATTGCTGTTTCTGAACCGCTGATCTGTAGTATTATCAGTGTTAACAACATAAAATGGACCAGCAACGCCACTATGAGAAAGGACTTCATTGATGCCATGCTAAATTTGCACTTATCTCCGGCAGGGCAGCAAATACTCCATCTGTTCAAAACAGACCAGATACTTGCTTACCGACCTGAAGATATGAACACGATCAGGGAACTTGCCAAGATCCTGTCTGGTGCAACGCATTAAGCACCCAGAAAAAAGAAGAGACCATGAATGGAAATCAGACCATGAAAAAGTCAGAGATATCAACCAGTTATTTTGGTATAGGTCCCCGCATCGCTCTGATTTCCTGGCTGGTCGCCATTGCCCCCCTGGCAGTTTTCGTTGCTGTGATCGTCCCCCAGCAGAAAGCGACATTTTTTCGGCACCTGGAATCCAAAGGTAACAGTGTGGCGGTTGCGCTTCATGATGCCATCGCAGGAGCCGCTATTAATGAGGATTATGCCAGCCTGGTCAGTGCCAGCCAGACATTGATAGCGGGGGATCCTGATTTAGAATTTCTGGTGATCGTCAAAAATGATGGATTTGCCGTGGTGAACCAGCAAAAGGGCTGGCGCATCGAAAAGGAGATGGATCCGTTCTGGCGTCCTGAAATACGTCAGGATGTTAGTGCCATTGACTGCGTTCCCATTTTAGACAGGCAGGTCTTTCATTACGCCCGGCCATTTGGTTATTCCGGTATTGAGTGGGGATGGTTTCACGTTGGGTTGAGTCTTAGGGAATATAACCGGAGCGTGAACCGCCTCTATCGTCAGACCTTGGTGTTGGGCCTGAACTGTGCGATCATCAGCCTGATATTTTGCATGGGCTACGCCCATAAGTTGGTTCAACCTATTATTCGGCTGCGTAAGGTTGTTCACCAGATCGCCAACGGAAACCTCAATGTCCGTGCCGAAACCGCCCGCCGGGATGAGATAGGCAGTTTGGCCGACTCGGTGAACATCATGACCGAAGGACTGCTGCACCGGGACAATATTATGGACAGTGTCCGCTATGCGGCCCAGCATTTTTTGCACAGCAGTGAGTGGAAAACCGTCATCCAGGATATCATGGCAAAAATGGGCCAGTCGATCCATGCCTCCAGGGTCTATATTTTTGAGAACAATATCAACGATCTTGGCCAATTGTGTATGTCTCAGCGATGTGAATGGGTGGCAGAAAACATTACGTCCCAAATATCCAATCCCGAATTTCAAAATCTCCCCTACGCTGAAAGCGGTTTGGATGAGGAAGCCATCTTTTTGCTCGGGCAAAACGAAGCCATCTCCGCATCTTTATCTGAGATGAATGATGAAACCCGTGCCATTGTGGAACCCCAGGGAATTTTTTCCCTCATCCTTGTGCCAATCATGGTGGAAAAAAACTGGTGGGGGTATATCGGTTTAGATGACTGTGTTAAAGAGCGCGCATGGCTTGAAAACGAGCAGGACAGCGTACGCGCCGTTGCAGATATGCTGGGCGCAACCATTGCCCGACAACAGGCTCAACACTCCCTGCTGGAAGCCAAAGCCACTCTGGAAGAGCGGGTCAAAGAACGTACCAGGGAACTCCAAGACCAGGTAACAGCCAAAGAACAGGCATTGAGTGAACTGGCCGAGACCCAGAGTTCGCTGCTTGAAATGTCCCGGAGTGCCGGCATGGCTGAAGTGGCAACAGGCGTACTTCACAACGTCGGCAATGTCTTAAACAGCGTTAACGTCTCCAGCAATTTGATCTGGGAACAGGTTCGCCAGTCCCGGGTCGGCAACCTCAGCAAGGTCGCGGCTCTTTTAAATGATCCCGATGGCGGTCTGACCCATTTCCTGACACAAGACCCCCGTGGCCAACAAATCCCCACCTATCTGGATTCTTTAGCCATCGCACTGGAAAAAGAGCATCAGCAGATATCGGACGAGGTGGAATCACTGCATCGTAAAATTGATCACATCAAGGAAATTGTTACCATGCAGCAAACCTACGGACGTGTTTTCGGGGTGGTTGAAACGGTATCACCTGAAGCCTTGATGGAGGACGCACTGACCTTGAACTCCGGGGCACTGAACCGGCATCAAATTGAGGTTGTCCGTGAATATAAGGATCTCCCCGCCATTACCGTAGACAAGCATACGATCCTCCAAATTTTGCTCAATTTCATTAATAATGCTAAATATGCCTGCTCAGAAAATGATGCTCCCAGACGGGTTTTCCTGCGCATTTTCAGTCCGGCTCAGGATCGGGTGGCCTTTCAGGTACAAGATACCGGCGTCGGTATCCTGCCCGAGAACATGGATCGTCTCTTTGAGCACGGATTTACCACCCGTAAACAAGGACATGGATTTGGTTTGCACAGCGGCGCCCTGGCTGCCCGTTCCCTTGGCGGCACCATCACCGCTGCCAGCGACGGTCCCGGCTGCGGCGCCACCTTTACCCTGGAAATCCCCGTTCATCCTGGAGAAAACGCATGACTGATACCGAAAAGAAAAATCTGTACCGTATCCTCACCATTGATGATAACCAGGCAATTCACGAGGATTTTGCCAAAATTTTGACAAAATCGCCTGACGAAGATACCAAGTTGGACGACCTGGAAACCGCACTTTTTGGCGCTGCAACGCCCAAAAACGACGCGTTAAATTTTAAACTGGATTGTGCAACCCAGGGCGCAGAAGGACTGGATATGGTGGAACAGGCACTGGCAGAAAATCAGCCATACGCTCTGGCCTTTGTCGACAGCCGCATGCCTCCGGGAATAGACGGCGTTGAAACCATTCAGGGTCTGTGGAAAAGAGACCCGGAACTGCAGGTCGTGTTATGCACCGCCTATGCAGACTATTCATGGCAGGAGATACGCAATATATTGGTGCAGACTGATAATCTGCTGATTCTCAAAAAGCCCTTTGACAATATGGAAGTGCTTCAAATGGCCCATGCATTGACCCGTAAATGGGAGCTCGCCAGAGACATCAAGGGGCGCCTGCACCAACTGGCGTTCTATGATACATTGACCGGTCTGCCAAACAGAGCCATGCTTTCAGAGCGCCTGACAAAGGCGTTGAAACATGCCAGAACGAATCAGTCCCTAGCAGCCCTGCTCTTTATCGACATGGATAATTTCAAGCTGATCAATGACTCTTTGGGGCACGGCTTTGGAGACAAGTTGCTCAAGGTCATTGCCGAAAGAATTGTCTCTTGTCTGCGCGCCTCAGACATCGTCGGTCGGTGGACCGCAGCGAGGCTGGGCGGAGATGAGTTTATTGTCGTATTACCGAAAATTGCGTCAGAACATGCCGCAGCTCTCGTTGCCCAGCGCATTTCAGATATCGTTGCCCAGCCCCTAATGTTGGATGGACGTCAGATCCTGATAACACTCAGTATTGGTATTGCCATTTATCCCCAGGATGGGGAAACCAACGAAACTCTGCTGAAAAACGGGGATCTGGCCATGTACACGGCCAAACGCACTGGCAAGAACACCATTGCCTACTACCAGGAATCCATGAACATGCGAGTGGTGAAGCGTCTGAGCCTGGAAAGTGAATTGCGGCACGCACTTGCCCGCAAAGAATTTTCTCTTCACTATCAGCCACAAATGGATCTTCGCTCCGGTAACGTCAGCGGGCTGGAGGCGCTGCTGCGGTGGTACAATCCCACCTTGGGGCAGGTGCCGCCACTTGACTTCATCGAATTAACCGAGGAGCTGGGCCTGATAATTGATATCGGCGCCTGGGTCTTGCGCAGCGCCTGCGCCCAGGCCAAGACATGGATAGATCAAGGTCTGTCTGTTCCCCGTATTGCGGTCAACGTATCCATCAAGCAATTCTGCCACCCTGATTTTGTTGCCGACCTAAAAAATATCCTTGCAGACACAGGCCTTGACCCAGAAATTCTTGAAGTTGAAATCACGGAGACCCTGTTTGAAGAAAACGTCATTGATCTGGGACCCATTGTGGAGCAGCTCAGGGAGATGGGGGTCAGCATCGCCATCGATGACTTTGGTACGGGCTATGCCGGCTTGAGTCGCTTCAGGAAAATCCAGGTGGATTTCCTGAAAATCGATCGATCCTTTGTCAACGAAATCGAAAGCAGTAACAGTGCCCAGAATCTGATCAGGGGGATCGTTGCCCTGTCAAAATGTCTCAATCTCAACATCATTTCCGAAGGCATCGAAACCGCTGCCCAGCTCGACTTCTTACGTTCCATTGGCTGTCAGCACATTCAAGGATACCTCTACAGTAAAGCCCTTTTTCTGTTAATAGCCGGACTATTGACATAAAATTTGGGGGAATTGGAGCCATTTTCATGGGATTGCAGCCGATTCATCAATTATCAAACACGCTCTTATACTTTAAAGGAATTAACGATCTTTTTTAACGATGCTGACAGTGCCTCAAGGCGCTTGGCCTTGGACGTCAGCCCGGAGCTTTGCTTGGCAATCTGATGGGACGCCTGGCTCACCTGAGTAATATCACCGCTGATCTCCTCTGCAAGAGACGCGCCATGATTGATATTCCCATTGATTTCCATGAACCCCTGATTTGACTGTGAAATATTTGTGGTGATCTCCCGGGCAGCCGTAGACTTCTCTTCCACGGCCGTCGCAATAACGCTGATAATTGCGTTGACCTGATTGATAATCTGCGCAATATCATTAATGGCGGAAACAGACTGCGTTGATGTCCCCTGAATCCCACTGATCTGATCTTTTATATTGTTTGTGGCCCCTGCCGTTTGCGCTGCCAGCGCCTTAATTTCCGTGGCAACCACAGCAAACCCCTTACCCGCTTCTCCTGCTCGCGCCGTTTCAATGCTGGCGTTTAAGGCCAGCAAGTTGGTGTTATCAGATAAAATTTGGGAGAATTGGGGCCTTTTTCATGAGATTGCAGCCGATTCATCAATTACCAAACAAGCTCTTAGCGTTCTGATACATAAGAAGGTGCTGAAGGTTTGGCCCCTGGAAACCCTGACCTAAGAGCCTGTTTGATGCTTTATTGGCCGGCAATTATGGCTAAGCCATTTTTTACTGAACTGTACTCGATTCCCATGGTCAAATCAAGCAGATATGAACCGTTCACCATTAGCGCTGTGCACATAAGGACCACAAAAATTTAAAACCCGGGTGGTGCGGGAGCACTTCTCAGTGATGGGCCGTTCTATACCGATTTCAAGATTGATGCTTTCCTTTTTCGGGCTTGAAAGAGAATTGTCCTTGTGTCATACTGTCCTTATTTCTAACGAAATGACGGATACAAGATAACAACCAGCTACACACGGCGATATGCATTCGACGGCGCAAATGCAGCTTTGCAAAAAAGTGCTGATAGAAACAAATTGTCAAAACAAAAATTGTACAGTTAATTTGGTAACAAATTGGGATTCTTTGAGTAATAGCGTGATTCTCCATGAATCCAACAAATATACTGGCGCGTTCACATTATGGCATAGACACATACCTGTATGATCTTAGAGAAATGAAACTATTACATCATAATTTCAAAACAAAAGACCAATTTATCAGGGAACTGCATGACATTCAAATACCATTGGCGCATCCCCATATCCTGGTTCAGGTGTTTGATGGCCGTGGAGATATTGAACGTATCCAACATCTGCTTGCGTTCATAAAAAAGACCCTGCCACACTGCGTTCTCGTCGGGGCGACCACAGATGGCGGAATTTTCAATGACCAGGTATTGGAAGACAGTCTTTTAATTTCGGTGCTTTGCTTTGAAAAGACCAGATTACAGGTGGAAAAATCAGACAATCATTCCAAAAATTTTTTTGACGAAGGTCTTCGTCTGGGTCAGAAGCTGCAAAAAAAAGACTTACAGGCAGTGATTCTTCTTGGTGAAGGATTGTCTGTAAATGGAGAGGATCTGTTGGCAGGCTTTGAAACTCAGGTGGGAGATATTGTTATTGCCGGAGGCCTTGCCGCAGACAATTATGCCTTTCATCAGACCTATCTGTTCTATCAGGATCAAATTCTGGACAAAGGGGCTGTGGCTGTGGGGTTATACTCCGATACCCTGCGGGCAGAAACCAGATGGGCCTTTGATTGTGATATTATGGGCGAAGAGTTTATTGTAACGGAATCAGAAGGGAATATTGTCCGAAAAATTAATGAAATACCCCCTGAAAAGCTGTACAAAGAATATTTGGGGCTTCATATGACCTCCCAGCTCATTGAAATCTGTGCACAAATCCCCATGGTGGTGAATCGGGATGGCGGTATCCTTGCCAGGTCGGTCGTAAAACGGCTTTCTGATGGCGTTTTGGGCTTTGCAGGCAATCTTATGGAGGGCGAAAAAGTCCGGCTCGGTATTGCGAATGTGGAAAAAATTCTGCACAATGGTATTGAAATCTATAATGAAATAAACAGCCAATGGGATGTGATAACTATGTTTTCCTGCACGGGCAGAAAAGCAATACTTGGAGATAAGCTGACCCAGGATATACAGCACTTTCCAAGGATTGCGCCGGTAACCGGATTTTTCTCCTATGGCGAATTTGTCAAGGAGAAAGGGGAAAAAGCCCGATTCTGCAATCAGACCATGGTGCTGCTTTTGTTGAGTGAAGCGGAAAATCTTCCCATTGAAAAAACCATGTACCCATTGGCCGAGGATATTGATCCCAAAGAAGAGATATCCAGGGTGACAAATGACCACCAGAACAGCAAAACGGTAAGAGACTGGCTCAATTATCCACTGCAGGAGCAGCTTCTGCTGATAGAGCATAAAAACAAAATCAAAGAGCAGCTTCTGCTGGTAGAGTATAAGAATAAAATCATGGGAGAAATGCTCTACAAGGATTCTCTGACTGAACTTAGAAACAGAACTTTTCTGTTGCAGGAAATTGAGGATAAAAAGACCAGAGGAGTTATGCTCATTGATATTCGAAATTTTCATACCATTAATGATGTATACGGAGAGTCCGTGGGCAATCTGATTCTAAAATCCTTTGCTGATTTCTTGAGGAGACATTGCGACGCTCCAAACATATATCGGCTCTCAGGAAACACCTTTGCTCTTTTGAATATGTGTGACCGGCCTCCAGAGGCATGTATGAACATCGCCAGAAAAATTGTCAGGGATGTGCAAGCCGAAAATTTTTATTTCAAAAAAGAAGAAACGATCCTGGAATGCGCCATATCTGTAGCCATTGGCATATCCAATGAAGCGGGTGGAAAAGACCATCTGGAACATGCGGATATGGCGTTAAATTACGCAAAAAGATATCATAAGAGTATTGTTCTGTACAGCGATTCCCTGAATATAAAACAGGGATACGAACAGGATATCGCCATCGTAAAGATGGTAAAAAAAGCCCTGGATGATGACAGGATCATACCGTTTTTCCAGCCGGTATTTAAAGGAGAAATGGTGTTCTATTACGAATCCCTGATCCGGATTCGTGCAGAAGACGGTACAATTTTATCACCGTGTCACTTTCTGGATATCATCAAGCACACCACCTATTATTCCTACCTTACCCGAAGAATGATCAAAAAATCCTTTGCGATTTTTCAGAAACTGGACAGCAGGCTTGCCATCAACCTGTCATTTCTGGATTTTTTAAATACAGGTACGGTGGAATACCTGATCAGAATGATCAAAGAATATGATATGGGCAAAAAACTCATTGCGGAAATTCTGGAAAGTGAAGTGTTTCAGGACTATGAATCCGCCATTGAGCAGATCAAACGGTTCAGATCCCTGGGCGCCAAAATTGCCATTGACGACTTTGGCAGCGGGTATTCCAATTTTGTACATTTAACCTTAATTGATCCGGATTATATAAAAATCGACGGTTCCCTGATTAAAAATATTGATACAGATGCCAAAAGCCTGGCGATTTGCAAGGCCATTATCGGATTTGCCCGGGATTTGAATATAGAAACCATTGCAGAATTTATTCATTCCAAAGAGATATTTGACATCACAACCCGTCTGAAAGTGGATAAGCACCAGGGGTTTTATCTGGGGGAGCCCAAGAGCGCCGAGGATTTGTTTCAAAATGTTCTTTCAGCCTGATATGGGTGTTGGGTCGGCAAAAAAGCAAGTTCTTATCTGTAATCCGCCACTGATTTGGCATATGCTTTGGCTCTCTATCGAAGAGGGTTTACCCGAACTCAACTCCACAATCGTATTATCCAGGAAAGACAGGATTGGAGTCATCATGCAGGTGAAAAAAAGCACAGTCTCTGATGAGGACTTTACTGAACGAAAAAAAAATTATTGGCTAAAAACGGAGGCATTTGATTCGTCAAACTGCTGTTTTTCGCGCAACCATTGGACCAGGCTTTCATGATCCAATGGCTTGGCAAAATAAAATCCCTGGAGGATATCGCATCCCAGCGCTTTCAGTTTCACGGCGGTCTCTTTATTTTCAACACCTTCAGCCACCACGTTCATGCTCAGATTATGGCCCAGGTCAATGATGGACTTGACAATGACAGCGTCACTGTCTCTTTCCAGCATGTCGAGAACAAATGATTTATCTATTTTCAATTCCTTTGCCGGCAGTTTTTTCAAATAAGCCAGAGACGAATATCCAGTGCCAAAATCATCAATGGAAATCTTAATGCCCAATGCTGCCAGCTTACTGAGAATTTTCAGTGCCAGGTTCGGGTCTTTGATCATGGACCCTTCAGTAACCTCAAGGGTAATGTAGCTGGCCGGAATGTCATAGAGTGAGAGCATCCCCACTATGACGTTAGGCAGTTCCGTGTCCAGAAAAGAAGCAGGGCTCAAATTAACGGCTACCCCGATCTTCAGTCCTTTTTTATGCCATTGTTCCCCTTGTTTAAGGGCGGTATTTAATACCCAGTTGGTCAGAGGCCGGATCAGACCAGTCCGTTCAGCCATGGGAATGAATTCGTCCGGTGAAAGGAATCCATGCTGGGGCTGCTGCCAGCGGACCAGGGCCTCTACACTGATCACCCTGGGCTGGGCCAGATTGATTTTTGGCTGGTAATAGACGATCAGTTCGCTGGCATTGATGGCGCTTCGCAGTTCCCCCATCATAGTGATGCGTTTCGGGCTGCTCTTGTCCATCTCTTTATCGTACAGGGCAAATTTCTTGGTGCTCTGCTTGGCATTGACCAGGGCCAGGCTTGCCCGCTGTATAATGGTATCTGCTTCCATGCCGTGATCCGGGAAAGAGGAGATACCAATACTGGACATGACCTCAATATCGAGTCCATCTATGGAAAAGGGTTCCATAAATATTTTCTGCAGCTTTTTTACAACATTGAGTATCATGTCCCTGTGGGTGCTCATATCCAGAAGAATGGCAAACTCATCACCATCAATCCTGGCAAGGGTATCGGATTTTCGTATCATGATCTGGAGCCGGGAAACCACCTGGCATAAAAGCTGGTCCCCGCTGAAATGTCCTAGGGTGTCATTAATCTGCTTAAATCCGTCAAGATTCAAAATCATCATCACCAAACCGGTGTTACCCCTGGATGCGATCTGGATGGCATGATTCAGCCTGTCGTAAAGCAGTGCACGGTTAGGCAGGCCTGTAAGTGCATCGTGGGTGGCTTCGTGTATCGCTTTATGTTCAAGTTCAACGTTGCGATCCCGCAGACTCGCGGTCTGCTCCATGACCATGGAGCTTGCTTCATAGGCCATGATTGTGCTGGTGTACTGGCCCCAAAAGGCAAATATAAAGGGCATGGCATCCATGAACCAGAGGGTCACGTTGGTTTTCTGTGCCTCAATCATGGCTTTAATGGTCATTTCGCCTGACTGAAGATAGGCATTGAGCGCCGTAGCCAGGATAAGCGCAGCAAAGGCAATGAAGGTGCCGAACAGCGCATAGCGGGTAATCTCAGACTTCATGAGCTTGGCGTTGGCACGAAGGGATTGGCGTATTTGATCCATATGCGAACTCACCTTTAAATATTTTTTATATGAAAGTCTGTATAACTTATTAAAATCTTTCAACTTTTGTTTTGGAGTGCGCCTGGCAGATGATATGTCAGGCGCAGCCCATGTCTGTTATTTGGTATATTATTGGCGGTGGAGGTCAAATTGATACCAGGGTAATCACGATTATATTATAAACAAAATTCGTATTGATTTGAAACGGTTTTTAAATTTAGCTGATTAAACATCAAAATATAGATGAGTACCGCTCTTTTGAAAACAATAAAAACTATACGACCAATAAGGCCCATGGTCAAAATAAAATCACCCATCTGCTTGTCTGTTAAGCCGCCCTCGGCGTTACGCCAACGGACACATATATCGAATATGCGTCCATTGGCGTGTCTTGATGGCGACTTAAAATCCGGCGCAGCTGTGACAGATTTAATTCTGAGCATGGGCCTAATTTCATTGATCCACTTGGCGTTTTCGTTTTGGGTGTTCATTGTGGCGGCTTTGGTGAAATTCCAGATGGTTAAAAAAAAACACGACGTGGATTTGGGGACGCTTGCTTGCGTTTTCTTATCAATTTTGCTAAGTATTATTACGTGGCCCTAACTAAATCCCGAAAGTTGAGTTATAAACAATGAACTTATCAGATCTCTCCACCAAAAGAAAACTGCAGATCATTTTTTCTTTATTTATCCTTTTTTTTCTTTTCTTCAGTTGCGCCACGTTTTACGGTTTTAACAAGATTAAGGGCTTGTTTGCCGAGGTGAAAGGCGACAGCGTTCCTGTTATTATAGCCGTTTTGGAGATCAAAATTACCACGACTCAATTATTTGCTCAAATTCAGGGCTTTATTGTCACTGGAGACGAAGGCGAAATAGAGGCGTTTCAGAAATCTATAGAAATAATTGACACATGGATGGAGAAATGGCGAATTCGTGATGATTGCGCCTATGGACTGTCGCTAAGAACTGAAATGGAGAACCACAGGGATATTTTTATAAACTATGGCAAATCCATTTTTACGGCATGGACAGAGCGGCAGGCATTAATTAAAGCGTTTACAGCGCTTGAAATCAAACTGGACAGGGAAATTGAAACCGCGTTCGGGGCATCCCCAGACGCGGTGGTACAAAAAAAACTTACCACACTGGACCACACCATTGATCTGCTTCAGATTGAAATCTACAGGCTGCTTGGCCCCCCGGCAGCAGAAGATCAAGAAGAGGAAAGTGGAAACGCTAAGGGAGACAAGAAAGAGATGCAAAGCCTGCATGACAAGGACAATGATGAGGAGGCATCTGCTCAGGACAGGCTGGCATCAATTTACGACATCCTGGAAACAGCCAAGGCATCATGGGCGGCATCCGGTTTTGCAGGACAGCTTCCAGGACTTATAGAGGAAACAATAGACCGTTCAAAGGATATTGTCGAAAAAACAACAGCAATTCGTGAGATTCTTGAAGAAATAGAGGATTATGAAGGTGAAATTCTGGCGATTCTGGATAAGGCGGTTGTACATCAGACCCAGGAAGTCAACGATGCATTCCATGGGACCGCCAATGCGATTAACACGTATACGATTTTTCTTGCTGTTTCAGGCATCATTTTTATTTGTATCGCTTTTTTGCTTTCCCGCCTCACTGCCAATTCCATTACAATGCCTTTGATCCAGCTGATGGACATGGTTAAGATCATTGCAAGAGGGGATCTGTCAAAACGGGTAGAACACCTTGGAAAGGACGAAGTCGGTCAGCTTGGGCGCTACTTTAATGAAATGACGGAACAACTCGAAAATACAACGGTATCCAAGGAATATCTGGATAATATCCTGTCCAACATGACAGAAAGCCTTATTGTGTTGTCACCAAGCGGCGAAATTGAAATCGTCAATACAGCGACCCAGACCCTTCTGGGATATCAGAAGGGAGAGCTTGAGGGAGAAGGCCTGGATCCGTTATTGATGACAGCCGCCGCAACCGATGAAAACAAAAAGACCCAGAAGCATCTCCTTGAAAAAATTCAGCAGATTCATCAATCCCAGGAAAATGCCATACAGGGCGTTGAAGCAAATTACTATACCAAAAAAGGCATGCCCATTCCGGTGCTTTTCTCCTGTGCTATCATATCCGACAAACAGGGTAATGAGCAGGGTGTTGTGTGTGTTGCGTCTGATATCACCCACATCAAACAGATCCAGCAGGAACTGGAAGATTCGTATACCAACCTGCAGAAGGTGCAAGACCAGCTTATCCAAAGCAGTAAGCTGGCCTCCATCGGTGAATTGGCCGCAGGGGTGGCCCATGAACTCAACCAGCCATTGATGATCATCCGTACCGGCAGTCAGATACTTGACCGAAAAAGGAAAAATAAAGCCATAAACGAACAGGTGCTTGATAAACATTTGGAATCGATTCTCTCCAATTCCAAAAGGATGATGAACATTATTAACCATCTGCGGACCTTTTCCAGGCAGTCTTCTGTCTCATTTTCACCGGTTAATTTGAATCAGGTGATTAAAAACTGCTTCTATATGACCGGCGAACAACTCCGCTTAAGAAATATCAGTGTCAAAGAAGAATTGTCAGACGATCTTCCCATGATTAATGGGGATGCAAACCAGATAGAGCAAGTGATCCTCAATTTGCTGACCAATGCCAAGGATGCGTTAGCAGATAAATTTGCCGGCACGAATCAGGCAGAGGATGCACAAAAAGAGATCACGCTCACCACACGAATCTCTCCTGACGATCCCAATATGGTTGAACTGCTCGTCCGTGATAATGGGACAGGTGTACCCGCAGATAAAAAAGATAAAATCTTTGACCCCTTCTTTACTACCAAAGAGGAAGGAAAAGGCACGGGACTGGGACTGTCTATTTCCTATGGCATCATCCAGGATCACAAGGGGATCATTGATATTGCTGAAACCAATCACCTGGGGACAACATTCAGAATACGATTACCGAGTATACCCTAAACCGGCAAAAAAAGAGTTATATGCGATGAACCCAAAAGGTACTGAAATGAAAGAGAAAATATTACTCATAGATGATGAGCCTGAAATACGTGATCTTTTGGCTGAATTGTTAAAAGACGAAGGATATACAATATATCAGGCAGAGGATGGTGTTAACGGCCTGGAAATATTTAAAAATGAAGACATGGATCTGGTGATAACGGACGTGCGGATGCCCAGAAAAAACGGCATTGAACTTCTCAGGGAGATTCGGGAAAGCCGTGCGGAAGTAGATGTGATCATTTTAACCGGACAAAGTGATGAAGCAACGGCTATTGACTGTCTGCGGACCGGGGCCTATGATTACCTTTTAAAACCCGTTGAGGACATTGATATTCTGCTTACCGCAGTGAACAGGGCGCTGCAGAAAAGAACTCTGGAAAAACAAAACAAACTGCTCATAACACAACTGGAAGACATGGCTATCCGGGATCCGTTGACCGGTTTGTACAATATGAGACAGTTTTATTCTTACCTTGAAGAGGAAATATCACGTTCGGCACGATATGAACATGGCTTTTGTCTGCTCTTTCTTGACATAGACCACTTCAAGCAGGTTAACGACACCTATGGACACCTGTTTGGGGATTATGTTTTAAAAAAGGTCGGACGGATTATGACTTCAGGGTTACGGTCAACCAACAAGCTGTTCAGGTACGGCGGAGAAGAGTTTGTGGTTATATTGACTGAAACCAGCAAGCAGGAAGGGGTGCTCATCGCTGATCGGCTTATGAATACCATCCGGGAGCAAACCTTTAACTACGAGGAACAGCAGGCAAAAATCACTATCAGTATTGGAGGGGCCACATACCCGGAACACTCAACCCGTAAAAATGAGTTGATCAAGCTTGCCGATAAGGCGCTTTATAAGGCAAAGGAATCTGGAAGAAACCGGTGTATATTTGCTGAGAACAATTAACCATGATAGCCAGTTCCTTGCTTTTCAGCGGATATTGATCCTGTGGGAGTGATGCCCAAGATCCCGGAACTGATGGATGCCGTTGTTGGATTTGTGAATGAAACATTGAATATACTTGCCCTTCCTTTGGAAGACCTGCATCAGGTCATGAAAAAATCGTTTGGTAAGGGACGATACCATGCCGAGGCTGCCTACAGGGAAGTTTTCAAGCTGGGGAATCAAGATATATTGGCTGCGCCGGAATTCAAAGGCTCTCCAAAACTGTCCAGGGCCCTGGATGGCCGTTTCCATCAACGGGCCGGATGATGCCGTACGTTCAACACTGATGCCGGTAAACAACCGCTGGGCCATGGCGGCGTTGAAACAGAGCTTAGGCCCATGATCAAAATAAAAACTCCCATCTGCTTGTCTTTTAAGCCACCCTCGGCGTTACGCCAGCAGACACATATAACCAATATGCGTCCGTTGGCGTGCCTTGATGGTGACTTAAAATCC